>ERZ1035025.17-NODE-17-length-105066-cov-19.146737_pt1 | contig 105066 bp, 98 predicted proteins | sample MGYA00520619_ERZ1035025 | MGnify/ENA primary metagenome ERZ1035025 (study PRJEB33766, sample SAMN09781742) | gut metagenome | biome: gut microbiome | host: Homo sapiens | place: Madagascar | study: EMG produced TPA metagenomics assembly of the PRJNA485056 data...
CCTCACGACTGACCCTCATAAACTTTGGCAAACCCTCAAAAAGTTTGATTACCCTATAAAATTGCACTATAAAAAGTAACCTGCTGGTTCCTTTTTATAGTGCATTTACTTTATTATGCAAGCTCCGGAAGCTTGTATCCCGCCTTTTGCATCGCCCTTTCAAAGTCTGCAAACGGCATATTCAGTCTCTTTATTGAAAAGTCATTACATATCAGTCACAAAATATTTAAAATATATGAAACACCTACAATAATAACGCTCATTATTGAAAATGCTTCTATATTTCCTCGTGATATTTTAGAAACTAATAAACCAATTATGCTAATCATAACCGAGATTATAAGATAGAACAGATATAATAAAACAATAAATTGCCATATAGACAAGTCCGATATAATATATGGTAAATGCATAGTCCTCTCAATCATCAGACTTTCAACCCCTGCATTCAGATTTCCTAAATCAAATATAATGTACTTTGTCACAAATTCAATAAATGCAAATAATATACATATCAACAACGAAATTAATAAACTAATGTTCAGCCGCGATTTTAACAATATCATTCTTCCATTTTTAGATGATTTAATCATAGCTAATGTTCCTGCATATATATCATCTGTATACATAGGTACCACAATCAATAAAATAACTATTATAGGTATAACATTAAACCTCAAATTTTCAACATAATCACTTATTTCAATATCATAAAAATATTGTGCACTTTTATCCAGACTATCATAATACTCTGTTTTCTCAACAATGTATTTGACCGTTGCTATTCTATATTTAGCTTTCTTTTCTTCGTTGATTATAGAATGATAATCCTTACCATCTATTTTGCCATTATTAAATGCAATTTCATTCTTTTGCTCATCATCCATAATAGCTTGGAATTTCTGATATTCTGAATTAATGTATTCTTTTTTTTCAATTGAATATTCGCCTTCCATTTCATTCATATAATTTTCATACACAGACTTATGATATCCATTAAACATAGTTGTTCTCATCTGTCCCGCCATGATGCTTTGAATAATTAGTCCAACAACAAAAATTATATATACCTGAGGTTTTGAAAGAACTTTGTATAATTCCATTTTGGTAACATTATTCATTATCCTTCCCACCAATCTTCTCAAATTTTGTCAGACATCCTTCTTTAATCAATATTATATAGTCAGCCACTTCCTCTACGTCTGATAAAATATGTGTTGATAATACAATAGTTTTTGTTTTAGATAATTTTCTAATTAGATTTTTAAATCTTGCCCTTTCTTCCGGATCAAGTCCCACTGTCGGCTCGTCAAAAATAATAATCTCCGGATTAGCTACACATGTTATTGCAATTCCAAGTCTTTGCTTCATTCCTCCTGAAAAAGATTTAACCTTATCGTTACGATTCTCATACAAATTAACATCCCTTAACACCTGTTCCACGTTTGAATCTAATTCTTTTTTATTTACACCTCTAAGATACCCAAAATACTCTATGGTTTTTTTTGCTGTGAAATTTGGATAATAACCTACATTTTGTGGCAAAAAACCAATTTTTTCCCTATATCTGTCATCTAATTCTTTTATATCAGTTCCATTATATAAAATTTTGCCTGAACTCATATCCAAAACATCTGACATTATATTCATAATAGTAGATTTACCAGATCCATTTGGTCCAATCAATCCATAAATACCATTTTCAAATTTGATGCTAATTCCATGCAATACTTCTTTACTGCCATATCTTTTTTTTATATCAATTAACTCTAGCATGATATTTTTGAACTCAACTTTCCCTAAAATTCTTGTTATAAAAATAGTAACCCAGCGCTATCACTATAATTGCAAAAACCAGATTAATTATTAAAGAATAACTTAATAACTGAATTGGAACTCCCATTAAATTGATAGGTTCATATTCCTTAAAATAATTGACACTTTCACTAATCAATGGAAACGGTGTATACTTTCTAAGAATATCATAATTTTCAGCTTCTCTGATTGTGCCACCGGATAAAGCAAAATATTTTCCTGATAAAATATAATTAATTGCTATACCTCCCAGACCAATAAATGTATTAATCGCTATCGGCACAATATTACTTTTAAAAAATAAAGAAGCAAAAATAAATACACTAGATAATACAAAAAAACCAATTGCCCTCATAATTACTACTCCAATTATCATCTCAAATAAAGTAATACTATAAGGTGAATGTAAGAAAGCGTTATTTAAGAGAATTGATGTATTCCATTGATCTATTTTATTCCAAAAAACTGACCATATTGTCATTCCCAAAGTTTCAACCACTGATGCCATTATCGAAAAAAATAATGTTACCACTATTTTATTCCGATAAGATAACTTCCCACCTCTATATGATGATTTAATCATATAAAATGTATTGTTATTATGTTCATTCAAAAACAAAAAAGAAGCAAATAAAATAATTACAATAATAAATACAATATCTACAATATCAGTTACGCAAAATAAATCATATACTTCATTTAAAGTCTCACTTTCTCCAATTACAAGATTAGTCTTCTTTCCATATAATTTATTTATCGTTTCGTTCATTCTCTTATAATATCCAGACTCAGTTTTTATTTTAATTTTAGAATCAGAAATAACACTATCCCTATATTCAACAACATTATGACAATTTAAAGCATCTTTATCCAATGTCAGATAAACAAACATTTCATCCATTACATCTTCATTTTGTGTTTCTTCATATTTGTTTTGTAACTCCATTACTTTTTGCTCTATCACATCATATTTTCGTTCTGAAAAATCACCAATATATGCAGAAAACTCTCTTAAATCTATTTTCTCATTAGCATATGCATTATATGAAATTGCCATTGAAAAAATAAAAGCCACAATCATAGAAATCATAAGTATTTTACATGATAATATTTTTTTAATTTCATATCTCATTGCATCATCTCACCATAATTCTTCCCATCAAGATCCATGTAAGCTACACCACCATTAAATATTGTATATATTTTATCATTTATTTGAAAGGCAGAATCGGCTCCCATATTTACACAAGCTGAATAATCGGCAATAATTTTTCCGTTTTTATCATATATTATTTTGTTACCATTATCTCCACCACTGGCATATATATATTTATTCTGTACAGAAAAGAAAAGCGCATTATCTGCTATTTTTATAGAACTTTCATCATCCGGTGACAACTTATATAATTCGCTAAATTCATTTGAATAATATATAAAATTCTCATCGTTATCCGCCATAAAAGCCTTACCATTTGATGCTATTGATTTACTCTCAAACGTTGTTAAATCTACCTTGACAATTTCATTTATATCATTGATATAGTAATAATTTCCATTCAAAATAGCTCCCCATGGAAATTTGCCAATATTGTAATGACAGTATATAATATTAAAATTCTTGTCCAACAAATAGGCATGTCTATCACCATCTACTTTTATTATATCATCCGACAATACCCTAACATATAAAATAGCCTCACTATCATCAATTGCTAATTCTGATGACATATCAGTTGGAATAGAATTTTTAAAGACCGTTTTTCCTGATTCTTCCTCAACAATAGAACCATACAACCTATTTTCACCTGATACAACTTTACTTTTGTTATAATATTTGTATATTTTACTATTGAAAACAAAATACTCACCAAGTTCAACATATGCTTCACACTTATCATTGTTGTGTGAACAAGCTGAGTTTCTGCAATTCACATTAAGCTTTTTGTCGTTTTTCTTATTAGAATAATTATACGATTCATATATTTGATTCTCACAATCAAAAAAAATATAGTCGTCATCATAAATGGCACCCAATCCATTCAACCTTTTTGCTTGACAAAATTTGCCATTTCCAATAAATAATTTATCGTTATCCTTTGTATTGCTATTGTTACATTCTATTATCCCCAATGTAATTATTCCTGCAAACATAATTGATATAACACCAACTAGTATTTTATTTTTCTTCATTTATGTATACCTTTCTGTTAAGAGATTTTCTTGTTCTCAAGGTAGCTCGAATAGAGCCATTCCACAGATATGATCAAAATTTACTTCGCAGTCTCGTGAAAGCACGGGAATCGTACAGTTTTACAAATATTCACTAGGCGTTTCTGAATATTTATCTTAATCTAAGAATTACACAATTTATTAATTTATACAAGATATTTGGCGCAAACGACATAAAATTGGCTGTGAATAGCTTGCTGATAGTGTTATTGCTCATTGTAGAAAAAAAGAGCATCTGTTATAATTTACTTACACTAATCAAGGAGTAGAATATATGTTTATCATAATTTGGGAATTTATAATAAATCTATTAGAATCGTTTCTATTTGCTGTAATTTGTAATGCAAAATTTACTAAACGTCAATATCATTATCATACGGCTGAACAAACATTATTCATACTATGTAAATCACTATTAATTACTCTTATGAATATAAGCAAGATATCTACCATTATTTCTTTAACATCTGTACTATTACTTAATATTATTTTCTTAATATTATTTTTTGTTAATCCTATTTTTAATAGTTTTTTTGTCTCTTTTATCTATTGCCTGATACTAATAATTTCAGATGCTTTGACTTTATTAATACCAATAAAGTTTTATAATATAAATCTCTCGCAGGTATTATATTTGGGAAATATGCGAATACTTTTTTCCTTAATATATATATCTATAATTGCCTTGTTTGTAATCATATTTTTGCTTTTTACTCCACAGGTGTTTGTTTTAGGAAAACTTGATAAAATTTCCTATTTCATAATTTCTACTATATGTGTCATATTAGAAGAGAATGTACTTATTATTCTATTAAAACAGTCAATATACACTGAAAACTTTTTCCACTTACTCTTATTTATTTTCGGACTTACACTATTTTTATTTGTATATATTTCCATATATATTTATAGACTTGGAAAAGAAAAAGAAAAAAATGACAGACTTATTCAGAGTATTACAATTAATCAAATGGAAGCTCGACAAAATGAGGAAATAATTAATTCCACCCATAGTCTTAGGGTATTTAAACATGACATCATGAACCATATGAGCATTCTATATAAACTTGTAGAAAACGAAAAAAATTCTGACGCCTTAAAATACATATATCAGATAAATAACTCTATAGAAAGGACATCATATACAATCTCAACTGGAATAATCCCCATTGACTGTATTATGACAGCAAAACTCTCGAAAGCACTAGATAATAATATTTCTATAAAACATCAGATTCATTTTCCAGCTAATTATAACATTTCAGATATGGATTTGTGTTCATTAATTAGTAATTTACTTGATAATGCAATAGAAGCCAACTGTAAGTTAGACATGACTAAACGTAGACTTCAAATTGAAATTAAACCATATAACAATATGCTACTACTATTTATATCAAATAGTTCAAATGGTATATATCTTTATGGAGGAAATGGCAACCTTTTAACCACAAAAACTTCTAATAAAAACGAACATGGCATCGGAATAAAAAGGATTAATGAGATTGTAAAAAAATATAATGGCATCATAGAATTTGATCCCGGCACTGAGATTTTCTCAGTTTCTATTTTATTTCCCTTAGATAATTGATTGGAGGATAATTAATGATTATTAACATCACAATTCTTGAAGATAATGAAAGTGATTTCATAGCACTCTCAGACTCAATAAAAAAATGGGCTGCTAACACAGGGATTTTAATAAATATTATTTGGCTTAATTCATATAAAAAATTTATTAAATCCTTGCCTACTCTAAAATGTGATTTATTCTTTTCTGATATCGAATTAAATTGCAATAACTCATTCACCGGAATTGATGCATGCAAACAGCTCAGAGAAAGCGGTTACACAGGTATTATTATATTTCTTACTGCATTTAAGGAATATGTATTTGATGGTTATGATGTTCAAGCATTCAACTATCTTTTAAAACCAATTAACTATGGCACAATAAATAATTGTCTCGATAAATTTATTCATTTATTTAGTCGAGAATTTTATTATTATCACAAGGGCAACGATATTATTAGCATACCTTACAATGATATAATGTATATAGAAAAAAATGGACATGATGTAATCTTTCATACTACATCAAATGTATTTGTCGAAAGAACTTCTTTAAATGAAATATCAAAGCGACTCCCAGTTTTTTTTATTCGAGCTCACAAATCTTATATTGTTAATATCAATAAAGTTTTATCTCTAAGAATTAATGAACTTTTTTTGCCAAATAACGTTACCCTTCCTGTAAGTAGAAGTTATCTCACAAATATAAAGAAAAAATTATTAGAAATTGCACGATAGAGGTTTTTCTAATAACGTTTACAATTTACCTGCTCATAAACAAGTGCTCTCTGAATATCTCCCGAAACAGCTTATCGGCACTCCAAAATACATTATCCGGTGTCACGACAGCCTTACATCCGATTGGTTCGATCCCCGCCTTCTTATATTCCGCCAGAAAGATATCCATTTGTGATGAATTAATACCGGAAAAGACCAAAAGCTCCGCCGGAAAATCGGCTCCGCTATACCTTGAACCATCCTTTTTGAATCCGGTTATTCCGGCTATGGCACCGAGCTTCTGTCCGTAATCTGATTTTTCCACCTGTTGCACCGATATTCCAAGGGTTTTGCACAGGGCTTTTATTTTTTCCACTTTTTGTGCTGCTACACTAAATAACAGTATTTTTTGCGTAGATTTCTGCTGCATTCTTAATATCTCCTACTTCAAGGTTATATGTTACTAAATTATCTCATACTGCATCAGCTCGTATTTCAGTCTGCTTCCCTCCATAATCTCTGGTGGGAGCAGTGCCCTTGCCACAAGCTTCAGATCGTCTGATTCAATATCGCATCTCTTTAGATTTGCATAGTCTCCGTCTATGGACACTACATCGTAATACCATGTTTCCATGTGTTTTCCTCCTAAATTTCCATATAAGTTTATCGTTTTATTTTAAGGTCATGTATTCTTTAATTATCATTTTCTATTATAAAGCCATTGCATTATAATTTCCTGCCGCATTTGGGACAGAATTCAAAGTCCTCTGTAGTTGTATATCCACAATTGCTGCATCTTTTTATTGTGTTTCCACTTCCATTTTCAAAGCCGTAACCATACTGCGGGTTTACACGCTGCAAATGCTGTGGCAATATCTCCACATCCTCGCCTTTTGCTATCCTGCGTCCTATTTCCGGATCAAGCTCGTAAAGCGCATTACAGCATGTGGTCTGCACATAGTAGTGCCTGTTCCATTTAAAACACGGAATGAAGAACAGTGACAGCACCATGTATGTCATATACACCTGATACCTGCCATATCTGCCACATTCATCGCAGGTAATGACCTGATTGAAGTCAAAGTCCTTCCTGCCGTCCGTTATTCCCATCATAAAAAACATATATGATGCCTCCGTTTATCTGTGCCACAATCCCCAGAAGTCTCCAAGCGACTCTCTCGTATGAAATCCCCGCTCATCCTCAACTACCGGTATTGATTTGGCATCCATTTTCTCTATATTTACATAAGTACCCTGACTCACCATTGCAAATACCTTGTCTATCTGCTCCTCTGTGCCCTGTATCTCCATAAATACCGAGCCGTCAGGGTCATTTCTCACCCAGCCTGTTGCGCCAACGCTTTCTGCCGCGTGCTCTGTTCTGTAGCGGAAACCTACTCCCTGCACCGAACCGTACACTCTTATCTGCTTTCTGATGATTTTGCTGTCGTAATCACTCATATGCACTCACTTCCTAAATAAAACTTAGTTTTCCGTCTACAACAGCCCTGCAAACAGCCGCATAATTGACTGCCCCAGCCTTCGTCTTGCACTTCTTCCGGTCCTGTACTTCTCCGTCACCTCCGCTGACTCAGCGAAAAGCCTGATAAAATCATCCCTGATTTCATGCACCACTTCACAATCCGCCATAAAACAGCCATTTTCAAAGTGATGATAAAGGCTTCTGTAGTCGAGATTTATGGTACCGCAGGTTGCCATTATATCGTCTGCCACACTCATCTTTGCATGGCAAAAGCCCGGTGTCCACTCAAAGATCCTCACACCATGCTTCACAAGCTGGTTGTAGAAGGAGCGTGTCACGCTGTATATTGGTTTCTTATCAGGGATGCCCGGCGTGATGATGCGCACGTCAACTCCACGCTTGGCGGCAAGTGTCAGCGCATGGCTCATCTCATCGGTGATGATGAGGTAAGGAGTGATAAACCAGCAATAGCGCTGTGCCTTGTTTGCCATGCTGATATAGACATCCTCACCCACCTGCTCGTTATCGAGAGGACTGTCTGCATATGGCTGGATAAAGCCGCTCTGTTTTGCCTCATAATCATAGTGCAGCAGATATTGTGATACATCCACCTCGCGCGGCACCTTGCGCTCTGAAGCATTCCACATCTCGAGAAATGCGATGGTAAACGACTTGACAGCATCTCCCTCGAGCCTGATTCCCGTGTCCTTCCAGATTCCGTATGGGTGTGTCACGTTGAAGTACTCATTTGCCAGATTATAGCCGCCGGTATATGCGATTTTTCCATCAATTACTGTGATTTTTCTATGGTCGCGATTGTTCAAAAACATGTTAAAGGCCGGTGCAACCGGATTGAACACCCTGCATTTGATGCCAAGCTTCTCCATCTTTTCCGAGAAATCCCTGTCTATGAAAAAGATTGAGCCCATATCATCATAAAACACCCTTACCTCGACTCCTGCCTGCACGCGCTCCGTGAGCACCTTCTGGATACGGTGCCACGATTCCTTGTCCTCTATGGCGTGATACTCCATGAAAATAAATTTCTTTGCCTTTGATAAATCGCTAAGCTGCGCTTCGAGTCCCTTTGACGCCTGATCATAATATGTCACATCCGTGTTCTGATATACCGGATATAGTGCATTTTTTGCCAGGTATGTTGAAATTCCAGCTGCCTGTGGCACCTTTTCATACATATCGGATAGTATGTCTGCGTTTTCAGGCAGACATGGAAGAAGCATGGAATCCACCTCTTCAAACCGTGCACGCATCTTATGCGGTGCGCCGTTTAGTCCAACTAACAGGTAAAGTGACACTCCCATTATCGGAAATGCCAGTATCAGTATAATCCATGGTGTAGTCATGGATGCGGTCTGCTCACGATTGTACAGTCCGAGCACAAGTATGATCGCCAGGACGCTTGTGGTCGTATTTATTGCTGCCGCATATTCATTTAGCCTTGTAAACATATAGACCATGAAAACTGCCTGCAATAATATCGCAAGCGCTGAAAAACCCATTCTCTTTAAACCATTCTGTGTTTTTTTAGTTCCCTCGTAGGTTTTTTCCTTCATCTATTATGCCTCCATTATCTTACTGTCTGTAATACCAAACCTCTCCATACATTTTTAGCCACCTTCTTATTTAAGAAGCCATTCAATTTCCTCTTTATAAGGAGGAATAGTCTTCTTCGCAGAGCCCTCCTCACAAAGCCATGGTGTTTCCAGAATCTTTGGTACATTTGCAAAGGTCTCATCATGCACCAGGCGGTGCAGTGTATCATAGCCGATGGTTCCCTTGCCTATATTTGCATGCCTGTCCTTGTGTGCTCCGAGAGGATTTAAGCTGTCATTCACATGAAATACCGCTATCTGCTCAAGCCCTATCACCTTGTCAAACTCTGCAAAAACCTCATCATAATGGTTCACAATATCGTATCCTGCATCATTTACATGGCACGTATCAAAGCAGACACGCAGCCTTTCCTTCCTGTCCACTCCATCATAGATTGCCTTAAGCTCCTCAAAGGAACGGCCTATTTCACTGCCCTTTCCTGCCATCGTCTCAAGTGCGATAAACACATCATCATCATTCTGATTGAGCACTGTGTTAAGTCCCTTTACAATCTGTGCGATTCCAGCCTGCTCACCGGCATTTACATGACTTCCCGGATGAAGCACCAGTATGCGGCTCTTCATTGCCGCGGTCCTTACTATCTCCTTTTCCAGGAACTCCACTGCCAGCTCGTATGTCTCAGGCTTTACGGTGTTTGCCAGATTTATGATGTATGGCGCGTGGACCACTATCTCATTTATCCCATGCTCATGTGCATATTCCCAGCCTGCGTCTATGTTGAGCTCAAAGATTTCCTTTCTTCTCGTGTTCTGTGGTGCCCCGGTGTAGAGCATAAACACATTCGCGCCATATGACGCTGCTTCCCTGGCTGATGCCAGAAACATATCTTTTCCTGCCATGCCTACGTGACAGCCTAATTTTATATCACTCATATTTTTCCTCTGTTTCATTGTATCTATTATGTCTACTATAACACTACAGCCCTGATAACTCTATCTAAATATTCTAAATTTTTACTAAACATAGCAAAAACCATTGACATAGTATTAAAAACTACATATACTATTCTTTGCAACCACATATATTAATGGAATATAATTGCAATGTATGTGATGCATAACTACAGTTAACCAATTATTATAGAAATACGAGGGTAAATATGTTTGAAATAATTGTTGACTCTGCGGCAAACATTCCTGCAGAGCTATGTAAAAAATTCAAGATCAAGGTGCTGTCATTTGTAAACCTTGTCAATGGAAAGGAAATGACATGCTTTGAGCCTGACCTCACACCGGAACAGGAGCGGGCAAAGGGTAAGGAATACTATGATGCTATAAGAGAAGGTGCCGAGGTAAAGACCGGACTTATCAGCAGCGGAATCTTTGAGGATACCTTCAGGGAAATCATTGAGGCCGACAAGGATGTACTGTATTTCTCACTCAGCAAAAACATAAGCGGCAACTACAACTCAGCCCGTGTCGCAGCCGATGCTGTCCTTGATGAGTGCGATAACGGCAGAAAAATCCGCCTGGTGGATTCATTAAATGCTTCCCTCGGACAGGGGCTTCTCGCAATATACGCCAGCGAAATGCGTGAAAAGGGCATGAGCTTTGATGAGGTGGCTGACACGATAGAGACCTATCCTGCCAGATTAAACGGTGTATTTACAGTGGGTAATTTAAAGTATCTTGCCAGAACCGGCAGATTAAGCGGAACCACCGCTTTGGTTGGCAACATGCTAAGTATCAAGCCTATCCTAAGGGGCAGCAAGGACGGATATATTGTACAGTTCAGAAAATGTCGTGGCCGAAAAGCCGTATTAAATGAGCTTGTCAATCTGTTATGCGACAACATTACAGACCCTGAAAATCAGATTATCGGAGTGGCACATGCTGATGCATATGAAGATTCGCTCTATGTGATTGAACAGATTAAAAAGCGCATAAAGGTGCGCGATGTGATAAATACCACCTATGATTTCTGCACCGGAAGCCATGTTGGTCCGGAAGCTTTAGCAGTATTTTTCATGGGAAAGGACAGAGAATTGGGAGCCTGATATCAGGCTCCCATTAATATTCTGCTTTCTTCATTCTTCATATTCACATAAACTAAAAAGTCTCAGAACCCGCTTATTTAGCGGATTCTGAGACTTTTAATTTCTATTAATTTATTCTATTAATTTAATTGAAGCTTCTGCCTCAAATACTAAGCTGCAGCTTTCTCGTCTTTTGACTTCTCACAGAGCTTCTTCACACCCTGAATTGCAACAAGTACACCAAGGATGAGCAGTAATACTGCGAATATAAGCTGTAATGAATTTCCAAGGTCAAGTCCTACAGAGAATAATGCCTTTGTAAGCTTGTAGATTGTCATGCCAAGTGCAGTAAATGTAACTGCCATCATGAATACCATTGGAATCCAGAGCATGCAGCCCTGACGCTTTGTCTTCTTTAAGAATACTGCGCAGGCAACAAGTGCAAGTACTGATAAGAGCTGGTTAGCTGAACCAAACAGTGGCCATATCTCTGCATAGCCTACCTTTGTAAGCAGGAATGCAAGTACCAGTGTGATGATTGTTGCAAAGTATTTGTTTGTCATCAGCTTGACAAATGGACTCATATTGTCATCATCTGTGTCTGAATCAAGCCAGAACTCCTGGAATGACAGACGTCCGACTCTGGCTACTGAATCAAGTGATGTCAGAGCGAAGGCTGATACAGCAAGGTTAATCAGTGTGAACACAAGTGAGTGTGGTAAACCGATTACTGACAGGAAGTTTGCGATAGCTCCTGCGAAAATCTGTGGCTGTGTTGTAAGTCCCTGAGCTGCTGCCTCTCCCTTACCAAATGATGCTACTGCGATAAGTGCAAGGATTGCAAGCATACTCTCCATAAGCATGGCACCGAATGAAACAGGAAGCATGTTCTTCTCATTCTTAATCTGCTTAGAAGCAGTACCTGATGATACAAGTGAATGGAAACCTGAAACTGCACCACAGGCGATTGTTACGAATAAGATTGGGAACAGATACTGTGGGTTTCCGTTTGCATCAGGGATTGCAAATGCTGTGAAAGCATCAAGGTTACAAGCAGGATTTGCAACAAATACACCGATTACCGCACCTACGATCATGAAGATTAACAGGTAGCTGTTAAGGTAATCACGTGGCTGAAGCAGTGCCCATACAGGTGTAACACTGGCTATAAGTATATATACAAATATAATTATGTGCCATACACCAAGGTTTAAATACATTGGGAAATTGAGTCCCAGTGCTATAGCTACTATAAGTAATGCGATTGCAACAAGTGTGTTAATCCATTTGTTGAACTTAGAGTATTTAAGGAAGAAACCAAGTGCAACTGCTTCTATGATGAAAAGCATTGATGTAGTTGCAACTGCTCCGTTGGCTACAACCTTTGTAACCTCACCTGCTTTATCAGCAGCAAAACCATTGAAGGTTCCGGCTACGACATCTGCGAAAGCTGCAACAACAAGTATACAGAACAGCCAGCAGAATAACAGGAATAATTTCTTTCCTAATTTACCGATGTACTCCTCGATGATGTAACCGATTGTACGACCCTTGTTCTTAACTGAAGCGTACATAGATGCAAAATCCTGAACAGCTCCAAAGAATACACCACCAATTAATATCCAAAGCAGAACCGGAAGCCATCCGAAAATAGCTGCCTGAATTGGTCCGTTGATTGGGCCTGCACCTGCTATAGATGCAAACTGATGTCCGAATACTACATTGGTATCGGCCGGTACATAGTCCACTCCGTCCTCCATCTCGTAGGCAGGAGTCTTGGCATTTGGATCAATGCCCCATTTGTTTTGCAGATAACGGCCATATAATAAGTATGCTCCACCGAGCACAACAATGGCTATTACCATCATTAAGATTCCACTCATATTTTTACCTCTTTCTTTTGTTTATCTTAATTTTATTTGTATATTATATTTACTCTTTTTTTAACAAATTTCAATAAATATTTTATACATAATTAATTTTTTATTTCGACAATTTTTGTTTAATTTACCAATCGGTTATAATAGGTATTCATTCTCTTTATGCTGTCTTTGTCTCAGCGGCTTCTTCTGCCTTTTTAGCAGCCATTTTGTCCTTTAATGCAAAGGCTCCGGCAAGCAGTGTGCCTGAGATTGAATGCCATGTACATGACACTGCACAGATGATTGCTGATTCAGGTGTTGAAGCAAACTGTGCTGTAGTGGTGGCAAGGTTTGTGGCAAGACCTGCATTCTGCATACCAACCTCGATAGAGATGGTTCTCTTCTTGGCTGTGTTCATGCCTACCAGCTTTCCTGCACCGTATCCGAGCAGATATCCAAGTCCGTTATGTAACAGAACTGCCGCAAAAATTACTACTCCTGATGTAAAGAACTTTGAGCCCTGTGATGATACAACACCACCTACAACGAATGCCAGGCCAAGCACCGCAATACCCGGCATGACCTTCTGAGCCTCGGCAAATGCCTTTTTCTTTCCAAGCAGGTAGTTGAGTAAAAATCCAACCGCTACAGGAAAGATTACAGTCTCAATGATTGACACAAACATCGGAAGCGCCTTGATTGAGACATGTGTTCCGCTTGCAAGCAATGATACCAGAAGCGGTGTCATAAATGGTGAGAGCAATGTGGAAACTGTTGTCATTCCAACTGAGAATGCCACATCACCACCGCAGAGGTATGACATAATGTTTGAAGAAACACCACCAGGACAGCAGCCTACGAGGATAAGTCCAAGTGCGATTCCGTCAGGCAGATTCAATGCCTTTGAGATGCCAAATGCAAGAAACGGCATGATAAGATACTGTGCGATTGCACCTACACATATATCAAATGGTCTCTGTGCGAGTATCTTGAAATCCTGTGTCGTAAGTGTAAGTCCCATACTAAACATGATGATTCCGATAATGATTGACTGACATGTGAACTTGTTGGATACCGGATCCACAAACAGCATCTGATTTACCCAGGCCATCAGATTCGGAACCAGAAATGTGACTACGGCGATTGCTATGACAACTATCGATGTGTAGTCTGATAAAAATTTACTTACTTTTTGTAATGCTTTCATTGTAAGCCTCCTTAACATTTTTCTGCTCACTAAAACTCTTTTATGGAATTAAAAAATCCCTTTCCAGATTGACATAATCTGAAAAGGGACGAAATAATCCGCGTTACCACCCTGATTCCACAGTGTATTACTGTGACACTCTGCATACCAGCATATGCTTTCCATATAACGGTGGACACCGGCGAGGTTTACAGACACACTTAATGCTTTCAGCCCGCTTCTTAGAGAGGATATTCCAATCTGATCATTGCCTGTTCGCACCGCCCACAGGCTCTCTGAAAATAAATACAAATCGGACCTTGTTCTCATCAACGAATTTTGGTGAACATATTTATTTAAATCTTGTTTTGTATTATAGCCCTCTGACACTATATGTCAAGAGAATGATACAAATTTGTACTATAACATTTATTTATAGTTTCTATTCATACGCTTTATTCTTATTTCTTATCTATTATTTATTCACGCGATTTATTCTTAATTATTATTCGTAATCTTTGTTGCTGTACTCATCATTCCATGACTGCTGTTGTGATGTACCGTAGGAATTTTGAGCATCCCCGCCCTGAGCTGCGCCGTTTGCATACATGTTCTGGCCGTACTGCTGGTTTGCTCCGTTTCCGTACATGTTCTGGCCGTACTGCTGATTTGCTCCGTTTCCGTACATGTTCTGACCGTACTGCTGGTTTGCTCCGTTTCCGTACATGTTCTGGCCGTACTGCTGATTTGCTCCGTTTCCGTACATGTTCTGGCCGTACTGCTGGCTCGCTCCGTTTCCGTACATGTTCTGGCCGTACTGCTGGTTTGCTCCGTTTCCATACATGTTCTGACCGTACTGCTGACCATATCCGTTTGAACCGTATGGATTATAGTAGTTATTATTATTATTGTATCCATCTCCCACATAAACAATGTTTTTGTTGAAGGCAATAATACAGACAAAAATCACATTGAGGAATATAAGTCCACAGGCAAATCCGGCTCCCTTGCCAAACGCATGTGCCAGTCCGACACAGCAGAGGATATTCATAACCAATGCCGCAATCATTGCTGCAATAATCAGAATAACCGCAAATATCAGCATGCCCATGTGAGCCCCGATGCGGTTTCCGGCATATCCATAGGTAGAATCATAATACGACCCCATATAACTGGATGTCATAACGGAAAGTCCTGAGGCAATAATCTCATACATCAATAAAATACATCCTACTATACTTGCGATACTTGCCACAAGATATCCCCAGAACAGCTTCTGTTTCCCTGCAATCCTGAATTTTACATATGAGCTGTAAAACGGTACAATGGCCGCCCAGCCGTGCTCTCCTGCCTTTGCATACATAATCCATGATGCAACAATTGTCAGTACCATAACTGCCAGATTGATAAACGACTTAAAGCCGTCAATCATACTCATAATAGTATAATATGTGCTATATGTGCTCATTTTTTTTCTCCCTTTCATAACCAAAGTTTGTTTGTTATTCAAAGTATACATCACCACAGGTCAGAGTGCAATATTTAAAAAGCTTCATTTCGAGATTCTAACAATACTCCTTTATATATTCACCAAAATATGGAAGTGCAAGTGAGATATAGCCCTGTCTGGAATTTAATATACCTCTTTTTATAAGACGATCCCTGTACATAGAGTAGCTTCCTGACTTCTCTCCCATAAGCTTAAGCACTTCTTCACGCTTGTATTCTTCCTTTTCTGTCAAAAGTCCTGCAAGAAACCTGTCCATTTCAGTCATCTCTTCCCATATTTTTTCATAAGAATATGCAAACAATTCAGCTTTGAGTTTTGGTAAAATATCTTCTAACAACTCATCCAACTTTTTCTTAAAATACAACACTCCCAATTCCTGAAATGCATATGCGTATCCTTTTGTAATTTTCGCCATTTCACGAGCCTCATTACTGTCAATATCCAGCTTACTCTTATACATTTCAGTCATTCGAATCATATTAAGAGGCTCCGTTTTAACTGTTGCCGCTCTTCTGAAAAATGTAAGATTTTTGACATTGCTCAATTCCTGTATATTTTCATACAAGCCTGTACACACAAAATAAACCGGATACCCTGCTCTGAGCCATCTGCCATATTCAGACGCAAATTTTATCATCTCTTCGGACTTTGAAACCTCATCTATTCCTACAAGTATCTTCTTCCCCTTTTTCTGTGCAGCCTGTATCATTGTCTCAACTTCTACACCGATATCAAAGAAATTATTATTGTTTTCTGCCGTATAACCGATTCCACCACCTGTTCCCATCACTGTTGCAGAGAGGTTTATCCCTGTTGTTTTCTTATCCTGTGAACCAAAACCGGCCTTTACAAGCATTGCCGCTATCTGTCCCAGTATATCTCTTGCAGGATTTACATCAAAAACAAGCCAGTTTATATATCTGCTTTCATTGGTTCTTAATTCTTCCTCCACCTTTGCAAGTATAACGGTTTTACCGGAGCCTCTGACACCGGTTATCTTATATACCGACTCCGACGGATTATCGTAAATAAAGTTTTCCAGTATCTCCTCTGTTTTCTCTGTATGGATATATGTGTATTCCGGAGTCTTACTGAATGTTGTAGTAAATGGATTCTGCATAAATTCACCTCAATATATTATGATATGATATTCAAAAATCTTTATACTTTTTTATACTTTCTATAACTCTTTATAGGTTTTTATATCTTTTTATACTTTTTCTATTATTTTATACTTTTTTATACTTTTTTGCAATAGCTTTTCTGACCCGGATATACCATTAAAGTAATCACCGCTTTTTGCACCCTTGACAAACCCCTTCTTAAACAGCTATAATATCGTCAATTGAAGCATAATTACATTTCAACAGGCTTTGATGGGAATAAGTACATTTCTGCAATACTTACAGAGAGCTGCCGGCAGGTGAGAGGCGCAAGGAAAACAGATCTGGAATACATCCCGGAGCTTTGCACCGAACGTCATACCGGATGGTTAAGTATCACCGGTTCGATTAATAAGCTGCAACGTATTGGCACACGTTATAGTGCAGGAGTGTTAGCAGAATCGGCTATTTTCAATATATATATGTCGGATAATGTGTGACAACTCACGGAGGCATTCCTGTGCGAGCAGGATGCAAATTAAGGTGGTAACGCGAGAAATCCCCCTCGTCCTTAAATGGATGAGGGGGATATTTTATTTTTCAGAATACAAATTCAATCTATCAGGAGGAAAATCATGACAATTTATGACGAATTAGTTGCCCGCGGTCTTATCGCGCAGGTAACAGACGAAAAAGAAATCAAAGAGCTTATAAACAATGGAAAGGCTACCTTCTACATCGGCTTTGATCCTACAGCAGATAGCCTTCACGTAGGTCATTTCATGGCTCTTTGCCTTATGAAGAGACTTCAGATGGCAGGAAACAAGCCTATCGTGCTTATCGGTGGAGGTACAGCACAGATCGGTGATCCATCAGGACGTACAGATATGCGTCAGATGATGACAACAGAGACTATCAACCACAACGTAGAGTGCTTCAAGAAACAGATGAGCCGCTTCATCGACTTTGGCGAGGGAAAGGCTATCATGGTAAACAACGCTGACTGGCTGATGGACTTAAATTACGTGGATGTGCTCCGCGAGGTTGGTGCTCATTTCTCAGTAAACCGTATGCTTACAGCTGAGTGCTACAAGCAGCGTATGGAAAAGGGTCTTTCCTTCCTTGAGTTCAACTACATGATCATGCAGAGCTACGATTTCTACACACTTTTCCAGAAATACGGCTGCAACATGGAGTTCGGTGGAGACGACCAGTGGAGCAACATGCTCGGTGGAACAGAGCTTATCAGACGTAAGCTCGGAAAAGACGCATACGCTATGACAATCAACCTGCTCCTAAACTCTGAGGGCAAGAAGATGGGCAAAACACAGTCCGGCGCAGTATGGCTTGATCCTAACAAGACAACACCTTTCGAGTTCTTCCAGTACTGGAGAAACGTTTCTGATGCCGATGTTCTTAAATGTATCAGAATGCTCACCTTCCTTCCACTTGAGGAGATTGACAAGATGGAAAGCTGGGAGGGCGCACAGCTCAATGAAGCTAAGGAAATCCTGGCATTCGAGCTCACAAAGCTTGTTCACGGTGAAGAGGAAGCCACAAAGGCTAAAGATGCAAGCCATGCTCTTTTCGCAGGCGGAGCCAACAATGCAAATATGCCTACCGTTACCGTTACAGCTGAGGACTTCCCTGACGGAGAGCTTGATATCATCTCTGTTTTAGTAAAAGCAGGACTTTGCGATTCAAGAGGAGACGGCCGCAGAAATATCCAGCAAGGCGGTGTTTCAGTTGCAGATGAGAAGGTAACTGATATCTCTACAAAATACACTCTCGACGATTTCAAGGGCGAGGGCATTATCATCAGACGTGGTAAGAAAAAATTTGCCAAGGTTGTAGCTGAATAATTATGTAAATAAAAGCTTCGCATTTTAAGATGGTTTCTTTTAATGCGAAGTTTTTTAATAATTTTAATGTGGAAATCCATACGACACAAATTCACTGCTGCATGTAACCGTATAATCTGCTTACCCTAAAACCGTTTTTTGTTCTGTGCCAACACCCTCTCCACAAATCCAGTATGAACCATCATTTTTATTCTTTAGCATAATATTCCCCACACTAAATTAGCATAGTGTACAATAGCCATAGGTTGATAGCAGGCAGGACTTGGGTAGCTGTAATCCATAAAACTTCTAAAACAGCTCCCCAACCTAGCCCAAAAGCTGGAAAAATTCTGGAAAAAAGTAGCTGAAAACGCTAAAATCCCCAAAACAACTCCCCAAACCCCAGCGAAACAGCCGGAAAAATCCTTAAAAAAGTAGCTGAAAACGCTGAAATTCCCAAAACAGCTCCCCAAACCAGCCCAAAAGCTGGAAAAATTCTAGAAAAAAGTAGCTGAAACTGCTGAAATCCCTAAAACAGCTCCCTAACCACAGCGGCTCTACTTCAAATAACTCAATAAAATAATTGTCATATGCAGAAATATATATCAAAATTGCATCCGCATCATTTTCCCTACTTTTTCCTCATCTTCTCTTGACTTCTCATTAATAAGTGAATATAATTTACCTAATTGATACATCAACGCTTTAAAGCGCTGATAAAAGGAGGAATTATCATGAAAAAGAGATCTAAAATTTTAGCTTCACTTGTTCTTGCAGGAACAATGGTTCTTGGACTTGCCGGATGCGGAGATTCCGGTTCAGCAAATGGTGGCACACAGTCAGGTAAGAACTCAGATGCCAAATATCATGTAGGTATCTGCCAGCTCGTACAGCACGAGGCTCTCGATGCCGCTACAAAGGGCTTTAAGGACGCATTAAAGGACAAGCTCGGAGACGAGGTATCCTTTGACGAGCAGAATGCCGCAGGAGATGCTTCTACATGCTCTACAATCTGCACCACGTTCGTCACAAACGACTACGACCTTATCCTTGGAAATGCCACAGCAGCTCTTCAGGCCGCTTCAGCAGCTACTGACTCTATTCCGATTCTCGGAACATCTATCACAGACTACGCTACAGCTCTTGATATGTCAGACTGGTCAGGCACTACAGGAAAGAATATTTCAGGTACTACAGACCTCGCTCCACTCGATGAGCAGGCTAAATGCATCAAGGAGCTTTTCCCGGATGCAAAGAACATCGGTATCATCTACTGCTCATCTGAGCCAAACAGTATCTACCAGTCAACAACTATTACCAAATACCTTGAGGACGAGGGATACACTGTAAAAGAGTACACATTCTCTGATTCAAATGATGTTGCTGCAGTAACACAGAGCGCATGTGATGCATCTGATGCAATCTACATCCCAACTGACAACACTGCTGCTTCATGTACAGAGGCTATCAACAATGTCGCTTCACAGGCTAAGAAACCTATCTTCGCTGGTGAGGAAGGAATCGCTAAGGGCTGTGGTGTGGCAACACTTTCTATCAGCTACTATGACCTTGGATACACAACAGGTGAGATGGCTTACGATATTCTTGTAAATGGTACAGACGTCAAAACTATGGAGGTTAAGAGCGCTCCTAAGTTCACTAAGGAGTACCTTCCGGACCGCGCCAAGGAGCTTGGAATCACAGTTCCTGACGGCTATGAGGAAATCTCAGCTGAATAAACAGCTGCACTATGGAGGTATTTAATAAAATGATTCTAATGAATTATTTTGCAACCTTAAATCCGGTTGCATTCACCAATGCCCTTCCGGGCAATATAGCCCAGGGTCTGATTTGGGGTATCATGGCACTCGGTGTTTATATCACCTTCAGACTGCTGGACTTCGCAGATCTGACGGTTGATGGCTCATTTGCAACAGGTGGTGCCGTAACCGTTATGATGACGATTAACGGCTACAATATCTGGGTTTCACTGCTTTGCGCATGTATTGCCGGTCTGCTCGCAGGACTCTGCACCGGTCTCTTACATACAAAGCTCGGCATTCCTCCGATTCTGGCAGGAATCCTTACACAGATAGCGCTCTACTCTATCAACTTAAATATCATGCAGCGCCACGCCAACCAGGCACTTAGCGCAGATAAATATAATCTGGTGCTTTCATCACGTAATCTGACACATGCGATAATTGTCGGTGTGATTTTCTCGGTTGTAATTATCGCGGTGCTTTACTGGTATTTCGGAACAGAGCAGGGCTCTGCTATCCGTGCCACAGGCTGCAACCCTGCAATGAGCAAGGCTCAGGGTATCAACATCGACAACATGAAGCTCATCGGTCTTGCGCTTTCAAATGCAATTGTAGCGCTCTCAGGCGGTCTGCTTTCACAGTACTCAGGCTTTTCCGATGTAAACATGGGCCGTGGTGGAATCGTCATCGGTCTTGCCGCAGTTATCATCGGTGAGGTGCTCGGCGATGCAATCCTCGGAAAGCACATGAATTTCATGGGAAAGCTTATCTTTGTCATATTTGGTGGAATTGTTTACTACATCGTAATCGGAATTGTTCTGTGGCTGCAGATGCCAAGTGATGACTTAAAGCTCTTCACTGCAATCATCGTGGCTATTTTCCTTGCGGTGCCTTACCTGAAGGGCAAGAGCAAGGCCTCCTTCAAAAAGGCCGGCAAGCGCTCTGCCGCAGCACTTAATGCAAAGGAGGGCAAATAAATGCTAGAGATTAGAAACGTACATAAAACCTTCAATCCGGGCACAATCAATGAAAAGCATGCCCTAAATGGTGTAAACCTGAAGCTTGAGGAGGGTGATTTCGTCACTGTTATCGGTGGAAACGGCGCCGGAAAATCGACCATGCTCAATGCCGTTGCCGGCACATGGCCTGTTGACGAGGGCTCAATTCTCATCGACGGAGTGGATGTCACAGGACTCCCTGAGTTCAAGCGTGCATCATTTCTGGGACGTGTGTTCCAGGATCCAATGACAGGAACTACCGCAACCATGCAGATTGATGAAAACCTCGCACTTGCAGCGCGCCGCGGAAAGCGCCGTGGTCTTGGCTGGGGTATCACAAAGGCTGAAAAGGAGCAATTCCACGAGCTTTTAAAGGAGCTTGACCTGGGACTCGAGGATCGAATGACCTCAAAGGTTGGTCTGCTCTCAGGCGGACAGCGTCAGGCTGTTACACTGCTCATGGCTTCACTCCAGAAGCCGAAGGTACTGCTTTTGGATGAGCACACCGCAGCTCTCGACCCAAAGACAGCCGCAAAGGTGCTCACTCTCACAGACAAAATCATCAAGGAGAACAGCCTGACAGCCATGATGGTCACACACAACATGCGTGATGCCATCGCTCACGGCAACAGACTTATCATGATGAATAACGGACAGGTTGTCCTTAATATCTCAGGCGAGGAAAAGAAAAACCTCACTGTGGAGGATCTGCTCATGAAGTTTGAGGAGGTTTCCGGCGAGGAATTTGCTTCTGATAAGGCTTTGCTTGGATAGACATATCTATATAACAATAAAAAATTTGCAGCTCAACATGAGCTGCAAATTTTTTGTTATATAACTTTTATACCAGTTCTCCCGCCGGTTTAATCATATCAGCCTTGATAAAGCCCTTTATGATCAGATACTGCTCTATCGTCTTCACACAGTTTTCCACACCGACACGCTCACTGTTTAGTGTCAGGTCGTAGTTCACCGGATTGGTCCAGTAGTTTCCGTGTGTATAGTACTTGTAATAGTCTGCCCTGAACTTATCTGTTCTCTCAATTGTGGCATTTGCCACCTCAGGTGTTACGCCCATATTGGCTATGGTACGCTCCACACAGAATGCACGCGGTGCCTCAATGTATATGCTCACCACATTTGGGCGGTTCTTTAATACATAGTCGGCACATTTTCCTACTATGACGCAGGATTCCTTGTCTGCAAGCTCGTTGATAATCTGGCTCTGATACTCAAAGAGCCTGTCATCTGATTTAAACTTCTCATTTCTCGATATATATCCCTTTGCTCTTGGAAGCCCTCGCAAAAAGCTCGTAAATCCGCCCTCTTCACGCAGCTTCTCGTTTACCTCCTGAAACACATTCTCGTCAAGTCCGCTCAGCTGACTGGCAAGAGTCAGGATACGATTCTCATAACAGTGTATTCCAAGCTCTTTAGCCAGCTGTGATGCTATTGCTTTTCCGCCTGTTCCAAAGCCTCTGGCAAAGGTTACTACAAAATTATCCATTTATCATTTCCTCCTTATGAATGCCAACCATATCTAGCCTGCCAGATATCTGCTTAAGAATTCTCTTGTTCTTGGATTCTTAGGATTTGTAAACAGCTCTGCCGGTGCTGCATCCTCTGCCACATATCCTGAGTCCATGAAAATAGTTCTTGTAGAAACATCCCTGGCAAATGCCATCTCATGTGTGACGATTATCATCGTAAGTCCTGTCCTTGCGAGGTCCTTCATGACATTTAACACCTCTCCGACCATCTCAGGGTCAAGCGCCGATGTAGGCTCATCAAACAAAAGCACCTCCGGGTTCATACAGAGTGACCTTGCAATGGCAACTCGCTGCTTCTGTCCTCCTGAGAGCTGCGATGGCTTTGCATTGATATAAGGAGCCATGCCGACTGCCTTCAGATGTGTGATTGCCCTGTCAAAGGCCTCCTGCTTTGGCAGATGAAGCACCCTTCTTGTACAAAGCATACAGTTCTGGAGCACTGTCATATTGTTGAACAAATTGAAGGACTGGAACACCATTCCCACCTTTGAACGGTAATCATTGATATCCCTTTGTACATTTCTGACCTCTTTATCGTGATATAAAATCTTTCCTGAGGTCTGTTTCTCAAGCTTGTTGATGCACCTAAGCAGTGTTGATTTTCCCGAACCTGAGGAGCCCACAATACAGATGACCTCGCCGGAATGCACATCAATATCAATCTTTCTAAGTACCTCATGATCACCAAATGATTTGCTTAAATCCTTAATTGAAATTACTGTCTCACTCATATTGTGCCTCCTATTCATTGTCCATGTACTCAACTGCGAGTGCATAGTCTGTCTTGCCCTGCAGCTTCTTTTCAATCAGCTTGAAGAGCTTATCAAATACAAAGCACAGTACAAAGTAAATTACCGCGATGACCAGATATGACTCAAAGTACTTGTAGTAGTTTCCACCGACTGTCTTGGCAGCCATGAAAAGCTCCTGCACAGCGATAACATTGAGCACTGATGTCATCTTCAGATTTAAAAGGAATGTATTTGCCATCTCAGGAATGATATTCTTGAATGCCTGCGGCAAAACTACATAGAGCATTGTCTTAAACGGTGACATTCCCATGGCCCATGCGCCCTCGCGCTGTCCCATATCTATTGAACCGATTCCTGCTCTGACTGTCTCTCCCATGTAGGCACCTGTATTTAATACAGTTACGAGAATACCTGCAAATACAGGTGTCAGGTTTTCATAGCCCATCTGACGTATTCCATAATACACAATCATCGCCTGAACTATCATTGGTGTGTCCCTGAATACTTCAACATAAACTGTAAATATCACCTTTACTATACGGATAAGGACCTTTTTTACGATGTTGTCGCCATCGTTAAGCTTTACATCATTTACTATGCCTACGATATATCCCAATACGAAGCCAAGCAATGTACCAACTACCGATATGTACAGCGTAAGCCAGGTTCCTTTGATAAACATGCTTGAATATTTCTGCGCCAGAAATACCATCCATTCTAACGAATTACTTGGATTACTTATCATCATACTGCTACCTCACTTTTATCTCTCTAATCCCCAGCTTACGCCGGTTTATCAGACTATTGTGGGATGATGCGATATAACATCATCCCACAGTCTTTCATCTTTTCGTGAATCAGATAAATCTCTAACAACTAGTTGGCTGCCGGCTGCTGTGTCAGAACCTGATCCATCAGCTCATCCATCTTTGCCTTGTCATTCCAGCCGATTGCATTCATGGCATCCTGGATTTTATCCCTGAGTGCTGTATCATCCTTTCTTGTTGCGATACAAACATTTACCATTTCATCATCACCTGTGAAGGTATCATTCTCATCCAGCTCGATAATCTGTAAATCATCGTTTGTCAGTGCTGCTGACTCTGCTGTCGGAACATCGATTACACATACATCTGCGCTGCCGTTTGATATTGCGAGGAAACACTCTGATGTAGTCTCAAAGTTTCCTGACTGCTCAGCACCCTTTATCTGGTCTAAAAGTGGAATCCAGCCTGTTCCAAGCTGTGTCGTTACTTTGCAGCCTGTATCTGCAAGGTCTGAAAGGCTCTTTACATTTGAATACTTGCCGCCCTTCTTAACAACGATACAGTTGTTTCTATAGTAATAAGGCTCTGTGAATGCGTATGACGCTTCTCTTTCCTTTGTCTTGCCCATACCGGCGATGATACAGTCATAATCTCCTGCATCGAGTGAGATACCGATTGATGACCACTCAACCTTATGTACCTCAAGGTCCATTCCCATCTGGTCTGCAAGCTTCTGTGCCACTGCTACATCATAGCCGTATGCATAGTAATCAGAGCCTGCTATCTTAACTGCCTTGCTGCCGTCCGGTGTGGTATCTGTATCCTGTGTCCAGTTGAATGGAGCATATGCACATTCCATACCAACCTTTAAAACCTTCTTTGATGAGCTGTCTGCCGCTGAGCTATCTGAAGCAGCTCCTCCTGATGACGAACCACATCCAAACAATGTTGTCGCTGCCATTACACCTGTCAATATCAATGCTGCAAATATCTTACTTCTCTTCATCATAATCTTTTCCTCCTTGATTATTGAAATGCGAAAAGGCGCCGGAGTTTTTCTCCAGCGCCTTTGCTTAGTTCGTATAATAAACTTAATGAAGTAGCTTTGCAATGTTAATTTTGCACAATTTGTTTGTGCATTTTTACAGTAACTAATTAAACATAAGCCTTTTTACAAGAATACAATTAACTACATCCAGATATTCCATCGAGTCATCAAGGCTGATTTCCAGTATTTCTTCTATCTTTTTCAGACGGTATTGCAGGGAATTACGATGAACGTACATCATCTGTGCCGTTTTTTGGACATTAAAGCCGCACATATAGTAATTGAGCAGCGTATCTATGAGAAACGAGCCGTTTGCATTGTCATACATCTCAAGCCGCTTTAGCTTCTCGTTGCAATAATCCATGATTTCCTGCTGATTGCCGCTGTTGAACATATACTTGTATATGCCCATGGAGCTGGCACTGATTACCTTCTTGTTGGTCGGATTTGGTAAAATATCCTTTTTGGGGATGAGATTTTTCGCTTCCTGATAGCTCTTGCCAAAATCCGCAGGCTTACTGTATGCAGCACCGAGTATGCATGTGCTGTGAATGAGCCCTGCAAATGGTGCGCGACTGTCTAAGTCTCTAAGTATCCTTTCAATCTGATGCTCCGTCTCCATATCCTTTGTCTCTTCAAAAAGAAGCACAAATTTGTTCAAAAACCTCATATACATAGGCCTTTTCTTCATATGGATAACCTCGCGGTTCAGGCAGTCGGTATAGTATGTATATGTGTGCTCGTCCTGCTCCAGATTCACTCCGTATTTGCGGTCTATCACGATGATTCCCACCCTGTACGGTCTATCAAAGGTCAGACCCAGCTGTGCAGAAATCTTCTCGATATACTTATCATTTACCTCGTATCCAAAGAGCAGATTGTACAGGTAGTCCCCGGTCCTTTTATTATCCACACTGGTCTCTAAAAGCAGCTCTCCGACGCTTTGCGCAATATCAACAAAGGTGGCTCCCTCCCACCGGATATAAAACAGCGGCAGCTTGAGCTCATCAGCCTTGTCCTTCATCCTCTGTGGAGTCTCTTCCCTGTCCTCCACAACCGAAATCGCAAAGCCCGATATACCAAGCTCATTCAGCTCAACCATGGCATCATATGCCTCGTCCATGGAAAATCTCTTGTAATCTACCACAAGCAGTGCAAAGTTGCCCGGATTCATATGCTCCTTATAAGGCTTTGTCTGCACCAGATAAGTCCATGACACCATCCTATCAAGCCCTGCTGCTCCCGCCACAAGCTCCATTCCGTCCATTTGTAAATTGTTAACATCCCTGCATGAAATCATCTGTATCTCCCTGATATTTTAAGCTTCGGTAACTATCCCAAGCCGTTTCAAACTACTTATATCCACAGCCGCTTCGTCCCGGCATATCCTCTCCGTGCACATACCTGGCATTGAACTCCATATTTATCTCACGAAGCTCCTTCTTTCCGTCAATATAGTCCTGATACATCTCGGCAAGCCCCGACATGCAGCCATCGCAGGTGGCCTCGATATTGCCAAGCGACTCAGCCACAATTGCCTCGCGCTCCTCTTTTGTTGTCTCACTGATTAAATATCCCATTTTGTATGTTTCCTTTCCGGCTATTCACATATTAAAAGCCCAGATTCTCATCCACCAGAATAATCTGGAAACGTCCCTTCACCCTTGAAAAGCGTGTGGTCAGAATCTGACAGCAGATACACTGCTGACTCTTGCAGTCAAAGCAGGTGCCATTCTTAGAGCATGGTGTGTCGATTCCAAAGCGCTGTGCGTTGATTGGCGCCGCCTCATTTCTCGCACGGCTCATAGCGTCTGCCTCAGTCTTTACGACCTTGTTCATGCCTACTATAAGAAGCACATGCTTCGGTCCGTAAGCATATGCAGCCACACGGTTTGCATTTCCGTCAATATTGATAAATACGCCATCCTCGCTCATCGCATTGACACTTCCAAGGAAATAATCCGATGTAAATGCCTTTAACGCTATCTCCTGCTTCTCCTCCTGCGTAGACACCTTGTCCCTGTCATAAAACTGATATTCTCCGTTTGAGAGCGCCTCATACAGACCACACTCCTTCACCGATGTGGCACCGCCCATATTGATTGAGCTTCCCTTTGGAATCAGCTCAAGTGCCTTCTTAACAGCCTCCTCCTTTGTCTCTACATAATAGGCTTCCATGTTGCGCGACTCAAGCGCAGCCACAAGGCGCTTTCCCAGTAATTCGTTTCTCATTTTTCTTACGTCCATAGTGTAAACCTCATTTCATGCTTATTGCCAATTCCCATTTGTGCAATCAACTGTATTAATTGTTGTTATTATACTACTTTACAGGGGGTGTCTGCAATTTATTCGAGAATAAATAATCGTACATTTTTTTGATAAGAGAAAGAAGTGCATAACAAAAAGAGCCCTTTCGAGCTCTTTCCGCTTTGTACAACATTAAATTGTAGATGATTACTGTAAGAGTGAGAGAACACCCTGGTTAGACTGATTAGCCTGTGCAAGCATAGACTGTCCAGCCTGTGCAAGAATGTTGTTCTTGCTGTAGTTAACCATTTCACTAGCCATATCTGTATCACGGATACGAGACTCAGCTGTTGTAGTATTCTCAACTACGTTGTCGAGGTTATTGATTGTGTGCTCAAGACGGTTCTGAACTGCACCGAGTGATGAACGCTGTGATGAAACCTTGCTGATTGCATCTGAGATAGCGTCGATAGCGTATGTAGCAGCGTTTCCGGAATCATCTTTCACATTGATACCCTTGATACCAAGGCTTGCAGAATCCATAGAGTCAATGTTGACCTGAATCTTGTTTGTCATGTCAGCGTCAGAACCTACATGGAGACTGAAGCTTAATGTGTTGGCAACTTTTGCAGAACCAGTCTGAATTTTGAATGTTCCTGTTCCATTTGTAAGGTCAACAGCTGTATCAACAGCACCGACACCTACTTTAGCATTTCCTTCGGTATCACCAATCTGATTAGCCTTAAGTAATTCCTTTGATGCGAGTTCGTATGCTTTCTTTTTAGAGATTACAGTTGTGTCTGTATCGTCAATTCCATCCGCTCCAGCGTCTTTCATCTTTGTTACAGATTTAGTGCCAACAGAAATTGTACCTGTGGCAGCACCAATCGCAGTACTATCAGCATATGTTGGTGAAGCAGTAGTTGCATCTGCCGTATCCGGTGCAGTCTCATAATATCCTTTATTTGTCAATGCTGTCTTTCCGTCAGATGCTTTATCGAAGTATGTGTACTCTTTTCCATTAATTGTAACTTTATCTCCAGCCTTATCTGTAATTCCTGCAGCTGTAAGCATTGATGTAACATCAGCAGTCTCTCCACCGATAGTATAATTCTTTCCACCGATAGAAACTTTGTCACCTGCATTAAGAGTATCCATTACGAATGTAGCTGTTCCATCGCCATTGTCTGTCAGTGTTCCCTTAAGACCTGCGTCATGAGCTTTCATGTTGATTGTCTTTGTTCCGGCATCACCCTTTAAGAGGTATGTCTCATTGAACTTGGTTGTTTCAGATACACGATCGATTTCAGTTGTTAACTGGTCAATCTCGTCCTGGATAGCCTGACGGTCTGAATCCTTTGAGTTTGTACCATTGGCAGCCTGTGTTGCAAGTTCGTTCATTCTCTGGAGCATTGAGTGGACCTCTGTAAGAGCACCCTCAGCTGTCTGTACAGATGAAACACCATCCTCAGCATTTGTTGAAGCACGATCAAGTCCACGAATCTGTTTTCTCATCTTCTCAGATATTGTAAGTCCGGCTGCATCATCAGCTGCACGGTTGATTTTGTAACCTGATGAAAGCTTCTCTGTGCTCTTTGACTGTGCGCTTGTTGTTACGTTAAGCATTCTGTTGGCATTTGCTGCCTGCATGTTGTGTTGTACTACCATAATATAATCCTCCTTGTCCCATATTCATGGGTTATTATGTTTGACCTCTGGAAATCCTTTTCCCGAGGATTTTGCAGCTGCTTTGTGTATATTTTTATTTAAGCAGTTGCGGTTTTCTATAACAAGCGGCTTCCCGGGTGTGGCTTGCGCCACAGCCGCCTATTAACTTGTCTACTTATGCTTTCTTATCTGCTTTAGCCGGCTTTGCCTTTTTCTGTCTCTCATTCCAGATAATCTTCTTGATTTCATGCTGTGCTTCCTCTGAAATCCTTGGCTCCGGATAATATGTATCTTTTCTCTTCTCAGGATTCGGGTCGTTGTTTGACCTTGAGATGTTCATCTCTCTTGGAGCATCTATCATGAGACGTCCGTTCTTTCCGCTTCCACCGGCATAGACCACTCTGATGTTGTCTCCGATGTTTACATATTCTCCCTCTTTAAGCGATAATTTAAGCATTATGTATACCTCCGTGCACTTGATTTAAGCTATTTCCATGCTTATGTGAAATGTAACAATTCTCTAAGAAATGTTGCATTTTTTATCTTACAGTAACTATATCGGACATCAATTCTAATACTTTACACCTAATTACATTAAATTTTAAAAATTTATTTGCACATTATAGAGCATAATTGCTTGCTCCAACTTTCACATTTTTGAAAATGCCTTTATTTTAAAAATTCATATGCTCTAAAATGCAACATTTCTTAGAGAAATGTTGCATTTTTCTTGTTACCGTATTGAATTAAGCTCTTATGTATTACGTCTAGAAATATCTGCATTTTTACCTTTTGGTCTTTATATTTCACCCCCCATAATACCATACCATTTATCGGCCAAAATCATATACTTCCTTCAATTCAGGTATAGATGGTGCTGCTCCCTGTCTTGAAACTGCTATAGCCGATGCTTTTGCTGCTATCTGCATTGCTTCCTTCGGTGAAAGTCCTTTTGCGATACTTCCGATGAAAAATCCGGTAAATGTATCTCCTGCCGCTGTAGTATCAACCACCGGTACCTTCACTATCGGCTGGTGGATTTTTTGTTTTTCATCTTTATAGATTGAGCCGTATTCTCCTAAAGTCAACACAACCCTGCTATTCGGAAAATGGCTGCATACTGCATCCAGAAGTGCATCCCATCTGTCTATGCTTGTATTTGCGTTTTCGCGTTCTTTAGCACTATCCGTATCCTGTACATTTTCATTTAGTACATCCTTCTGAAACTCACCAACTCCAGTAACCCCATCTACTTCAACGAAATCTTTAAATCCGGTCAGATCCTTTGCCTCAATCTCATTTAACAGAAAATAGTCTACATACTCAAGCGGATATGTAAAAATTTTTTCATCCATCGGCGACGGATTGAGCACTATTATCATGCCCTTCTCATGCGCCCGCTCCATGATATATGCGATCTCGTTTATCTCATTTTGCAGAATCAGATAATCACCTTTCTCAAAATGGGATATTACCTCATCCACCTGTGTCTTTGTGTTCTGCCTGTTTGAACCACCGTACAGCAGTATGCAGTTCTGACCATTTGGCTGTTTTTGTATGATGGCGTGGCCATTTCTGCCCGGCAGACGGGTGATGAAGTCTGTATGTGCTCCCGCTTTTTGCAGTATCTCTGCCAGAAACTCTCCATCTTCGCCGATATTACCTGCGTGCCAGGTGTCTATGCCACTTTTGGCAAGGGCTACAGACTGGTTAAGTCCTTTTCCTCCCGCAAATATTGCCATATTCTGTGAGGATATGGTTTCTCCGCTTCTCACAAAATGCTCTACATTGTATACAAAATCAATATTTAACGATCCATAATTTAATGCTTTCACGTCTGCAGCCCTCCAAATAATATATTTCTTTCAAATATAATCATATACTTTCCTACAGGAATATTACCATAGAAAGTACAAACATTACCACTGTTCCTGCAATCATTGGTACAGAAGTTCTTTTTACTATTTCAAGCGGCTCGCGTTTTACACTTCCAGCCACAATCATTACAACTGCCGATACCGGTGAGACCGCACGGAGAAGGTTTCCGGCAAGTCCCATTGGGATTGATACCGCAAGCGGTGAAATTCCTGCTGCTACCGCAAGTGGCACCATAAGCGGAACCATTGCGAAGAATAATGCTGTACCACTTCCGCTTAAAAGTACGATAAGTGCTGTAAGCGCAACCAGTATGAGTGGAAGTACAAATCCAAGTCCTCCGCCTGAAAGACCTGTCATGGCACTCTGTAATGCTGTGATAAGTCCGATTGATTTTAAGCCTGTTACAAATACTGTTCCTGCAACAAGGAGAGCAACTATCGGCATTGAGCCGCCCATTCCCTTGAAAAATGCCTCTGTCTCTTTAAGAGTCTCACCGGCATTACGTTTTCTGATGATCTCACAGATGATTGCTACGATAAATGAGAATAATGTTGCTACTTCCACGCTTATATCAATCTGTGCTCCTGTAATCTTCTGTACAGCAAATGAACCGATAAGCAAAATAATAGGAAGTAATGGTAAAATAGCATATACTGTCTTGTACAATAACCCGCCTTTAATTTCCTCAACATCTTTGCTCTCTACTGCCTTAGACTCAATCATGCCTGCTTTTTTATCACATCTTTTCTGCCAGAAGAAATGGATTGCTGCCATGATAAGCAGTGTAGGTATTGATACTATTGCATGATATTTGAATACATAATCTGTTGCTGTCAGTCCTGCAAATTCTGTTGTATTCGCAAGCTCCGCTGCAATCGCTACATTATCACTTCCGAGTGGTGTAGGTACAATAGTAGCTGTTGTAGCAATGATACCTGCCGCTGTAAGCGAGCTCATTCCAGCCTTTATAAGGATTGGGTAAAGTGTTGCAAGCAGGATAACTGCAAGGTTTGATGCACTTGGTATAACAAGTGAAAGCAGGTTCCCGAGTAAAAATACGATTGGTACCAGTATGTATACTGATTTAATCTTTGCTATCGGCTTTGTAAGCACGTTTACTGTTACGCTGTTTGCATTTATGGCACTCATATATGCTGAGTAACCCCCAAGTATCAGTATGATAAATCCTGCTGATGATATAGTACTCTTAAACTGATCTGCGATTACCTTTAAAGGATCTAAAAACACCGATCCTGTCGATACAAAATCCTCGCCTCCTAGCGGATTTCCAAGTGCACATCCAACAAACATAAGTACAATTCCCATCAAAAAGAGCGTTATCTTAATATCCATCTTTTTGATAAGCATAAAAATTACTATCGCCACAGATATAATGGCTGCGGCATACATGACAAATGTAGTCATAGTCCTTCCTCCTTAAATATAATTTATATACATCTTGAAATTGACTGCTTGAACCATTCTCTGAATTTTTCACCGTCAATATCAGTACACACTTTAGCATTCGGTTTCTTTTTAAGATAACCCTTCAGGTCAACCACGGTACATCCCGTAGTCATAGTGCCATTAAGTTCAACTCCTACATAGGTTTCCTCAACTGTATAAAGCTCCGGGCAAAGCAGGTATGCTATTGCACAGCTATCATACATTTTAAGTCCTGTATTAAAGCTGCCGCCTCTGTAGTGTTTGAAAAGATGATATGCCATATCTCCGACTTTTCCCATCTTTTTGATTTCTTCACTATCCTGCGGCATAACAAGCGCTTTCCAGCCAACATCAAGTCCGGCCATTACAATCGGAACACCTGAATTAAATACCATTGCAGCGGCCTCCGGATCTGTTGCCACGTTAAACTCTGACATAACACCTTTATTTCCTCTGGTGACTGACCCGCCCATCATGACGATTTCTCTGATATTTGATTTTACCTCAGGATAAAGAGTGAATAATAATGCTATATTTGTCATGGCAGCTATCGGCACTATAGTTATAGGCTCGTCGCTTTCCATTATCACTCTTCGCATCGCGTTTACGGCATGTTCCTGTAATAAAAGCTCTGTTTTCGGCTCAGGGAAATCATATCCCTCCATTCCACTTTTACCATGGATATCCGAAGCATCCACAAACTCCGCCAGAAGCGGCTGTGCACAGCCTTTCGCTACCGGTACATCCTTTTCATAAAATTTTAAAAGCTTAAGCGCATTTTCTGTCACCTGATCCAGCGAAACATTTCCGGCTACAGTGGTGATCAGCTTAACATCCAGCTCCTCTGAAAATAATGCTATCGCAATTGCAAGAGCATCATCTATGCCCGGATCGGTATCAATTATAATTGGTCGTTTACTCATGTGATTCTCCTTTTCTACATGTATGATCTTTTGATATAAATTTGATATATGCGGTACCTCATATTCCTTTATATCAACGTTATAAAATATAAAATACAAATAGCTGTCACTATGTACATAACAGGCTGTATCTCTTTCACTTTTCCTGAAATCAGCTTCATAAGTACATACACCGGGATTGCTATACAGATCCCATTCGCTATGTTGTTTGCAAATATAGTAAAGCTAATACATAAAAATGCCGGCATATACTCTGTCATATCAGAGTAATCAATATTTTTCATCGCACCAAGCATATGTATTCCAATATATATAAGCACCGGTGCTGTTGCCGCTGTCGGTATCATCAGCACAATCGGTGAGAAAAATAGCATAAGCAGAAAGCATACTCCTGTAAATATAACGGTAAGCCCTGTTTTTCCGCCTGCCTCAACACCGGCTGATGACTCCAGGTATGTAGTCATGCTCGGTATTCCAAACAATGCCCCAACACTTGTTGACACAGCATCCACCTGAAAACATCGCTCAATTCCCGGCAGATTTCCCTTTTCATCAAGATATCCTGCTTTTGCCCCTACGCCCAGCACTGTGCCAAATGTAGAGAAGAAATCCGGTATGAACAGTGCTATCAAAAATGGAATATATGCTGTATTCAATGCACCCTTTATATCAATGTTCAAAAATATATCATCCATTTTTCCAGGAAATGAAATTATTCTATCCGGCAGTCTTGTCACACCAAGCGCAATTCCGGCTATCGTGGTAATGATTATAGATAAAATAATGCCTCCCGGTATATTTTTTATCTTTACCAAGAGCATCAGGCAAAATCCTATCAAACAGAGAATAACTTCCGGTGACCTTAAATCACCAAATGTAAGACTATTCTTTTTCTCATTGGCAGCTATAAGTCCACAGCTTTTTGCCCCCAGCAGAGCTATGAACAGCCCTATTCCTGCACTTACTGCATGTTTAAGACTGACCGGTATCACTTTTACTACAGCCTCTCGCAGTCCCAGAAAAGAGATTGCGATAAAAAGTATTCCACTTAGGAATATCACTCCCGCCGCTTTCTCCGGCGAAATGCCTTCATTTGTTATCATGGATACCACTATTCCTGTACTTCCAAGCCCCGGTGCCAGTGCAAACGGTCTGTTTGTGTAAAATGCCATTGCACATGTGGTAATGACTATCAACAGTATAACCGCTGTCATTACGGCACTTTTGTTTAATCCTGCGTTTCCAAGCATATTGGGAACCGTTGCAAGAACATATGCCATCGTAACAAATGTTGTAATTCCTGCAATCATCTCAGTTTTTATGTTCGTATCATATTGTGACAGTCGAAATACCTTCTCTAAATATTTCCCCATATACATCACCTTTCTCTTGCCCTTTCGACAATTTAATAGTAATATAAAACATATCATGTGTCTAATTCATTGTTTTCATCAATTCTATACCTTTATAGCATAGTTTAGATTTATGTAATTACATATACGGAGGAGCTGTCATGGAATATACTGACCTTGAATATTTTATAGCGATAGCTGAACATCATAATCTCACACGTGCTGCAGAAGCACTCTATGTTTCTCAGCCAACATTAACTAAATATCTGCACAAGCTTGAAAAAGAACTTGGAGGAAAAGTCTTTAGACGAAATGGATACCAGTATGATCTTACTTTTTTGGGCCAGCGTTATCTGGATTATGCAACAAGAGTACTGGCACTCGATCAGGACTGGAAAAAAGAACTTTCAGATATGCGCTCTTACTATAAGGGCGAGCTGAATATTGCTCTTCCGCCAATGCGCAGTACCAGCCTTATACCACAGCTGCTGCCTGCTTTTAACGAAAAACACCCTGGTGTCTGCATTAATTTTTTTGAATATGGTCATTCGATACAGGATAAGCTGATATCCGATACCAATCTGGATTTTGCCATTTTAAGCAACTGGCAGGAGCATCCCAAACTAAATTATGAGCTGCTGTGCCATGAAGAAATACTATTAGTACTGCCTGTCGGACATCCACTTGCCCAAAAAGCAGTAACAAAAAAAGAGTGCCGCTACCCATGGCTTGACTTAAGCCTGTTCGCTGACACTCCCTTTATATTACATTTTCCGGATCAGAATACCGGCCGTTCCGCCCAAAGACTGTTTGACCAGTATGGAATACAGCCACCTGTTCCGTACCGTACAAGAAATAATCAAACCTGCATACAGCTTGCATCACAGAACCTTGGTGTAACCATTGCCCCAGAGGGATATGTACGATATGCTGCTCCATTCTGGCCTGTGGAGGTATTCTCTGTAGGGAATCCTATTCTACAAAATGATTTAGTAATTGCATACCGCAAAAATTCATACCTTTCCACTTATGCACAGAGCTTTATTTCGCTTTCAAAAAATATATGTGCCCCTCTGTTTTGACTTACGTTATAATCATCTGACGGAGGTACATCATGAAAATAACTACTTTGAGATTTATTAGTATCATCCTACCACAAGACTATTTACAAGCTTCTGCATATCTGCCTCCCAGTTTCTTTCTCTGCTATAATAAACACAGCCATATATTTCCGAGTATTTGAGATTCACGCTGGAGCAGAGAATTACAGGTATTGTGATTTTGTTCTTAATCACTCTGTCAATCAGAATATCCCCTGATTGTTCCTCTCTGCCGCCCTGTTCGCCGGGATAATACATATCAGTAATTATCAGATCATACGGATTATTACTATCCATTGAGTTTTTAATCTGTTTCCAGCCATCCGCAAGATTATTGGACCATTCGACATCTTTAATTCCACATCCTGACAGGGCTTTGCAAATATCATTGTGTTTAAATGTATCATCTTCGATATTCAGTACTCTCATGTGATTCCTCCTGACTTTATCTGTTTAAGTAGTCATTCCATCTTGCATTTGTCTCCTCAAGCTCATGCTTTTGCATTATGCGGTTGCGGTCGTTCAGTATCGCAAGCATTTCATCGGCGATTTCTTCCATGGGAAGCTTTTTATAGTGTGACAGATATCCTATCATCCTTTGAGCTGTCCAGTCGGTATTTAGGTTTTTTGTTATCTCATCGCAAAACGGCTCCGGATACCCGCGCCTAAGCAATATATCATATAGCTCCATGCTCTTTGCTGTCCTTGGTTTCATATAGTGCCTCTCCAATCTTCCTTAACGCAAAAAGGCCGATCGAAACATCTCTGCTCAAGCCGGCTCAATTTTTAACTTCCAATAATTCTCTCCAATTCTCAGGAAATCCCATTGTCTTGAATTCAACCTTTTTATATCTTTTAAAAAGTAATTCTATATTCTCAACAAAATCATTCCAGTGAATGTCGTTTTTTAATATTTGCTTAATACATATTAACACACCAAAAATACGATTATTTCCAATTCCTGCTTCTGAATATTCTTTATATAATTTCGGTGTCTTTGCTAATTTTGCATTATACAAACGACCATAATGAGCACATATATTTCTAACATAAGAAACACTCTCTAACCAACTTTCCAGATATGTATATCCAATATCAAACATTTTTGCAACAGCTTTTTTATCTGGATTTTTCATATTCTTATAGAACTTTGACAAAGTCCCGAAACTAAAAATTTCCACAAGAGCATATATTGGCAATTGACCTTCTTCATAATTCTCACGAAAATTCCTGACAAACGGAGCTTTTGAATTACGTCTAATTTCCTCCTCGACATCATTTAAAAAAGATTTATGATATTTAAAATTCACAAAATTTTCTGCCTCTAAATACCCCAAAACACCATAGGTTTCTGCAAAATAATTAGCAATACGACACCTTACATTTATTTCTATTTTTTCAATTTCCGGAAATATAAGTTGTCTAAAATTCGAATTAAATAAATACAATTCAACAATCTGTTCAAATGTAACATCTTTTTTATAGATACCATTCTTCGTTTTCAAATTTATGCTATATGCCTTTATCAATCTGAAATATGATATATCATTTAATATTCTTTGTGCATATTCCTCATCTTTGATAACTAACCCTATACTCTTAAGATTTTCTATCTGTTCCTCAATTGTCAAAGGCGGCTGATGCTGTTTCATATCTCCCATTTGACATTTCTCCTTAAAATTAAAAGACCCAACGTGGTCCGCATCGTTGAGAGGCGTGTTGGGTTCTGTTAATCTTATTATATTCATCTCTCAGAAAAAAACAATCTCTCAGAAGCAAAATTTACATTTTATTTACAATTTATGTTTCTGTCCAGACACAAGCTTAATACTAGCTTAATACTACGCGTATTGTTTCCTTAATGTCTTAATCTCCTGTGTATTATCCTCTCTAAACGAAATGAAATCAAACACATATGGGTCTTTCATCGTCTGCACTGCAAGCTCACTCTGAGGTGATGGCAGTCGATTTTCAAAATTTGTGACCTTGTCCGCCAAAACCTGACGCTGATATAAACCACTTTCTATCTGATGCACAAGAACATTTCGAGACCAACCATTTTGCGCTGACTTTTCAATATACCATTTACGCTCCTCTGGATTAGCTATCTTATCCATAAGAACAATATTGTGTCCCCATGGAATTTGTGCAACAACCTGTTGCACAAATTCACGATCCGGATAAGTCTCAGCGAATTTTGCCATATACTTCAGATTTCTGACGGAATATCCCTTGCTCTTTGGAAAAGCACTTCGTATATCCGTGGCAAGATTGTCTACAAACTTGTTACCCCACGCTTTATGCTCATTGATTACACAACCAATACCATGATACAGAAGCAACATATCTGCATTCTTATATCCAGCTAAAATCGCCACCTGTCACCGCAAGCGATAACAGCTTATCCATCTTCTCTACCTCTTCAACGCCTCTAACCATCTGAATAAGCTTCGCAGATTCTACAACTTTTGGCATCTCCTCATCAGGTCCTATCTCCATATCTGCCTCTTCTCCACAGTATGGACATACCAATGTTGGTGCAATTTTTAAATCCAGAAACCTGCTTCCACACTCTTTACACTCATAATAACCGCACTGCTCTGTGCCATCCGGTACATAATACATATATAATTTCCTGCCTTTCATTTCCTTTAGTGTTATTTCCATGTCTTCCATACATCCGGCCGGTACCCGATTGTTGACTGCCTGCCGTTTCTAACCACCGGTGTCTTAATCACCTGCGGATTTTCAAGCACTTTATCCAGCTTGTCCTCATCTGCTATGTACTTTATAAGTGCCAGCAAATCCTTATCTTTGCCATCCCAGTTAATCATATTGTCAAGACCGCCATTCACCTGGGCGACAGAATTAAATTCGCCCTTGCTCATGCCTTTTTCCTTCATGTCGATAAACTGAAACTTTATCCCACGCTCCTTGAAAAATCGCTGAGCTTTCTTTGTGTCATTACATTTCTTTGTTCCGAAAATTTGTATGTTCATGCTATTTTTCCTTATATTTATTGTATTCTGGTAACTTGAGAAACATCCACATAAAATAGTTATTCATTTTTGCAGTTGTCTATGATTTTGTAAAATCAGCCGGTCAGACATTTTTACTCTTCCTTTTTTTCTTCTGGTAAATCACTCCACATAGGTCTCCTCCCTTATTGTTAATCTCTGATTTTGTCAATTTCTCCATTTATTGTAATTGAAAAACACAATTGTACAATTGTCTGATTTCAAAAATTTTGATTCTTTATAATCTGCAACATCTTCCCCCTTAATGTACCCTTGAAAAATAATCCATCAATATTCCTTTGATATGATTATATCTTCTCGCATATGAGTTTTCCACCCGGATAATTTCCATGTTGTGTGCCTTACATATCGCATTTTTCTTTCTGTCCCGCTCTTTCACCACGGCATCCTCGAAGTGTTCTTTACCATCCAATTCTATGGCAAGTATTGGCAATTCGCTTCTGCCTTGTTTTTCGTATACAACAAAATCAAAACGTCCCATGTAAAACAAATCATCATAGGTTATGTTATCTCTGAATACCTGTGATATGGCAACCTCCTTGTGTATTACATATTTACTCTGCGAAAGCCAGATATTTTCAAGAGCATGGGTTAGATTTTCGAGAAAAGCATTTTCTGTAGCCGTCGAGAACGGCTGTATTCCCAGTGCTCGTGAACTTATATGCTTTTCAGTAATTTTTGAGTGGCCATTTGTCTTTATATACTGCGCCAGCTCGTACAAATCATCATCAGCTTGTCCCGCATGCAGTCTTTCCAGCTCTTTTCCATTTGTGAGAAGCACCAGCTTCTCCTTTGCTCTGGATGTCGCAACATTTATGAGCTCCTTATTATTTTTAAGCCAGTTATATGTACCTGAGCTTGTCCTTTCAGAAATTGCTGTAGAAAACAGTACTACATCTTTTTCATCGCCCTGAAATGCATGAACCGTTCCACAGACAAGATTGCTCAGTTTATTCTGCTTTATTGCATTTTCAATCAATTGCTTTTGATTGACAAACGGCGTAATCACGGCAATGCTTTTATCCTTATTTAAAAGCGCATATTCCACCACTTCCTCAACCTCAGCCGGAGAAGTATTTTTTATCTGTGTGTTATCGCTTTTCACATCCATATAGACAAGCGGTTCAGGCTCATTACTCTTTGACTGTATCTTGAGCTTTGAGTTATAGTATTTTTTATTGTTAAAACCTATTATTTCTTTATTGCATCTGTAGTGATTTCTCAGAAGCACCTCATCACTTACTGCATCACAGGCAAGATACGTTTTATAGATTGAATTTTCTCTGTAATCATACTCATCCGATACATGATACCTGCGACGAAGCTTTTTGTTTGTCAATTCTCCAAGCAGAATAACCGGATTTAGCTGTTGCGGATCTCCCACCAGCATCAGTTTTTCTCCTCTGATTATAGGCACCAGTGAGATTGCCACATTACACTGACTTGCCTCATCCATAATTGTCATATCAAATAAAGGCTCAGGCTCACCTATTTTGTGCGCAGAAATGCATGTCGTTATGATTATAGGAAAAACTCGCTGAAGCTTTCTTACATTTTCAGATTTACGCATATATTTGTTAAACTCATTCACCAGCTTCTCTGGTGTCTCATCAGAATCCAGTATTTGTCTAAGCTCCTGGAATTTAGGTTCCTCGAGTGCCTTTATATAGCGTGCAGATGTGTAAAACAGATACTGATAAAATTCATCCTCATTTCTATCCAAAAGCTGCATAGCATCAGCATCCGATATCTCACCGATAGCAGCTATCCTTTTATCAAGCTTCTGCATCTGATAGCCCTGCAGATCTGTCTGAAACGGCAATAGCTTCATAGTATTTTTCATATGTTCCTGATACTTCATCAGATGTGTAAGTGTCTCTTTTCTCTCCCTTAAATCCAGAATTTCCTCATATTCCTTTAGACGTGCAGACAAACGCTTTGCCCTGTCTATACGATCATCCTTCCGCTTATCAAGTGTAGAGGCAAAAATCTGCAATGACTGCACCTGTGTACGCAGCTCATTAATATATTTAATTGCCTCCATTACTTTTTCTGTATTCCCCAGGCGAAGCACCGGAAATGGGATAGTTTTTCCACGATACTTCATGGATGAGAGCTTTTCAAAGACATTATCTATCGGGACATTATTATATGATGCAAACAGCACTGTGACATTATTAAAAAATGCTGTTACTATCGTGTTTATTATAGTATTTGTTTTGCCAGTGCCGGGTGGTCCCTGAATATATGCAAGAGGATATTTCATAGCATTGTTTATTGCAAGCAGCTGATCCAGATTTATATTTTTATTAATCAGTGCAATCGGATATGCCTTCGTCCTTCTTGGTCTCTCAAGAAGCTCTCCAAAAAATGCCTTTATTGGATATGTCACATTATCAGCCTCAAACATATCCATAATTGCCTTATATTCTTCGTGCAGATTGAGAACTATATCCATGCCAAGTCCTATAACATATGGCATATCATCTACTATGGATCTGTTGCCACCATGCTCTGTTATTGCATCCTTTATTTTTTCCAGATTTTTCTCAAAATCCTCCAAAAGCTCATATTCATCGGCATCTAAAAATTTCCTTGCATTTTCTTGTTTTCCATCTATAGAAAACTGCGTACACACCGTAATCTCCTCATCCGGTTTAAAAATATGATTTTTTACATCAAGATTAAGATTTCTATATGCAAGAACATAGAGTCCTTTATTAGTGTTTATACTCAGGACATTTATTGCCAGCCTCTTAACTTTTAATGATCCGCTTTTTCTTTTTTCCCGCGATGAAAAATACTGAAATTGAGCAACCACTTCCCTGAACTGCTGGTCTGTAAGCTGATACATACCACAGTTAATCCGCTCTCTGTCAATGTAATGAATCAAGTCGTAATCTGTGATATACGGAGTCGTATCAAGCTTATTACATATCTCAAGATAATTTAGTATTTTTAAATTTGCTGAGCTGTCAAATATATTTTTGTAACGCTCTGGATGCATCTCAATATCTTCAACAAGTAACCTATTTTCAGGGCAGTATGTCCCCTCTATTATCTCAGTAGACAATATTGAATCGATAAATATCCTGTCATATTCTCCAATCGTAAGCTGTCCCAGATGAAGTCCATCAACCTTCATAGTTCGGCTTCTCGGATCAAGGTCTCTTATCCCTATCCAATATTTCGTCACCTGATCTGCCTTGTTTCGATATTCTATTTTCAGCCATTTGCCCTCATGTATGGCTCTGAAAATATCCCTGCAAATTTGATTCATACTGCCTCCCACAGCTCATTCCATCCGGCATAGCAAAACTTCTTATACATGTCAAGATAGGTCTAACAAATTTTTTTGCCATTTTTTTCGATGGCAGAAAATCAGTACCTTTCTACTCTAATATTTCATCTAACAATTCAACATACTCTTGATTTAAAGAAACCACCATTAGCCTATACCACGTTTCTCTTGAGTACTTACCACCTTCGATACACCAAATTTTATAGTGCAATTCATTAGACGAAGTATACGTATCTATCGGCATGTCTTCGTTACAATCAGAGTATTTATTTAGGTATGTATCAATATCATATTGATTTTTAGTGTAATCAATATGTGTAAATATATCTTCATCTGGATAATACATTCCATGCAAAAATGTGGTAATGCAGTACTTTCCCTTTGACTCTTGATTCCTGTATGGTAATGTTTCTAATTCTATGTGCCAGAAAGATTTATTCTCTTTTTCGTCAAATTTCTGTTTTACAACCATCAACAACTTATCCATTGTTTTGCCATTAAAATGGACTGAGATTGTCTTTGATGTTTTTAACAATGTATCCTTAAAGTGGAACTGCGGACCTCTATACTTTTCAAGATTCAATGTCGAATAGGATATTGCCTGTTCTTCTGGTAATGCTAAACGATCATCTAACCGTAAAAGAATATTTCCCACTTCCCTTTGTTCTGAAATTACTCTTGCAAATCCTGGCATCACATCACCAAATGAAACTGGGATTATGTTTGTCAAGATATTATACAAATATGCTTTATTTTCAAATACAAAATAATCATTGTGAAATACCACACCATTTACAACAGATAATCCATACTGATTTTTTTTATGTGTTAATTGTTCTCCCTTTACAATCTCCTCAATATTTAAGCGATTAAATCCGAAGTCATCCAATATATATCCAGTCATAACAAGTGCATATAAATCACTTAAATCCTTAACACATTCAATACTTTTTCCCTGTGCGATTGGAATTATAAATTTATAAGCATAATAATGAACCCAATTATTTATATCATGTTCTAACATATACTGAAGCATATCAACGCAACTAATTCCTGACAGATTAAATAAATCAATTGCTTTATCAACTAACAGCTCTAAATACTTAGGAATTTCAAATTGCTTTTTTCTGGCTTGAGATAGATAATTCAAATATTGTTTTCTAATCGAAAAAATCAAATATTCTACTGATTTGAACTCATCTGTTTCTGTAACATCAAGAAAAAAATCAGTTATCTTGTTTTGTATTAAATCTTCCAGATTGGTTCCTCCTCAAATTTATTTATTCAAAATTTTCAATGCATTCTTTACAATCTTTCCACCATTCTTAATAAAGAATTTCGCTCCTATACCTATACCTAGAGCCGCAGCCGCCGCTGCAGGAGTTCCATATTTATTTAAGCAGCCGTCACACAGTCCTAATTTTTCTCCTCCTGTCAGCGACTTTCCGCATGCCCAACACTTTTTATTTTCACGCATCTTTTATATCCTCTATGGAAACAACAATCATTTCCCTATCTTGCAACAAACTTCCCGTCTTAATAGTTTCCTTTATATTGCTTCTGAAGTTAAGCCAATAATCTTGAGTTTGCTCAGAATAAGTTGAATTATTCTGCATTAGGATAGCTGTAGACTGATTTTTCTTATTTATCGGTCTATCCGCAAAATCCGATAGCATCATTTGGTAGCTACTAAGTACTTCATTTGCTGTTTCGTAATCTCCAAGATAATCAAGCACATGCATTTGGACTCCAACATACTTTGTAGTAAGCTGTAAATCCTGTGCCACATATCCCATATAATTCTTAATTTGACTTGAATTTCTTAAAATTGGAAAACGTGTTAGCTTTGCCAAATGTTCAGAACTTGTTTTCAGATCTAACCTTGATGCATTTATCACATCGTTTAATTCTTTAGATGCCTCTATCATATAATGCTTACGCTCATCTATCGTTTTCGCATTTTGTGCTCTAAGAATAAGATCACGAGCATTTAAAAAAGATTTAATAATGTTGTTGTTTCGTTCCATTTCAATTAGATAGCTTTGAGTTTCTGCTATTTCATCTAATTTTGCAGCTATTTGTCTCATTTGAACTTGGCTTGTTATACTTCTGGACATTTCCAAGGTATCTGGAGTATTCAAAACCCTCTTTAACGTCACATCTTTAATTCTCGTACCATTTTCATCAAGAACCACAGCTCTAACATTATCTTCGACCTGTCTTGACTCTCCCAATGTGTAAATACCTTTTTTAAGTTTATCTTTTACATCATTTGGAAGGCTATCAAAATCTGGAATGTATCCATACTTCCCACTCAGCAAAACATCAACACCATGTACAAGTTCCCCTAAAATTTGTACATCTGCTGCAGGTATTTTTTCTACAACACCACGCATCACTTGATTGCTCAGTTCTGCTGAAAGTTGCTCAATATATATTCCAAAAAAATCACTCATACATGCGATATCAGTACCATGCTTATCTTCATCTGTCACTAGAATTTCCAGTGGTTTCTGAATATTTAACGCTGTATTTTCTTTAGCACCATCCTCCATGCGTAGCATTCCACCTTTCCGTTATCTTTACACAGTCTACTATTTACTGACATATATTATTTTCGCTCCACATACCTCAACTCTATATCATACCCCAGCGCTTCCATCATCTTAACAAAGGTCTGATTCACCACACCATCCTGCTTCTTGATCACACGATTCACATAAGCCTTCGTGGTTTCTATCTCCTCTGCCAGATTTACCTGGGTCTTACCTTGCTCTATGCACTTTGTTTTTACGTCTAATTCAATATTGTTCTTAACCATATCTGATACCTCAAACGGAAACCAAAAGTTATCTTTTCCGTATAATTTATAGTACACCAAATCTCGTAAATTTTCAATCCTGCCCACATAAGAAAAAACGGTCAGCCTCATCATCCAACCGGCTTTACCGCTGTTGGCTTTGGCTTTCTTCCTGCCATAACCTCCTTTCCAAATTTTCTGTATAATAAAAGGACCTGCGAAAAGGTCCTCTAAAAATTTTTATGTAAGTTTGCTGCTTAATTCAGCCAATTTCTGTTTTATGCTTATATTGTATTTCGTCGCCAAATCCTTAATCCATTGTCTCTCTTCTTCACGATAAGGTTCCTTAAAAAACCTTTTAATGAATTTTGAAATTTGACTCCTGAACGACCAATTTAGTTGTGATTGGTTATTCACCAGTTCAAAATCTTCCACAGTTTGCTCTGCATCAACAATCCCCATTAAGTATCTCAAAATAAGCACATCTGCAAAAGTAAAAGGCATTATATCATAATCTAATTGAAGTAATGACATATATGGTCCACCTTGCTTTGTATCATCTGTGACCAATGAATATGCGCCTATAGTTTGTGCCAAAGAAATCGCATACACTTCTCCTAGATCACCCGCATTATATAATATTCGGTTTTCCCGCACATTATTTTCAAACATCTTATAAACCGCTAAATCCTTAAGCTTTTGATCCGTAAAAAGTTCTATTTTACCAGCGTTAATATCCGAATCTACTTTTGTAATGATGTCCTGCCCATGATGTTCAAGTTCCATCGAACGAATCTGCTCATAGATAAAAACACCTTCATCAAATAGATCAAATAAAATTCCTTGAAGTTCGGCTCTATATAGATGAATGATTACATTTGTATCTAATGAGGCTCTCAATCTTCCAAACCTCCTATCAAATCATCCAAATCATCCTCTTCATGTTTCTTTTCAATCAATCTATCGCTAATATCGTCCATGCTTAATTGATAGCATTCTAACACTTTTTCAAGCGTCTCAACCGGAATAGCATCATGATTATAATTGTAAATTACATAATCAATGTACTCAAAAGGAATATCTATCTCTTCGCTTGCCTGGTTAAGTCTCGCATTTCCGCCCGCACTTTTCAACAAATTACCAACTCTAGTTTTATTACGTTGGCAATCCAATAGGGCCTTTTGATTACCAGTAATTTTTCCAAGGCTATCAAGACGATTCAATGCCATGTCAAAACTGACATTAAATTCAGACATAATTTTTGCGATATCTATCGCAGTCAATCCGTTTTTCTCAATATCAGACAATTCTAAATCAAAGAAACGATCCACTTCATCATCTGGCATTAAAAGACATGCCGCAAAATAATTTGCTTCCTGCTCTCGCTCATCGGTACTTCTATCTGCAATATTAATACTATCATCAATAAATGATGAATCAGCTTCCATATGAAGGACTGCATGTCCAAGTTCATGTGCCAATGTAAAAATTTCTCTCGACAAACGAATACTAGAATTTGTGAAAATAACAATATCCTGATCTTTTTTTATAGTAAATCCAAGATCAGCGTTTTCCCCGAGTGGATATCGTATAAGCTTATATCCTAATCGAGCACATTCCTTAAATAAATCTATAATGCCGTATCGACTAACCTTACATTTTTCGCGTACAACGGCTGCAGTTCTTCGAATATCCTTTCTTCTGCTTTCCTGCATAACATACTCCTCCTTTATCTAATATTATTATTTTGAAGCTTGTTATACATATGCTTATTGGCATAAAAAAGGTCCAGCATATCGAAGATCTTCTCTGAGGAAGACTCTGTACCACCAGTGCGATAAGCTACAACCGGTGTTTCATCTAGTACTCTAGTGATGTCGCCAACTGTCACATCTAAAATCTCTGCAACTTTAGAAAGGATATCTAATGTAATACTATTAGTTCCGCTTTCAACACGTGCATACTTTTGTCTACTCACACCGATTTGGTCAGCAACCTGTTCCTGTGTTAAATTTTTAGCTATTCTCAAAGCCTTAATACGGCTTCCTAATAATTCATTCATGATTATCCCTCCCTTTGTGCATTAATCATAACATATAAATAGCAAAAGTCAAGATGTGATGTTACAAAATTATAACATTATATATTAGAATGTCGCATTTTCATTCCTTGTATTTTGAGATCCCCCCTACTCCATTTCGCGATTTTGCACGCGTGCCCCCCTCGTTCCCCAGGAGCCTATCCTGTAGAGATTTCCACACCCCTACCGTCTTGCATTTGTAGGTTCAAATTCTCCTAAATGTGTTCCACATGTCGCCCGACTTCAAGAGAATGACCGTAGGGCGAGGTAAAGGAAAACGAACGTCCGCATAACAAAAAGTCTTTTTCTATGATTGACGGATGCATGGTTTTTTAGTCACCTTTCCATGCTCTTTGCTGTCCTGGATTTAATACATCGCCTCTCCAATCTTCTCAATCAGTGTCACATCCGCCGGCAGCCACTCCACATCCGCCAGATGCTCCCTTGTAAGCCATTTTGCATCCTCAGCCTCCTTTAGGATAAGCTCACCGTGAATGACCTCACACCAGAAGCAGTCCATCGAAAGATGGAAGTCTGGGTAATCGTATTCTATCGTATCTATCAATTCTCCGACAGCAATTTCCGTGTCAAGCTCCTCCATTATCTCGCGCTTTAGCGCCTGCTGCGGTGTCTCTCCAGACTCAATCTTACCGCCTGGAAACTCCCAGCCGCCCTTGAACTCTCCGTAGCCTCTTTGGGTTGCAAAAATAACCGGTTTATTTTCATTATTGACTGCTCTTATGACGGCAGCCACTACGCGTATTGTTTTCATATTGCCTTAAGCTCCTGTGTATTATTTTGTAAGCCTTGTTGTAAATTACTCTGCAAATATCGAAGCAGATCCTCTCTTACAGGGTGACGCATCTTCATCTCAAACTTGGTGATATCACGCTCTTTACCATTGTTATCACGCTTTCTGGCAGCGCACACATCAACTATATCAAACTCTCCCATATAGTAAAAATTTGACTCCGCATCGCTCTTTTTCACAAGCAGATGCTTTCTTTTAGTATTCACTACATCTGACACATATGAACTGTCCACACCTCTGCCAATCTGCGAATCCCATCTGAAAATCATATTGTCCTCAAACGCATCCGCGTAATCCGGCTTTCCATCTACATAGTTTTTCTGCTCGTCTGTTATTTCCTCTTTATGATACGTAACAATCAATTCGTGGATTTCTTTAACATTTAAAAGGAACTAATGCTCATTAAATATTGAAATGTCTTTATCCTACTTGTGGCAATAAGATCTACAAGCTCATAATCATAAGCATCCATTTTTAAAACAATAAACTTGTCAGCAAATATTGTAATCACATATGTATCAAAATCTTTTGCATTTTTATATCTGTAACGCATAGATTCTTTCAAATCACGATACAATGCCTTCATCACTTCCTCAATCGCTTTTACTTCTACATATTTCCCCTTATAATCGAACACATAAGGCATAAAACATAATATGTTCTTCTTAGTCCTTAACACGTCCAAAAAAGAGGCTATATCCCTTTCGATAAATGTTCTTTTTTTCTTCTGCTCTATGCTTTCCAATTCTTCCAACGTAAGATATCTAATAGCTTGGCAAAGATTTGTACATTTCATCTCTTTTTTCTTCTTTGCCTTGAATCCTCCAAAGCCATAAACCCCATCACCAAATTTAGTAATTGAGCTTGAAAGTATACTATTTCCTTCCATTATAGACTCAGCAATTAGTAACTTAAAATCAATACTATATGCCTTACTGATAGCGTCTAATTGTCCATTTTCCTCACTGACTGGTTTATAATATTCTTCCTCACTTGATAAATGTCGAAAATAAGTGGATGTATTAAGTATTTCCATTAGATATATTTCATAATTACAGTTTTCTTCTTTTTCAATGAAATTTTTTACTATGGCTTGAGGTGGTAAGATTTTGAAGGTAATCTTTTGATCAATATCCATACACTTATCTTCATTTATACTACATAATGGCATTTTTACCTCCATCCTTATGCATCGTCAAATACTCTCCACTTGTCGTTTTGCAACATATATCTAAATCCTCTGCTCCATATAAATCCTGGGCTCAAGTTTATTTATACTTACACACATTTACTCTTATTTCCTAAGTTTTATAAATATCCATGGTCGTAAAGGAGGTGCGATGAATTTTTCATATAGACATTTTTACCATGTAAAATTATACAAGGTTCATTAAGTTTCACTTTTCTAACATATTTCTTCGATAAGCATTGTTATTCAACTATTGGTAATGCATTCAATGCAAGTGCAAGCTCTCTTCTTGGCTTTTTTATTTTTTTGGTATAATGAATATAGTTTTCTAAAACATAACAACAACTTTCATCATTCATAGTTGTTACCATCTCTAATCTAATTCTTGCTCTTGAGGCACCTACGTAGTATCTCAATACATTTTCTGCAGAAAATGTTTCCACATCTATATCGATTAACACTATCGCATCAGCCTCAAGTCCCTTAAATTTTCTGCACGTAGTAAATAATTTCTTTTTATATTTACCGTTTTTAACATATGTTGCAAGACAGCTTCTTTCTTCTGTATCGCACGTCAAAATAACAACGTCATTTATCCCTTCTTGGTCGAGACCTGTTATGATATCCGCAACCCTTAATGCTACAGCATCGTTGTTTTCTCTATAGTGCAACCTTGCAAGAGAACCTTTTACTGCACCTTCATATAACTTCGGAATTCTTTCAGTTAGAGGCTTTAGTGAGGTAGTAGCTATATTCTCAGTATTTCTACAATTTCGATAGAGAGTAAGCTTGCAATCAGCATCACTTATATACTGAGGTATATGATGCCCTTGAATCAGTTGCAATTTATCATAGAAAATGTAAAAACTTCCAATATCATCTCGGTATAAAATTATATCATGGATTGTTTGTAATATGTTTGCTTCTTCAATTCCGTCTTGTCCAAAATCCTGTCCCTCATCAACTATTACATGCATATACGGAAAGGATTGGGCTACATACATATCTATTAACTGATCATTTGCTGCAGAAAAATCGGGGCTATCCGTTTTGCATAATTTGCATGCAAACCCAGCGATTGTATAGTAATCAATGTTCTTGTGATAATAATCTCGCTCTAAATGATCTTTAAGATACGCATTGTAACATAGGAATAAAACCTTTTCACCATCTTTTGCATGTCTATAAGCTTTTTCTATAGCAATCATTGTTTTACCAGTCCCTGCAGCACCATTTATAACTGCCGACTTTTGTTCTACCAGATAATTAAGTATGCCCTGTTGTTCCTTTAACAAACGATGGAATGTTATTTTTTTCAAGTCACTATCAAAACTACTTGCTGGAAAAATATTAAATTCAGGGCATATAATTTCTCTGATTAATCTTTTTACTTCACTTTCACTTAAATCTGTCTGAATATGATTATCTAATTCAATATCAAAGATTTTGTCCAAATATAGTTGCGGATTTTGTAGCGCTTCCATTGTCATTGTAATGTTCCTATCAAATTCAGCAGGAAAATGTGTTGAGTTCAAGTCTGTACTCTTTACAGAAGGAAACCATACAGCATGTAAAAACTTTATTCTTCGTTGCAATTCCTTTAAAGAACTATTTTGTAGTATTCCTAATAGGTTCCATTTATTCCTGGCCGCTTGGTTATATGGTCCACCATGTTTCATGATTTTTCCAGATGCATACTGCCATTCTCCATTTGAATATTTTACATTTCCCGCTTTTGCTTCCAAACACAGTATTCCCTTGTTCGGATTAAATACAACAAAATCTGTTTCACTTTCATGTAAAATATTAGCTTCTACAAACACACTTTTAAAAGAATGTATGACGTAATAGTCGTCTGGAAGTAACGATAATGCACTAAACATTTCGCCTTCTAAGCTAAGTTCATCATAATCTCTCGGAACAACTGGTATCATAATTGCCATTTTTTATCCCTCATTTAAACATTCTAAAAAACTTTGTACCGAAAACTCCTCTTTTGTACAGAAACATTTCCAGTCTGACTCAAGACACTTTCTATATTCCTCGTAATTTTCAGAAGTAAAGAACAATATCCTTGAGCTTTTCCATAGCAAATCCACATCTAATATTTCAGATTCACCAATAACTTCTACTGAGCAACCTCGATGTGGCTTTTCTTTTTGTTCGAATTCATTCATGCATAAAGAAAGCTTTTCCAAGGTCGTAATATCGTCCTCATCAGCAAACTGTCTAACACTGTCCCAGATTTCAGAAAAGGACATTCCTGAAAGACCAACTCCATAATCAGTGACTATGACCTTCTTTCTCCCTTTTATACCATTTTTAAATTCGTTTAACTGAACATTTCCAATCTGATGTCCCTGAACAAACTGTGAATAAAATCCCATATCTGGTTTGTCAAATGTGCCAATTACTGTGCCCCTATCTAAGAATACATTAAATTCTTCACAACTCGTTTCTGGAACCAATGTACATGAATAACATGCTGACAAGTTAAGCGAATCTCTGCCTTGTCCTTGACTCAAACTGCAGACTGGATCATTAGAGCAGGTTAAAGCTTCCATCAAACTTTTCCTAAATATATCAGGAAATACATCTGCCCTTCCTTGACGCACTAGACCTCCCATTGTTCCTTCTGAGTCTCCACTAGCTGTATATATAAAAATACCTGCCATACTCTTTCCCTCTGATGCTTCGCTACAGTATAATCTCTCCTTCAATGAAGCAATGCTGTATCCACATTCAAAACTAAGTTGTTTCATTATCAAATGCGATAATGTATGTAACATCAAAAACTTTGCATTGATTGATCTTTTATGTATTTTTCCCATATATGACTTTTGATAATTATCATTCAAAAGTGCCACTCTTGCGTCTATCTCTTGATTGTCAGTTCTCCACTGATCAATAGCATCTTCGTCGAATTCTATAAAAATTCCCTCTCCACGTACCTCGTAACCTGGATACCAATTCGTATCATCTTCTTTTATACTTACCAGTTTTAGTTTTGCATCTTCTTCACTCAAGTCATTATCAACTGGCTCCAATCGTGAAAAACCAATCAATGCCTGTACTTCTCTTACCTTATGGATTAAGCTAATTTTCTTAATATAAGGAATATCGTATTGCGTAATATCGGTCTCTTCTCTGACAAATTCTCCCGAATTATCCTCTAACACTACTTCTCCATTAAGTGCTTCGTATTCTTCTGCACGATATTTCACGCTTTCAGTCGTATAACTAGAACCTTCAGCCGTTAAAAATCTTCGTTCCAAAATTCCTCGTATTTGATTTTCAGGCTTACCAATTTGAATAGCAATCTTTTTGCTAAATTCTTCTATTTTTGCAATTTTGACAGTTTCTTTCATATCTTGCGTTACAGAGTTTCCTAACATGTTCAATGTCTTAATTGACTCTGTAATAGCTTTGCGTAAATCTGTAAACGCTTCCGTTGACTGAACCTTGTTTGTCAGCCAACTAGAATAAGGTGGAATTACCAATGAACTTTTGCTTACTGGAAAATAAACCGATGAACTACCTCTCTGTAATACTCTAGGATATTCTCCACAAATAGACTTCTCATTTTTCCATGGATGTCTACCCGTACAACGAAAATCATATTTAAATCCCGTCTTTTTATCCAAATTTTCAAATGCATCTTTTTCGAATGCACCTCGTAAAGTTGTACGGCAATTGCAATTTGTGCACGAAACCGTTAAACCCTCCAAACCTTCCGTTGAAGATGCGCTCGTAGTAAATTTTATCTGTGGATGATTACAAATTTCTTTTGCTCCAAACGAATTCCTAGCATGAACCCATTTTACCCATGGAAAGTCATCAATATGTCCACAGGCACATGCTGTTACTATTCTTGCAACTACCAAATCTTGATAACACTGCGGGCACTTTAAGGATTTAACCATGTACGGATCCGATGCAACTCTTTTTTTCATTCTACTTGATGCTTTATATTCTTTTACCCAATCTGAAATAGGCTGAAATCTTCTGCATTTTGGGCAAAAGTACCATTCAGGAAATCGCGTATATGATATTCCGCTTTGGTATTTTCCTTCATCCTTACTTCCTGGCATTCCCAAAAAATCGACTCCCAAAACTTTTTCTAATCGCTCATCATGTATTTCAATAACACTATTATCCCACGTTTCTGGTGCAGCGGTCATCAATGTTTGCTCTGGGAAATCCACCATTGCTCCAACTCCATATTGCAAGACTGCTTGAGCAGCCCTAACAGAATGAGTTACTTTATTCATCTGTATTTTATCCTTGATTTTCATTCGAATCCCCCCAAATGATTACGCTACTTCCTACCGATACATCTACATTTCTCATAGATGTCATTGTGTCTATCGCATCCAAATCATACTTGTTTGAATTGTAAGCTTTCAAAAGTCTTCCTTCATCTTCCTCTGGATATGCAATCAAGAATTTTTCTCCATAATATAACTTATCTTGGTCATATTTTTTCACAAGAGAATTCCAAATATCAAATACCTCATTAATCTCTTTCCTTACTTCATCATCATCAACCCTCATATTGGGAGCTGTTCTCTTTATGATGTCTCGATTTCTTTCAAGTATGAATTCAATGATTGCATTAATCTGATTCTGATATTTTTCTGTCTTAAACTTAGCAATTGCTTTTTCCTCAGATAATTCTGGGGTTAACTGTCTTAATAGTGAAACTACAATCGCATGTAAAGCACGCTCTCTAGCTGGTTTAGAAAATGGTGTCACCCCAGTTGGTTCTACATGTTTATAAAATGACTCATGATATCCTTTGAACTGTTCAAAATGTGACCGATCTCTACTTTTGGATCCATCATACATAGCAAATGCCACACCTGGATACTCGCGTCCAACTCTACTTGAAGCCTGAATATATTCACTTGTCAACTTCGGTTGTCCTACAAGTAACATTACGTTTAATCTAGATACATCAATACCTACCGATATCATATTTGTAGCTAAAAGAACATTAGATGGCCATCTCTTCGCCTCTAAATTTTCCTTGCTATATGCTATTTTTTCAAGTTTATCTAATGTCTCATTTAATTGAGTCGTCGATACCCTACTTGTTAATTCGTCTGCACTTGTTATAATTCTTGCGTCACGAGCATCCCCCAATCTATACGCCATTCTTTTAATAAAATCCTTAACATCATCATCAACGAGAGTAGAACACTTTCCTAAGTCTTTCAAGCTGTTAAAGTACACAGTCAGTGTCCAAAACTTGTCCTTTACCTCATACGGCAAGTCCATTACATTAGCTTTCTGAAGCATCGCTGCTATAGATCGGATTTCCATCATTGCCTTCGTTTTTCCAGAAGGCATCAAGCCAACATATTTTCTTCCATACTGTCCAATTGTATAATTTATTTTTGCCTCTCTCGCAAAGAATGAATCTTCTGCATCTAACGCTGGATGTGGGAACTGTGCAACAGCTCTATCATACAATGCTGCGCACTGTTCAACCGCACGTCTTATAGTCGCTGTCGATGCAATAATTTTTGTCTTTATACCTTTACTTGAACAAATTGCATCAATCGCACTTTCATATAGCCCAACCATTGTCCCCAATGGACCAGATATTAGATGTAACTCATCTTGTATAATGAGTTCTGGGGCTCTATTATTAGAATTCACTCCAAAAAAATTACCAATTTTAGGATTCCATGGCAACATCGCAAATTTATCAACGGTTCCAAATAGCAATGTAGGTGGATTATCATATAGTTCTTCATCTACAACCTGAATTGGCAGTACCCCCTCCATATTAAAAAAACAACTCTCTTGTGGGCAGAAAATTTCAAAATGTCTATTGTTTTTCATTCGATATCCAAACTGACTATCGCGTATTCCACGATCTTTAACTAGTTTTGTTCCACACCAAGGACACTTGAGAACCTGAAATTTATTATGCTTATCCTTTGCGTATTCAAGTTCTTCTCCCGAAGCTTTATTTAGTTCATGAATTTCAGTTTTGGCCTGTTCATTTTTATTTGGAGTATGATTACCACCAATCCATAATCCAATTGTTATTCTTTCTTTTCCTAAGTTATAACGACCATATTTAGGTTCTCTAGAACATGAATCTACTCGTATATATTCACACGCACAAATTAATGTAGATGCCCTTGTAAATTGTTGTGCTGTAAGAAGCCTTAACGTATATCGCATAATAACATTTGTGCCACATGATTCTGGTAAATGGGCGAGTCGTCTATAAAAAATAGTAAACGCAGTTAATCCAAGATATGCTTCTGTTTTTCCGCCTCCCGTTGGAAACCAAATTAAATCCACTAAGTTACGATCTTCAGACTGCTGATTAACAATACTCTCTATGCTCATAATTAGGAACGCCAGCTGGAACGGTCTCCAAGAATAACGATCTTCAACAATATTATCAATGCTATAATAGTCAATAGAATCCAATAACTTGGTAAGTTCCTCATCATAAGGATATCTATTTTTATTGGCGGTCATCGCTTGCAACTTCAAATGCGCTCTTTGCATGAACATAGCCCGATTGGCAAGTTGAAATGCATTCCATGCATCTTCATCTTTTTTCAATCGCTCAATGCCTCTATTCATACGTTCAAATGCTTTCTTGCACCCTTCAATATTCTTTTCAGCAATCTTTTGGTATTTTCTTTCTAGCTTTTCTATATCCTCTTGTTTTTCATTAATCCACATTTCATACGAATGGATAACCGTTAACAAAGACTTTATCTTTTCATCTTTGTCTTCTTCTGATATATCTGATAAAAACTTCATTGATAATGCTTTGTTATCTACGCAGTATTTTTCTGGAATAGTAAATTCCATAGAAGGGACTTCTTCCTCTGGGAAAAAATCAGTATACACTATTCCACGACCAGCTTCGTCAATACTCCAATTTACAGATGTTCCCATCCCTGTTGCATACACTTTTTTATTCCTATACTGCAATTCTAGTGATTTTTCTTCATCATCCAGACTATCAAAATCTTGTGTTCCAGAATAATCAGTAAATATAAAATCATTTTTGTTAGTATCAACTTCTATTTCAGGCTGATAAATGCATAAATCTGGTTTATATTTTCTTTCATCATCGTTGACTAACATTACTGAGATGGAGTATGTTTCCATCGATATTTTTCTTCGTAGTGCTGTAATTTTTAGTTCCGTTCCATCCAACTTCCTGTTATTATCTACATAGTCCTTATCACCAAACTCAATAACCAATTCCACTTGATGTGGCTCTCTAACATATCCTTTCTCGAGTTGATCTGCGAGTTTATACATATTGGAAATTATATTAAATTCATCAGCACCTAAAATATCTAATTCTCGTAATTCGGATACACGTTTTCTTTTTAATCCCCCAGAAACAAGACGCAGTGTCTTTTCCTCTAAATCGACATATATTAACGACTTAAACAAATCAGGAATCTCAACTCTTGTCAGGTCCCCTTTAATTGGTATTCTACAATCAGAAGCAAGAGCTTTCCTATACGTACCAAATCGAATCGTACAGTTAACTTTTTGAACATTTCCCTTTACAAAAAAGGTATATCCCATTGATGAAGGCATATTCTGCGCTGCTAATCCGACTTCCTCATCAAGATTATCCTCATCTTGCGATTGGACAGAGTTGGCATGTTTCACAAAGCCTTCTTCTTGGCAGTTTTCTACTATTTCTGGTATATCTTCCAAATCCTTTTCAAGATTTTCGACACGCGATGCATCGTCATTGTCCGCATTCATTTTGTTCTCTTTGGTAAATAAGATTCCCATAGAATATCTTGTATTAGGCGAGTCAGAAATTAATTCATGATTTTCATCTGGAATGCTGATTTCTGATCCTGGTCCTAACAGTTCCTTTTTTATCAGTGAAATATATTCGTCCCTTGTTTTTATTAAATCTTCTTTAATACTCATTAGTCAGTCCCTTATCCTAGGTTAATTGGTTTATTTGCCAAACTAAGTGGCATCTGTTGTGTAGTTTCTACAATTCTTTCAATTTGAAGAACTTCTGATAATGTTTCGATTTTTTCCTGAATTACATCCAATTCAGTACCAGTGCTCCTATAGTTTCCTGATAGATTGTTTATTATTGCATTACCAACTTCGCTGAGTATTTTTCTTCTCAACGATCTTATTTCACGACAAGACTCGAAGCACAATTCTGCATTTTCAATTAAATAACTATCATTTGTTAGCGTTGCAATTGCAATAATTGACTCAACTTTTCTAGGTCCCACTGTATGTGAATCTTCGTCCATCCAATAAATGGCTGTTTGGTATTGAACATCCGCAGCTTTTGCAATTTCTGATGCTGCTGTTTGTATATTAAAATCACATTTCTCAAGATATTCTCTTAATGCCTGTTTCCATTTTTTTGAAATTTCGTAAGCCTTTTTCATTTGAGATGTTAGTTTTCCTGCCTCCAACAATTGTCTAAGAATTGAATCTACAATATCCTTTGTATCCTCATTATTATTAGTAAATACAACAGAATCCCCCTCACAAAGATCCGATGCATTTACTTCTTTTACGATTCCAGTTACATCGTCTACTACATATGCTTTATAATGTTTACTAAAAAATGCTTTTGTATCATCCGAAAAGGTTGCAATCGATATAATGTCTGTCATTATTGATGTTTTTCCATATTCTCCATGCCACTCTATACTTGACAAATTAAGTGAAGCATCCAATGAATATATGTAATCCTCTAACTCCTTTTCTTCTTTAACCTCTTCTAAAAATGTTTTATCAAGTACATTTTCATCCGCATCTTTTAACTCTATTGTTGACTTTTTATTTACTTCCAATAGCATTCTAGAATAAATAGATTTTTGTCCATTATACGCTTTCAGTTCAAATGGATATAAAATTGTAGTTAAGCTTACCGCAGAATTACAGGTAAAAATATTAAATCTTTTGCCTGTAATATTACCGACAGCAATTATCTCATCATACATTTGCCCACCATCAAAACGTCCTGGGGTCATGATACTAACATTTCTTAATGTATATGCAGAATAAATGCCCCCCGCACGGATAACTGATGCATAATATGCTTTTGGAACAACTATTGCAATTCTCTTATCTCCATTTTTATATAAAAATCTACTTATCCATTGTCCCTTAGATGTGGATTCAAGTATTCTTGTATATGCACGTTCTATTTCTTTCAAAACGAAATATGCATCATCATATAAAATAGCTGGTAGTTCATTTAAAATTTTCTTTAGTGTCTCTATCTTCTCTCCTGCAGAATTTATTTCCGTTGCTCCTGCTTCTCTTGCCTTTTCAATGCGATTAAGTGGAAAGATTGCTGTGCAGAACAGGTTTATTAGCGAGAAGGATTGGAGTATAAAATTATCTTTGCTTGTTGAAGTGTATTCACTTCTCTTCATGCTAATGAGCGACTTCCTCATCTTACAGAAATGTTTTTCATCAAACGGAGCATCCTCCAGCAAAACTGTTTTGCATTCCTTATTAATTATTGTATCAACTCCGTCTTTTAGTTCACTAGTAAATTGATTCTCCTCAATAGTTCCAACAGTTACATGCTCCAACAAGAAATCTGGAGTACATGCAAACACTTCAGGTTCCTGTTCTTCAAACATTTTCAACACTTCCATATTTTCCAGCAATGTTGAAACATAAACATATTGAATCGACTTTCTTCTTATCAACTCTGGAAGCTCTGTTTGTCCTCTTTCAATAAAATTCTGACCTAAAACAAAAATACCGATGTGACGATTTCCATCTCTTGCTAGCAATAAATGTCTTGCAACTGAAACCTTGGAGCAAAACTTCAAAACAGCCTCACCTTTTCCTGGATTTGAACCCATTATATATTCATCATCTTCTGTCAAATATGAAGCTGTGATTAATTCAAGTAACGGATACTTCTTCCCATCTGTTAGCAAGCATACCCCTCTAACAATCCTTTCCGCATTTTCTCTTTGCATAACAATGACTGATGAAGTATCTATAACGCTTGGAATATCCTTTTCATCATATTTTAGAATATCGCGAAAAAATTCTGCTTTTATATTTTTCTTTTCCCTAATTCCTCTTCCATCAAGGCGTTGTGACGAACCATTATATGGCTCAATATTGCTCCACTTTTGCTCTGACACATAACGAATACTGTTCTTTTGTGAAATAACAGCATATCTACGATCTGAATTGATTGCTCCTATCTCCTTACCTAGAACAATTTTTTCAAAGATAAATCTCTCTTTCTTTTTTCCCCCATATAGTACCATGTCTCCCGGTTCAAAGTTTTCCAAAACATCTTCGCTTGTCATTTCATTACTCAATAAATTTAGCAATGCTGCAAACGTTATTGATGCTATATCAAAGCATAAAGAGTTTGTGTGCAAGATAACCCCAACATTATGCTTTTCCTTATTACAAGTTGTTTTTAAGAACTGTAAAAAAGTTTGCATAAGTAATTCCTTAGAAAATGTCTTTCCTTCAAATGAAATATCGCACTTTTCTATGAATAACTCAATTCGATCATTTAAGCTATGCATTTTCCCTTCTTCTCTCCTTGTTGCATACTTAATACTTTATCTCGTGTTACTTCTATTCTTTCCCTTCATTCCATTGATAGGTGGCATATCTTCCACGTGATACTATTTTTATTCTCCCCCTATCACTTACCTTCTTTAATATGAAATTAGCTTGATTCGTGTCCACCTTTAGAAGGTCTATTACATCTTTTTTGGTTATGTACTTATTATTTTTTGCTAGCAAACATACTAGTCTAACTGGATCGCTAGTTAAATTTGCAAAGCAATCGAGCATAAACTCGGCCATAGATTTAATCACAGGGATAGACACCGAATTACCAAATTGCTTATATTTCTGTCCATCACACATGCCTTTAGGAAACTCAAAATGTTCTTTTCCTTCATTATCTAAAAATGCATACCCTATAAAACCTTGCAATCTTCCCCATTCAGTAGGGGTCATTACCCTAATTCCACGATCATTAAGTGGCGAAATCTTACCTGGCACTTGTAGATTAAAATATTCAGGATTAGGTTGTAAAATTAGATTCCTTTCTTTTCCAGACCCACCTGTTGCCAATATAGTGTTTGCAATCTGCAAATCTCTACTTGGATCATTAACAATACAATATCCAAATCCATTTCCATTCTTTTTTTGTCTAGCTTTATGATTCACTAATGTCTGCAAATATTGTGACGACATATAATATTGCGCAGGAACATTTTTTTCAAGAATATCATTCACGCTTGAAAAAATAACCTCGTTAGATTCTTCTGGAAGAGCTTGACACAAAGTGTTAACCAATTCTCCATAATAATCTCTGCTAAATGCCATAATATATACTCGCGGCCGATTTTGTGGTAATCCAAAATTTTTAGTATTCCGCTTAAACGAAGCACTCGTATATTCGAGTTCTCCATCTTCATCACGTTCTACACCTATTACTTTATAATTTAATTCTTTTTCCAATACATTAAGAATTGTAGTAATTGTTCTTTTTTTATCATGTGACAAAAGATTCTGCACATTTTCAAGAAAAACCGCTTTAGGTTTTGTTTTCTTTATAATTTCAGCTATATCGAAAAAAATAGTGCCCTTTGTTTTATCCTCAAAACCTTGTTGTAATCCTACGCTACTAAATGCTTGGCAAGGAAATCCAGCCAATAGAACATCATATTTTATTTGTGCTACTTTCTTTTTAAATTCTTCACTTGTTAGATCATTTTTAGGATTTTCACCATACAAATGTTCATATGTTTGGGCTGCATGTTCATCTATCTCAGCAGACAATACATTTTCAAATCCTCCTGTCATTTCAAAGCCCCGACGTATGCCTCCAATTCCTGCACACAAATCTATTGTTTTATATTTCATTTTCATCCTTTTTCTTTAATACTCATCATCCTAAATTCTTTAAATTACTAATCTACAAAAATCATCTTTACTAATCCTTAACCCGCTTTTCGCAAGTCTATCTGATCTTTCATGATAAATCTTATCAATATACTTCTTTTTCTGTTCGTCCAAACCATAATGTAGCAATCTGTGACATATTGGACAAAGACATATTATATTCGCATATACATCCAAACTATGATTAAATTTCTCTTGATATTTCATAGGCAATGCATGATGCCCCTCCATATAAGGATGTCCTGTACTCTTAGATATAAATGTTTCATGCGATGTGTCATATTCACATTTATATCCCGCTGATTCAATAGCCTGAATTTTAATAATAGAATATCTGCTCCTAGAAGCAACAATCCTATAATCCATCTCTCTTATTGGTGCTTCTACATCCAATGCGATAATTTTCTCCTTGGCACTTTCAAATCCCTCACCATACGCAAACCTAAAATAATTGTTAAGCCCTGCGCTATACATCCTATGGCCTCTCTCATCTAAGTCCACAAATTCTGGATCAGAATACAGAAATTCTTTTATTACCTCTAGCTGCCCTATATCATAGATTTCGTATATTGTTTCTTGCACTTTTTTCTTCTCAATCAAGTATGAAGATATCCGCCTCATTGCTTGTGTATAATGATTAATTGAACTATCTGATAGCATACGTATCTCTTTTAAATATTTGACATAATATGTCAACAATACATGTTCCTGCATACCATCCCCCATTTTTGATCTAGTTCTTTTTACGACTTTTTCTTGGATCATCCAGTTTCTTCGCATCTGCAGGCAAAAACCATTTATTTCATATTAATTCCGCTCCTGGAACTCGATTTTCCTTACAGAATATAGCTACTCTTCTTTGTGTTATCTCCCATTCTTTTGCTTTTTTAGATGATGGTACAAAATTCATATACTTCCTACATTTAAGCATTACAATAATCCTATTTCATTATATTCTCCAACGCGAATAGTTTCAAGAAATAATATTCTTTTTAGCTAATATTATTTCTTGATTACTCTTAAATAAATTCCTTAGCATTCCTTACTACGAAAATTTTTCCAAAATGGAAATTTCTGTTCAATTTGCTTTTCCGTCCCATACTCCACACCATATTCACACTGCACTTTCCCTTTCCAGTCCAATCCCGTAGAGCAATACCATTCCCCCATCAACTACATCCTGCGAATCCTCATCACATTTCTTTGGGCAATACTTGCCATTTTTCTCCCAGGCATCTCAATGACGTAAATACGAGAACTTTGTCCATGATCCCGTTTTCTGATACTGATATTGCTAGCATGGTTCTGAAAGACGATATTATTGCAATTTTAAGCGATATACGTGCCACACACTAGAGATGCTTCTACTGCTGATGACAATTCTATGTTGAAAAAAGTTACAGCCGATTTAGCACTCTCGAAATATTCAAACCTGTCTTTTTAAAAATAACTACACTATTTGTCTTGATTGCTCTCAATTTCAAAAGTATAATAAATACAATACCACACTAAAGAAGAAGGGATAAAATGCAGGGACCAAAATTAACCATTTCAGAACAAATCAATCACATGAAAAACAAAGGAATTCAGTTTGAGTCAGTGTCTGAATCAGATGCAAGAAAATTCCTTCAGAATAACACATATTATTTCAAGCTAAAATCTTATGAGAGAAATTATGACCAATATTCTGCCACTGCCAAAAAAGGACAGTATATCAATCTTGATTTCGCATATCTGCAAGAACTATCTACTTTGGATATGTATTTACGAAAACTTATCATCAATATGGCCTTAGATATTGAGCATGCACTTAAGGTTCAACTTTTAAATGATTTGTGTAATAATCCAGATGAAGATGGATATAATATTGTTGATAAGTACCTCAGTGCTGACTTTATTCGTATCAAGAATATACATGACAAATTGGGTAAGTCTGCGACTAGTGAACTAATTGCCAAACGCATGGAAAACAATGATAAATACGCCCTCTGGGAGATTGTAGAAGTATTATCTTTTGGCGAATTTGTAGACCTATATCAGTTATACTATAGTACATATAAATCGAAGAATGACTTTAGTAGCTACCTGTGGTCCATAAAGTTCTTAAGAAACGCAGCCGCACATAACAATTGCCTTTTAAACAGCATGAAGTCTCCTTACAAGGTTGCTCTACACAAGAATAAAGACATTCTTTTTGAAATATCTAAGATAAAGACTATATCTGAAAAAAGCAGAAAAACCTGGATGCAAAATCCTGTTATTCACGATTTTACAATTTTAGTTTTTGTATATCTTCAAATCATCAAAAGCTCCGGTATTAAAGAAAAAGGTATTGAACAACTCAATTATCTTTTCAATGAACGAATGGTTAAAAAGAAAGAGTATTTCGAGAAGAATAACAGCATTATAGAATGTTATCGATTCACTCAAAAAGTGGTCTCCACCTTCTGTAATAAATACAGAAAATAGCTTGACAAGACAACATCTACTACTATATAATTGTGTCAACGATCAAAAAACAAAAGTTTTTCCGAGGAGCTGATGCCTGCATTGGTTCCTTATTTTTTATTCAATTTTTTAGCATAGTTCATTTGTCAGATTCGTGATAATTCCATCCTACATACCCCATCGACACAAAGCCTCTAAAGCATATGCACCATCTCATGCCACTCTTCTCCGCCCCAGGTAGAGTCAGCAATCCCCAGATCCTGCAATCCAAACTTCTTATACATCTCCACCTTCTGCTCTAAGCATGTCAGAAACAGCTTTTTTCGTCCGTTTGCCTTTTCACGCTGACTGTAGCGGTACACGAGTTCTCTGGCAAGGCCCTGTCCACGGTACTCCGGAAGCACGTCAAGGCCCAGAAGCATCACATTCTTACCGTTTTCATCGCATAAATCGATATCCGTGAAGAACTCATCCCTGAACTTTTCCTCGTCTGTTGCCACACCATTTAAAAAGCCCGCCAGCTTACCGGTTGATTTGTCAATTGCCACGAGAAATAGCTGTGGTACCTTTGCAATTCTCTCTGTCATTGCCTTTGGAGAGCATGCCTCATTCGGTGGGAAACATATCTGCTCAATTGCTATTGCCTGCTCTACCTCGTCTGGGTTTATACTTCTAAATTCAAAATTGTCTGTCATTTTTTAATACCTCATTTTTCTTTTTATCATATAATACGTGTTTTTGCTGATATAATCAATAATCCCCCAAATACCAAAATCAGCCACAAAAGCATTTTACTGCTTTTACGACTGATTTACATTGAAATCTGACAAAAACCTCCTTTTTGCTTTAATGATAAACTTAAAGTGCAAAGGAGGTCAATGTTCATTTATGAATACCTACAATTAATTATGAAAGAACGATAATGCTTCCTTCAATCCATCAGACTCATCATTCATGTGTCCTGCCATTTCTGAAACTCCGTTCATCATGGCATTGAGCTCCTCGATATTGGCATTCATCTCTTCAGTTGCTGCGGCATTTGCTGCGCTGACGTCTGTCAGGCTGTTGCTGCTCTTAGTGATGTCATCGTTCAGCTCAATCATCGCAGTGACAAGCTCTTCGATTTCATCAGCTTTTTCTGCTGTCTTTTGAATCTGCTCATCAAGTGAGCCAAATTCATCAAGTACTGCCTTAATCTCTTCCTTCTGCTTGGCATTATCCTCAACGATGGTGCCGGATGCCTGAACACAATACCTGCACTCTTCAACCAGTGATGATATTATCTGCTTGATATTCTCAAGCTCCGTATTGGTATTGTCTGAAAGCACTCGAATCTCCTGTGCCACCACTGCGAAGCCTTTTCCTGCATCACCGGCCCTGGCTGCCTCTATAGATGCATTGAGTGACAAAAGATTGGTTTCACTGGATATTTCCTCAATGACAGAGACAATATTGCTTACCTTGTCAACCGTAGTATTTACAGTTTCTATGCGTTTTGAAATTGCTGAGATACCCTCATCCATCTTGTGGCTGCTATCCTGCATGGATTTAATCTTGTCATTCATGATTTTACTGCTATCCTGCACTGCTGTCGTCTGATTTCTGATTTCATTGACAGATTCGTTTATATCCTTTGTCTCATTGCTCATCTCCAGAAGATTTTCATTAATCTTGGAAATAGATGCTGCCATGCCTGTAGAGCCCTCTGCAACATCCTCGACTGCCTTGGATATCTCGTTATTTGCAGCAAGTGTCTGGCTGCTTGTATCATTGAGTTCATAGCTGTTTGCTGACATTGTGTCACTGGAATTTCTTATCTTTCCGACTATATTTCCAAGTGACTGCGTGAGCTCCTTCATCTTTTCTATAATCAGGCCTATCTCATCGTTTGTCTCCTTGACCATGCCAAAATCTGCGTTGATATCACCATTGGCGATTTCTTCAATTATTGTGCTGACCTTTACGAGCGGACTCATAAGCCTGCGTCCCAGTATGAAGCATATAATAATGGCAAGCAGCACAACAATAGCACTGATTCCAACGGCAACTCCTGTTACAGTAGTGATTCCTGCAAGCGCCTCAGACTCATCTGCTGTAAGCACAAGTATATTTTCATTGTTCAAAATCGTATATGCCGAATACTTTGTTGTTCCATTGAAATCATATTCTACAACAGCCGTGCCCGGTTTTTTGCCATCCTGAAGCTGTTGTACAACGCCTTTAATTACATCATTCTCAACAGGCTGTCCAACCTTTTCCTTTGTAGGATGATAAAGCATTGTGCCATCATTTTTTACCACATAGACATATGAGCTGTCCATACCCTCGAGCTTTACATCGGAAAGACTCTTAGCGTATTCGTCATAGTCTAAATCCTCTGCATCTACATTGCTAATCTCATTCTCCACAATTTTTGACGTCGTATTGATGACATCTATCATGGTATGCTTCGTGCTGTCTGTAATTTGCTTTTTAGAGCTTTCAAGAATGAATACCATACAAATTACATTTGAAGTCACAATTGCTAAAATAACCATCGCTATGATTTTGGTTGCAAATGTACCTCTTTTTTTATTTGCCCCCTGCTTCATTTTTAATCACCTCTCATAAATTATTGTTATTACTTTGGTTTTTTAACTTATGAGACAATATTATCATTTTAAATAAAATTATACAACAGTTTATCAATGATTAGACAATTTTCGTCACTTTTTACCTATTCAACATTCTTTAGTGCCATGTCCATCGGAATCCTCTTTATTCTCCTGAAATCCAATACTGTCACTATCAGGTATCCGATGAGCACAAATGCAAACATCTTTACATAGCCGACAGGTGTCATATGGAATGAAAACCATCCGCTGAAGGTCTGAAGCATTATGCGCCATACAATGTCCATCACCTTTGCACCAAGCACTACGCTGATGATATCCGAGATGACCACCACAATTGATGTTGAGACCAGATAAAGGCTTGCAATCTCTCTGTTATCGTAGCCTAAAATCTTGGTCATAGATATGGCTGTCTCATTTTTCTCGATGATGAGCTTCGTGAGCAGATATATCATAACGGCTGATAGCAGTATGCAAAGCACCTGGAAGTACTGCATGTATGAGCCCATGGAGTGGTCGAGCTGGTCTGCCATTTTGGTGATGTCACGTATCGTAATTGTTGTCGCGATATTGCTCTCATCGATATCCTTTATCTTTGTGTCTGACAAAAATCCGCTGAATCTGCCATCCTCAAAATCAAAGGTATCCGCAAAATGCTCTATAGGCATAAATACCGCGATACTCTGGGATTTATCGTAGGTTCCCTTCACCTTGAATTTGTATGTTTTTTTCTCGTACTGTGCATCGAGCTTTATTGTATCGCCCGGTTTTATACTATATTTGTCTGCAAATGAATCCGATATGTACACCTCGTTATCCTTAAGCGAATCCATGTCCTTAAGCTTTACGTATGCACTGTCTGTTTCCACTCCGTAGACCGACACCTCCTCATCAAACTCATCTGTCCTCCTTAAGAGCGATGTCATGTCAAATTTCTCTGCATCACTGTTGTCGGTTTCAAGCACGTTTCCGTCTGCATCTACGTATGATTTGAGCACGTACTGGTATTTTGCAAACATCATGCTGTCTGTATTTTTCTTGTAATAATCAAGTGTATCCGGCATGCCGACTGCCATAGCAAGCATTACCATGATGAAAAATATTCCCACAAAAAGTATCAGATAGTTTGCCACATTCTGGAACATGATTCGCAGTCTGAAACGGCTCATGAAGCTCCATCTCGGAAGGCGCATTGCCTTTTTGCGCTTTGTTTTCTTAAGGTCATGACGCAGAAACTGAAGCGGTGTGTGCTGCATCATGCGGATTATTACGATAAGATTTACAACCAGCATGATAATCACCGGAGCAAGCGTTGTTTTTATGAATGCGCCCGGATTCCAGATTGTATGGTATGTCGGCAGGCTGTAGCTGTTGTAATACATGCCCACAACCACATCCTTGAATACCGTATAGCCCAGTACATTTCCCACAACCGCTGCCAGAAATGTCACGATAACAGGCATTGAAAGGTAATGCCTGATAAGCTCTCCCTTTGTGTAGCCCGACGCGCGAAGCGTGCCTATCGCTGATGACTCATTAGCTATCGTGTTGCTTATGGTCACTGCAAAAATGAATGCGATTATCACGATAAGAATGTCTAAAAGCACTCCTCCCATGGCCTTGTCTGAGCCCATATCGTCAGTGGCAAAATTGATTGCCGGATTTGAGTAGCGCGGTGTATAGTCCTCCACCTCATTGCCCGCTGCCATCACCTGTGACACCATCGCCTCCAGAAAGTCATCTGATTTTTCCTTCTGCTCTATGTCGTCAGCCGGCTCATCCTCGTATTTCCATGCATATGCACAGTGAATGCTCTTGTCCAGGCGCTCAAAGCCCTCCTTTGTCACCATTGCCACATCAAACTTTATCGCATCAAACATCATATCGGTCTTCTTTTCATGCAGTGTGGAGTAATTGACATATGCGATAAGGCCCGATACCTTGAATTCTTTTCCGCTGACCTTTATTGTGTCACCGACATTCATCCCCACGTTGTCTGCATGCATTCTGTCCACAGCGATTTCGTTCTCATTTTGTGGAAAAGAGCCCTCGATGAGACATGCAAGGTTGATATCCCCGGTCTTTGTGTATACACGGATGGTTCCGTCCTTTTTGCCGTCTGCGTCGTAGTCCTCGGTCTCATTGCGATAGAAATTCTCGTAGAGCGTGACAGGAGTTTTGCTGCTATCGCTGTCTTTTTCATCTGGAGCTGTTTTTACCTCGCCTGACTCGATAGCCGTAACAAGCTCGCTGTCAGCCTTATCCTTAAGCTCAAAATGTCCATCCTCCTGCTTGTATTTACTTACCCCCTCATCCGCAGAGGTGAGCATACTGTCGTTTGCCACATACATTCCGGATACAAAGCCGATTGTCAGCACGAGGAAAAGAAATACAACGAGATATTTCTTCCAGTCACCGATAATTTCCTTTGGTATACGCTTTATCAGAGGATTTTTTATCTTTTTCCTTCTCATAGGTCAAATCCTCCTTACCACTCAAGCTCTTCGGCCGAAACCTTATTTGTATTGATATCGTTGTGGCGCACGGCTCCGTCTCGTAGCTTTATCACATGGTCCGCCATGTTTTTGATAGCCTCATTGTGTGTTACCATGATTATGGTGTTTCCGTACTTTTTGTTGACATCCTCTATGAGCTTCAAAATCTCCTTTGAGGTGTTGTAATCAAGCGCTCCTGTAGGCTCGTCGCAGAGCAGTATATCAGGGTTTTTCACGATTGCACGACCGATTGACACACGTTGCTGCTGTCCACCGGATAGCTGGTTTGGAAGCTTGTAGCGGTGCTCATAAAGCCCCAGCGTGTGAAGCAGCTCGTCGATATCCAGTGCGTTGTCTGACAGATATGCGCCCACCTCGATATTTTCCTTTACATTCAGGTTTGCAATCAGATTGTACATCTGAAACACATATCCCAGGTGCTTTCTGCGGTACTGTGTGAGCTTTTTCTCGCTCATATCCTTCAGCTTGTCACCATTTATGCTGATATATCCGGAATCGGCGCTGTCGATGCCTCCGATGATATTGAGCAGTGTGGACTTTCCGGAACCTGACGGTCCGAGCAGCACACAGAACTCACCCTTTGCCACAGAAAAATTCATGCCTCGCAGTACCTCCTGGCGCGTCTCGCCGCTTCCGAAGCCCTTTTTCAAATCCACTATTTCTAAGAACTTTCTCTCTTCTTCTGACATATGATATCCTCTCTTTCAACATTTCAAATTATATTTACCTTAATAAGGTTATACCTTTAAAAACAATTATCGGTCAGATTGTACTTACTGTAGTTACCTGTCGTTTATGTATGTTAGCGTTATCTAACTTCATGCAATAAGAGTAACGCTATTCTGCCTTTCTTGTCAATAAAAATTTTATAATCAGCTTGGTAATTGATTAATAAAATGACTTTTGTCCACCATATCATTTTATTTTCTGACCGGATTAACAGCTACAAGGCGTATGCATAATATAAATTAAATCTGTTTTTACGGAGATATGAAATTTTATGTGTGGTATCGCCGGATTCTGTAACTTTAAAGAAGACTTTGAAGAGAACACCGATTACTGGAACTTTCGTCTTGAGAAGATGCGTGCTGTGCTCGCCCACCGCGGCAACGATGCCAGAGGACGCTACCTTAAAAAGCATATTGGTCTGTCGCACAGCCGTCTGGCCATCCGTGATATCCTGTGCGGTGACCAGCCAATGACGCGCACTCACAACGGCTATGAGTACACTATCTGCTATAATGGAGAAATTTACAACACGGATGAGCTGATTCCCGAGCTGTCCAAAAACGGCTTTGTATGCTCCACAACCTCAGACACAGAGGTTATTCTATACGCCTACATTCATTGGGGCGCTGATTTTGTCAATCGCTTAAACGGTATTTTTGCATTTGCCATATGGGATGCGGCTAAAAACCGGCTGCTTTTATACCGCGACCGCGTAGGTGTCAAACCGCTTTTTTATGCCATCCGAGGGGATTCTCTGGTGTTTGGCTCCGAGCCAAAGGCCTGCTTTGCGCACCCTGCAGTAAAGCCTGAGCTTGCCAAACAGGGCTTGCAGGAGCTTCTTGCTATCGGGCCTGCGCACACGAGCGGACTTTCCCTGTTTAAGGATTTGTTTGAGGTTTTGCCGGGACACTTCATGATTTACTCCCGGGATGGGCTGCATGATGAAACCTACTGGGAGCTTACTAGCCACAAGCACACCGAGAGCTATCGGGATACCGTTGCCCACACACGCTTTCTGGTGGAGGATGCTATAAAAAGGCAGATGGTTTCCGATGTGCCGGTATGTACTTTTCTGTCAGGCGGCATTGATTCAAGCATCGTGACCGCCATCGCCGCAAACTATATGAACACACGCGGTAAAACGCTCAACACTTTTTCCTTCGACTTTAAGGACAATGACAGGTATTTTAAGGCAAACGCCTTCCAGCCAGAGAGGGATCTGCCCTATGTCAATCGTATGCTTGAGGAGTATGAGACAGCCCACTCCTATCTCGAGTGTGATGAGAACTCTCTCTTCAAGGCGCTCTTTGCCGCAGTCGATGCAAAGGATATGCCCGGCATGACCGATGTGGACTCGTCACTTTTGTATTTCTGCAGCCTCGTCAGCCGCAAAAACAAGGTAGCTCTTACCGGTGAGTGTGCTGATGAAATCTTTGGCGGATATCCGTGGTTTTATCGCAAAGAGCTGCTGGAAAGATATGGCTTCCCATGGTCATCTGATGTCGCTCCACGCCTTGCTCTTTTGCGCGATGATGTGAGTTTGGAGCTTGATTTATCCGGTTATCAGGCTTTTCGATATGAAGAATCCAGGTCAAAAGCACCTCTCCTTTACGGCGAGGCCGGTGAGGACGAAAGCCGCCGCATAATCGGATATCTCAATATCAAATGGTTCATGCAGACGCTTCTTGACCGCATGGATCGCACCAGCATGTACTCCGAGCTTGAGGCCCGTGTACCTTTTGCCGACCATCGTATCATTGAGTATGTCTTTAATGTGCCATGGCATATGAAATATCAAAACGGCGTGGAAAAAACTCTGCTTCGCGATGCTTTTTCAGATGTCCTGCCACCTGAGCTTTTGCACAGAAAAAAGAGCCCATATCCAAAGACTTATCATCCCGGATATGAAGCTCTCCTTATAAAGGGAATGGAGGAGATATTAGACTCCCCTAACGCCCCTGTGCGCACTCTCATTGACGCTGACAAAACGCGCGAATTTTTAAAGGCACCGGCAGAATACGGCAGTCCGTGGTTTGGCCAGCTCATGGCAGGTCCGCAGCTTATCGCATATTTCATCCAGATTAATTACTGGATGGAGAAGTATCAGCTGTCTGTTTAATGCTCATCCATGATTAATTGACCTTGCGCTCTATATCAATGATGTTATTCTCTATGATATTGTTTTCTGTAATGTTGTTATCTATGCTCTCTGCCGAAGAGGTACTTTCACTCTCCTGCTCCTTCGGTGTAAATCTTCTCACCTTATCCATGAGCTGAGTCTTCTTCAGCTCATGCTTAAGCTCAACACGCTCACTCTTCTGCTGTCGTTTTTTCTCCTTAAGCTCGTACTTGGCCTGTTTCTTTGCGAGCTTATTCTGCCTCTTCTGCTCCTTTATGGCAGCCTTTGTCTCTCTTTTGACCTGCTTTGCCGCAAGCTTTGCTTCTTTTGCTTCGTTCTTTATGCGGCTCTTTTTATTTTTCTTTACGCTCTTTTTGGCAACCTTATGTAATTCCTTGAGGTCTGACTTTGCAGCCTTTATATTCTTTCTATCCTTGCGGTATGGATTGTGCACAAAATACCCCACAGTGCCTATCATCATAAAAAGCAGTGCCAGTGCTTCTCCCACCATCGTGACATACTCCAGATACTGCGGATACAGCTTGTAGCCTATCAGCTCCACCGCTATCAGGATAAGCGGGATGAAAAACAGTATATTCTTTCGCTTTTGGGACAATAACGCTCCCTCCGCACCTACACACATGAGTACATACAGGCACAGCTGCGAAGTCGGTCCATAGGCATATGCCACAATCGCAGCCATTATCACTGATATGCAAAACACTATGAATGCTTCTCCGCGGAACAGGGCATTCCTGTACTCTTTTATGCCCTCCAGCTTGTCTACCGATATGCCATGCAGTGAATATACCTGGTCTGTGATGTCCTCCATGCAGTCCTCATGGTATCGCTTCAGCTCCCTGTTGCTGTTTATATCAGCATCTATGGAGCGTCTGCGCTCTGTAAGCAGCTTCTGCTCCTCCATGATCTTCTCCCAGGCCTCATCCTCTGCCTCACGCTGCAGCTTCACCTGCTCGTGAATCCACTCGGCCCGCTGGATGCGCTCGCTCTCCTGCGGGATAACTATCTGTTGCGCGTCAACTGTCTGCTGCGGTGTTTGAGTCTCCTGCGTCATGCTGTTATTTTCCTTTTCTTTATTTATCATTCCGGTTTTCTGCCTCTTTCTTCTAGACATTTTCTTTTCCTCTTCAGTCATTATCCTGCTACCCAAATGTTATCTGATTATTTTTTCATGTACTCTTCTATAATACACTGATGCTTCTTTGTCTTCTTATCATAGCTTATGCCGACAAGCAAAATATTACCTGTATAGTGCTCTATCGACTTCATGTATTGCTTTTCTCTTATTTGATTAATCGCTGTTATTGCTGTCTTATTCCACTTCAGTTCAATAACCATTGCCGGATAATCTATCGCAAATTCCGGCTTAGGGATATAAACAAAATCCGCAAAACCTCTGCCTGTAGGCAATTCCCTCACCGGCTTAAAATAATAGTTCATTGCACCCAGATATGCTATAGTAAGGACGCTGCTTAGAGAATTCTCATTGTTATACTGAATTCCTGATGCATACTCATCATGTATTCGTCCTATCATTTCAGCTACAATATCATTTTCCATGTCAAGTGTCGCATCCAAAAGGAAAAGCGATTCATTTTCAAATGTAATAAGCTCCTTCCATCTTGTACTCTCAACAGCGGTTGTCAACTCCTGCCGTATCTCCTCATTTGGAATAAACGCACAACTCTTTTTTTGGTCAAATCCCAGATACCCTAAATGAATAAGATATGTTAAAACATCATCTTTATTTTTAAAGCTAACCGTATCATTCATAAAACTGCCGGTGTTCACCTTTATTTCTCCACCGGATAGCATCTGAATTATTGCGGTCTTTAATCCATCAAAATCCAAATTAATAAGTGGAACTATGACATCATAAGACCCGGTCTCTGACCAATAACTCTTTAAGTCTCCCTGAAGCATGTAATTTACTACTGCACGCGGATTGTATACATGGCAATCTCCCAGCATATATCCATCATACCACCGCTCTACCTGGCTAAAATCCCTGCCATAGCGATCACATATGTCTCTGACCTCATCCTCAGTAAAGCCAATATATGGTGACAAACGTCCCGCATATAACATGGTATATTCATCAAAATTATTAAGTGCCGACTGCGTCTTTAGCTTTTTTATCGGTAAAATTCCTGTGAGAAATGCAAGCTCTATATACTTTGTTGGTTCACTTCCTTTAAACATTCCGCGCATGAAATTGATATATTCCTCCTGAACTGAGGAATTTGCTGCTTCATCACGTATCAAAACATCCCACTCATCGATTATAATTACAAATTTATTGTTCGTCATACTGTTAATAACCGATAGAGCACCATACAATGTTTTCTGATCTCTTAAATCAATATCCTTGTACAGATCTGCCAACTCTGATATAACATTTTTATTTATATATCCTGATATTCTTTCCGGCGCACCGGCATCCATTAGTATCCATTGCATATCGAGATGAATAACATCATACTTGTTGAGATATTTCTCAAAGTATTCTGTCTGTGCAATGTTATAGTTCATAAATAATTCTCTGGAATCACAGCCCTTGCTGTAATATGCTGTAAGCATATCGGCCGTAATAGACTTGCCAAACCTTCTCGGCCGGCTATTACATATATATGCCTGCTTTGTTCCAAGCACACTATTGGTAAAATCAAGCAAGCCTGTTTTGTCTATATATATCTCGGAAGCTAATGCTACCTTGAATGCACTGTTTCCAGGATTTACAAATCTCCCCATTGCGTTCATCTCCTTTACTGCTATATATCTTCTATTAAAGCATATTTTAGCGGAATTTTCCATAGAATATGCGCATGATATCCGCAATTTTTATAAACTGCAAAAATCCCGGAAATCCGCTTACCTGCAGATTCCGGGATTTTATAATTACATATGATGTGCCACATCTATTCTGATAAGTGCCTTCCTGAGTGCAAACTCTGCTCTCTTCACATCAATCTCTGCTGTGTGATTTGAAAGGCGCTGCTCTGCCCGCTCCTTTGCGGCCTGTGCGCGGTCTATGTCTATCTCATCAGGCCACTCTGCAAGCTCTGCAAGAAATGTGACCTTGTCTCCAAGTATTTCCGCAAAGCCTGAATGGATTGCGGCTATTTTCTCCTCATCGCCATTATGGATAGTCACGATTCCCGGTGCAAGCACTGTCGTGAGCGGTATATGGTTTTTGTATACACCAATCTCTCCGTTTTGGGTATTGAACTCGAGGAAATCTGTCTCTCCCTTGTAGAACACCCTGTCCGGTGTGATTATTTCTATGTCAAAAATGTTATCTGCCATGAAATCACCTCACATTACTGCATCTTGGCACGGACTTCATCTATGCTTCCAACGTTTAAGAAATAGCTCTCCGGTACATCATCATGCTTTCCTTCGAGTATCTCCTTAAAGCCTCTGATGGTTTCGGCGATAGGCACATATTTGCCCTCGAGCCCTGTAAACTGTCCTGCTACGAAGAACGGCTGTGACAGGAAACGCTGCACCTTACGTGCACGGCTTACTACGAGCTTATCCTCCTCTGAGAGCTCATCCATACCGAGGATTGCGATGATATCCTGCAGCTCCTTGTACTTCTGGAGTATCTCCTGGACAGCGTGTGCCACCTCAAAATGCTCCTGTCCCACGATACGCGGATCAAGGATACGCGATGTGGATGCCAGCGGGTCTACAGCCGGATAAATACCAAGCTCTGCGATAGAACGCTCAAGTACTGTCGTGGCATCGAGGTGTGCGAAGGTAGTCGCCGGTGCCGGGTCTGTAAGGTCATCTGCAGGCACATATACGGCCTGAACCGATGTGATTGAACCGTTCTTTGTTGATGTGATACGCTCCTGAAGAGCTCCCATCTCTGTCTGCAGTGTCGGCTGGTAACCAACGGCTGAAGGCATACGTCCTAAAAGCGCTGATACCTCTGAACCTGCCTGGGTGAAACGGAAGATATTGTCCACAAAGAGAAGCACATCCTTGCCGCCTCTGTCACGGAAATACTCTGCCATTGTAAGTCCTGCCAGGGCAACTCTCATACGTGCTCCAGGTGGCTCGTTCATCTGTCCGAACACCATGGTGGTCTTGTCGATAACACCTGACTCCTTCATCTCGTAGTACAGGTCATTTCCCTCTCGTGTACGCTCTCCTACACCGGTAAATACTGAGTATCCACCATGCTGTGTAGCGATGTTGTGGATAAGCTCCTGGATGAGCACCGTCTTTCCTACTCCGGCACCTCCGAAGAGTCCGATTTTTCCACCCTTCTGGTATGGGCAGAGTAAATCTACAACCTTTATTCCTGTCTCAAGCATCTCCTGCGATGTAGCCTGCTCCTCAAAGCTAGGCGCAGGTCTGTGGATTGCCCATTTCTCCTCTGTCTGTGGAGGCTCAACCTCGTCGATAGGCTCTCCGAGCACATTGAACATTCTTCCAAGTGTATTCTCCCCCACCGGCACAGAAATAGGTGCTCCTGTTGCGATAGCATCCATGCCGCGGACGAGACCATCAGTAGGTCCCATGGCGATACATCTGACTGTATCGTCGCCCAGATGCTGTGCAACCTCAACGATCAGCTTTCCGCCGTTTTTCAGCGGCACCTCGACTGCATCGTTTATCTCAGGCAGATTACCCTCTGAAAACTTGATATCCAGAACGGCACTGATAACCTGTATGATTTTACCTACATTTTTATCTGCCATTTATAGTTTCTCCTTCTTTTTTAATTCATATGATACACTCGCCTTTTTGGCCATTCACAGACACACATGCCTGCCTTCCCATGACCGGATATGCATGTATCACTCTATCGCATTAGCTCCTGCAATTATCTCAGTAAGCTCCTGCGTGATTGAGCCCTGACGCGCTCTGTTATATTTCAATGTCAGATCACTGATCATATCCTCTGCATTGCTCGTAGCAGAATCCATCGCCTGCATTCTGGCTCCGTTTTCACTGGCATATGACTCCACCAGTGCTCCGTAAAACAGGCTTGTCACATATTTTGGAATAATAAGCTCCAAAGCCTCCTCCGGATTCGGTTCAAAATTCATGAGAATATTGGAGTCCTCTTTCTCATCTGCCCCATTCTCATCCAGCTCCACCGGCAAAAGCTTTATGAGCTTTGCCTCCTGTGTAACTGTGTTTTTGAAATGGGTATATGCGAGATAAATCTCCCCCACCTGACCGTCTGTAAATGCCTTTAACACTCTTTTGCAAAGTGCCGCAGCATCATCGTAGGTCGGGTCCTCCATCATCTCCGGTGCACTCTCGACTATATGATAGCCCTTTGACGTAAGCAGCTCCTCACCCTTTGCTCCCACAGCGTATATGTCAAGTTCTTCTTTTTTGAAGTCTCCGTGTGTGATGAGCTTTACTATATTGCTGTTGTATCCGCCTGCCAGTCCGCGGTTTGATGTCAAAACGACTACCGCCTTCCTTGGCGAATCACCGGCCTTTAAGTATGGGTGCTCTATGCTGCCGCTCTTTGCAAGCATCGAGCTTACTGTCCTGTACATATAGTTGAAATACGGATCTGTTGCCTCCGCATGTGCTCTCGCCTTTTGCAGCTTGACGGTAGAAACGAGCTTCATGGCCTTTGTGATCTGCTGAGTACTTGTAATACTGCTTTTTCTGCGCTTTATGTCTCGCATCGAAGCCATTTTACCACCTGCCTTCTACTAATATCCAACCGTCTAACGGAACTGCTTTTTGCATTCCTCGATTGCCTTTATAAGTGCCTGCTCCGTATCATCGTCCATCACCTTTTTCTCCCTGATTGCTTCAGGAATCTCAGGATATCTGGTATCAATGAAATCAAACAGCTCTGCCTCAAATCTTAAAATATCCTCGATTTTGATATCGATAAGATACTTCTTTGTCGCAGCGTATATTATGATAACCTGCTTCTCTACAGGCATCGGCTTGTACTGCGGCTGCTTTAAAATCTCCTTGATTCGTGCTCCCTGTGCGAGCTGCTCTGCTGTGCTTGCATCAAGCTCTGAGCCAAACTGTGAGAACGCTGCAAGCTCTCTGTACTGAGCCAGCTCTACTCGGATAGGTGCTGCAATCTTTTTCATTGCCTTTATCTGTGCCGAGCCTCCAACTCGTGAAACTGAAAGTCCTGCATTTATGGCAGGTCTGAAGCCCGCGTTGAACATCTCTGTCTCGAGATATATCTGACCGTCTGTGATTGAGATAACATTGGTCGGGATATATGCCGATACATCTCCCGCCTGCGTCTCAATGATAGGAAGGGCTGTGAGTGAGCCGCCGCCCAGCTTGTCTGACAGTCTCGCTGCTCTCTCCAGAAGCCTTGAATGGAGATAGAAAACATCTCCCGGATAAGCCTCTCGGCCCGGCGCTCTCTTTAAGAGGAGTGAAAGTGTACGGTATGCTGCCGCATGCTTACTCAGATCATCGTAAACTATGAGCACATCCTGTCCGTTTTCCATCCATTCCTCGCCTATAGCGCAGCCTGAGTACGGTGCAATATACTGTAACGGTGCAAGCTCTGATGCTGTCGCAGCCACTACTGTCGTGTAGCTCATAGCTCCGAACTCCTCGAGCTCATTTACTATGGATGCAACCGTAGAAGCCTTCTGACCGATAGCTACATAGATACATTTCACACCCTGTCCCTTCTGGTTGATTATGGTATCTATCGCGATAGCCGTCTTTCCGGTCTGTCTGTCTCCGATAATAAGCTCTCTTTGTCCTCGTCCGATAGGAACCATTGAGTCAATAGCCTTTATACCGGTCTGAAGCGGTGTATCTACTGACTTTCTCGAGATAACTCCCGATGCTACTCTCTCTATCTGACGATATTTGTCCGACTGGATAGGTCCCTTTCCGTCGATTGGCTGTCCGAGCGCATTTACTACTCGGCCGAGCATCGCATCGCCTACCGGCACCTCTACCACTCGTCCTGTGGTCTTAACTGTATCTCCCTCGTTGATATTGCGCTGCTGTCCCAGTAAAACAGCACCGACATTGTCCTCCTCGAGGTTTAATACCATTCCATATACTTCCCCTGGAAATTCCAAAAGCTCTCCCTGCATCGCATTCTCAAGACCATGAATACGTGCGATTCCGTCTGCCACCTGAATGACTGTTCCTACATCAGCGACTTCGAGCTGGGAAGCGTATCTTTTAATCTGCTCCTTTATTACTGAGCTGATTTCTTCCGGCTTTAGATTCATGGAGCGCATTCACCTACTTTCAATTGTATTTTTGTCAAATCGCGGGTGAGTCTTTCTAATCTGCTGCTGACAGATGAATCCACCACTCTGTCCCCGATTCTGATTTTCATACCGCCTATGAGCGCGGTATCCACCTCAAAATGCATCTCAAATTTCACGTATTTTGTCGTGTCAAGAAGTCGTTTCTCCACAGCAAGCTTCTGCTCCTTTGAAAGCTCAAATGCAGATGTGACGTATGCTGTTCCGATATTTTGGTACTCCTTGACTCTGTCAAGAAAGTAGTCGAAAACTAAGGTAAGCTCTTTGTAGTGATTCTTTTCTATAATCATCCTCATAAGCCCTACCAGCTCCGCTGAAACTCTTCCCCCAAATATTTCTTCGATGATTCTGACCTTTTCCTCTTTATCAATCTGCGGATGATCCATCAGCTTTGAGAGGTCATCATTTGCAGCAATGATTTCCTTTACTGCTGTTACCTCGTCAGACAGGCCGGATAGCCTGTTGTCCTCAAGGGCAGCCTCAAACAATGCATCACCGTATACCTTAGATACTAGCTTAGCCATGTTGATTCTCCCATTTCCTTAAGTGTCTCTTCAACGAGTGTATCCTGAATGTCTGTGGTGATCGAAGCTGCGACAGCCTTTTGTGCCATAAGCGATGCTATCTGTATCATCTCCTGCTTCATATCATCCATGGCATGCTTCTTCTCAAGCTCTGCCTCTTCTCTGGCTCTCTTTATGATGCGTGAAGCCTCTTCCTTTGCATCATCCACAATCTTGTTCTGGTTTTTAAGCGCCTTCTGTCTCGCCTCTGTGAGAATAGCTTCGGCCTCTTTATCAATATCCTTAAGCTTTCCCTCGTACTCTGCCTTTAGTGCTGCGGCACTTTCCTTGTCGGCAACAGCTGTGTTTATATCGCTTTCTATCCTGTCCTGCCTGTCCTTTAACAGCTTCCTTGCAGGGTTGAAAAGCAGATACGACATCAGCATGAAAAGGAAAAATACTGCAACTGCCAAAAGTACTGTATCAAAGAGCAACTGCGCATCCAGATTAAACAAAAATGTATATCCCTGTGCTAACAACTTTTACTCTCCTTTCCGTTGGCTGTATCGCCGCACGGTAATCCTCTGCGGCAAACCGTAATATACTATCCGAGCGGATGAACGAAAAGTAAAAGTAATGCAACAACGAGACCATAAAGACCTGTTGTCTCTGCAACCGCCTGTCCTAAAAGCATGGTTGACATAATCTGTCCTCTTGCTCCCGGGTTACGTCCTACGGCTGCTGCACCATGTCCTGCTGCGATACCCTGTCCAACACCAGGTCCGATTCCGGCGATAACTGCCAAACCTGCACCGATTGCTGAGCATGCTCTGATTAAATCCTGTCCATTGATATCCATAATTGAATCCTCCTAAAAATACATCTTATAGTTTTACTCATCCGTCTCACATGCCTGTGTAACGTATGTCATTGTCAGCATACAGAATACATATGTCTGAATTGCTCCTGAGAACAAATCAAAGTATACATGCAGTACTGACGGCCACGCTATGGCTATAAACCTTAGCAGACCATATACCAGCGCCATGATAACAGTTCCTGACAACACATTGGCGAACAAACGCAATGATAATGAGATAGGAATTGCAATCTCACTGATAATGTTGATTGGCGCCCATATAGGCAGCCACGGCGGCAGTGGTGAACACATACCGGTCCAGATATCCTTTGCGCTTTGATGCTTAGCCTTATTGAATCTGATCATGAAAAATGTAATAAGTGCAAGCGCCAGTGTGGTTCCGTAGTCGGCTGTCGGTGGTCTTAAGCCAAACAAGCCTGAGATATTACTCATCAGTATGAAGATAAAAATCGTGCTGATGTAGTTTACAAACCTCGGAGCCCACTTACCCATGGTTCCCTCAACCATCTTGTCGAGCATCTCTACGATAAGCTCGATGATATTCTGAAAGCCGTCCGGTACTTCCTTTGCTTTTTTAAGCTTCCTGTTTGCCACTATAGCGAATATGACCATAAGAGCCATCACTATGAGGATACAGGCATGCGATGTGGTAATCCAGACCTCCTGACCGAATACCTTTATCGAAAAAATACCATGGATCATAAAGTCGATATTGTCTGCGTTACTTTCCAGTAAAATCGCCTGATTCACATTATCACCTCCTCCTTATTAAGTTTACCTGCGGTTTTGCTACTCTGTCTCCATTTCGCCGGCGGAAGATGCATCACTTCTCCCGGAAAATCTGTCTGTCACCTTCATAAATAAAGGCTGTAAATACGCTGAAATCTTGAGTCCCAGCATACCGACAAAGGCCATTATCAGATTTCCAAAATCAAATAGTCCCAATATAAATAACAGGACCGCAACAACAATATACCTTAAAAGTGATTTTGCTACGATCCTGCGATTGGCATCCTTTTGTCCATATATGGCGGTCGCGTCATATATGACTGTGGCGATATTGACAGCTATACCAACAGCTATCGCTATCCCATACCATAAGCCGATAGAATATGAAATTTTGTCTGTGACAAACCATACCCCAATAAGCTGCACAACAATCCCGTAAAAAACTATCCCAAATACAAGTCCCGGCAATGCGTCATTTATTCTTTTTAACATCCTTCTCTACCCTGCTAATACTGTCTGATATCTCTGTTTCCGTAGTACTCTGCCTGCCCGGTGTCTGTCTGACGGCTCTGCCATCATCCTCTGACTTCAGGAATTTTTGAACCATACGGTATATATTGTTTGCCCCCGCAAACGCTCCAAGGAAAAACAATGGAACAGTTACCCAGTCCGCTCCGGTCTTTTTCCCAATCCACACACCGGCCAGTGTGCAGAGAAATATCGGCACAATCATGTTGATTCCAAACTGGAAAACCATGATAAGTGCATTCATTACCTCTTTCTTATTATCTCTTTTCATATACAAATTATTATATCATTTTTATTGCTTTTGTCTACATTTTTATGTGTAAAATGCATAAAAAATACATGCGTTTCATGCTAAATCACGTCAATTTGACATAACAACTGCAGTATAAGGCTGTAATCTGACAGCAATGACCATACAGCCAATAAGTGTACATTACACCACAAGTGCTACAGCACAAGCGTCACCTCACGGTCTGTGTGCTCATACCTGCGGATTGTAACACCTGCTGCCCTCAGCATCCTCTTTGAAGCCGTCACGCTGGCCGTGCCCTCGTATTTGTCACAGTCGTAGACTACTTCCCTGATGCCGGACTGTATGATTGCCTTAGCGCACTCATTGCACGGAAACAGGGTGACATATATGGTCGCTCCCTCAAGGCTTCCGCCCCTGTAGTTTAAGATGGCATTGAGCTCGCTGTGTGTAGAATAGAAATACTTGTTATCCTCGCCCTCTCTGGCCCAGGTGAAATCATCATCTGAGCAGCCGAGAGGAAAGCCGTTGTAGCCCATGGAGAGTATCTTGTGCTCCGGGTCCACTATGCACGCACCCACCTGGGTATTCGGATCCTTCGAGCGCATGCCTGAAAGCATCGCTATTCCCATAAAATACTCATCCCATGAGATATAATCCTTTCTCTTTTCCGAAGCTCCCATATATGCACCTCCATTCAATATGGTCTATCACACATTTTATTACTTGGTTCCGAAAATTCTGTCTCCTGCATCTCCGAGTCCCGGCACAATATATTTGTGCTCATTGAGATGATCATCGAGTGCTCCTATATATACATCCACATCAGGATGTGCCTCTGTGAGTCTCTTTACTCCCTCAGGAGCTGCAATTATGCACATAAAGTGGATGTTTTTCACACCGCGCTTTTTGAGCATATCAAGTGCTGCAACTGCTGAACCGCCTGTTGCGAGCATCGGATCTACCACAAATACCTCTCTGTTTGCGCAGTCTGCCGGAAGCTTGCAGTAGTACTCGATTGGCTCCGCTGTCTCCGGGTCACGATACATGCCGATGTGTCCAACCTTTGCGGCAGGGATGAGCTCAAGCATGCCCTCCACCATACCAAGTCCGGCTCTTAGGATAGGAACAACTGCAAGCTTTTTGCCCTTTAATTCCTTTACAGTGGCCTTACAGATAGGAGTCTCAATCTCCACATCTGTAAGCTCCAGATCTCTTGTTGCCTCGTAGCACTCAAGCATCGCAACCTCGCTGACGAGTGTTCTGAAATCCTTTGAACCTGTGTCGGTTCTTCTCATAATTCCAATCTTGTGCTGAATCAGCGGATGATCCATAACTACTACCTTACCCATAATATTTGTTCTCCTTTGTCTTATATTGTGTTATATTTATTTGTCTTTTATGTATTTGCATTTAAGCGCTTTACCAGCTTCTTAAGCGTAGCCCTGAGACTTTCATAGCACAGTCCATAGCTTTGAAGTGTGCCGCCGTAAGGATCCAGTATCTCAAGCTCATCGCCCACATACTGTGAAAGCACAAAGACCTGCTCCGGGTCGATATCGGCAAAGCTTTCTATAATGCGCTCGCGCTGTGATGACTCCATGGTAAATACCATAGTACTCTCCGTGATATCCGATTCCTCAAGCTGCGTTGACACCATGCCCTCCGTGGAAATGCCATTGCTTATGAGCACTGCTTCTGCCTTCTGATTGACCGGCTCCGGAAACTGGACAACAAGTCCTCTCGCCTCAATCTCCATCGGCACCTTGAGTACAAAGTCGTTCATGATGCCCTTTGCCATCTGCTCCCTGCATGTGCCGGTCTGTGCGACAAAAATGATTTTGTCATACTTCACATGTGTGTCTATCACCTGATGGCCTGCCGCCTTTAGCATACGGTTCATGATGGCCTGTCCTATACGCGGTGTGGAGAAGCTCTCCGAGAAAATCACATCCACATCGAGCTCATCACAGTCCCTTAATATACGGTAAAGCTCATGGGCTATCGAATCCTCATCCGCCCTGCTTCCCATCGACAGGACAACATCTGCATCGTAAAACTGCTTTGTCTCCTCTGTTGCGATGACTGCTATCTTTTTGCCATCATCCCTGTGCGAAGCCACAAGCTCATTTATCTTTGCAATCACATGCTTTCTGGTACCGTCCACGATGACCATGTCAGCCTTTGGCGCATAGTGCTTGTACTTCATACCGGGTGCCTTTGGCTTTCTCGTATCATCTGCCGCTATGATTCCCGGATCTATGATGACCTCCTTGCCTAATACCTTTGAAAGCATCTGTGGTGTGATATAGCCCGGGCGCAGTACCATAGGTGTATCTTCTGTCAGGTCAATGATGGTGGACTCTATTCCTATGCCAACCGGTCCTCCGTCTATAATCATGGCTATTTTGCCACTTAGATCCTCAGCCACATGTGCAGCCTCTGTAGGGCTCGGTCTGCCGGATGTGTTGGCGCTTGGCGCCGCGATAAGACAGCCGCTTCTTCTTATGAGATCTAGTGCTATAGGATGATTCGGCATGCGCACAGCCACTGTGTCCATGCCGCCTGTTGTGGCATAAGGCACTGCATCACCCTTCTCCACTATCATGGTAAGAGGTCCCGGCCAAAAAGCATCCGAAAGCTTCCTTGCATCCTCTGGCACTGTCTTTGCGACGCGCTCCAAATCCGAAAAATCTGATATGTGTACGATAAGCGGATTGTCCGACGGGCGTCCCTTTGCACTGTATATCTTCTTTGAAGCCTCCGGATCTAAAGCATCACCGCCAAGCCCATACACTGTCTCTGTCGGAAATGCTACAAGCTCACCGGCTGCAATCAAATCGCCTGCCTCCTGCATGAGCTTATGGTCTAAATTGTCCTGATCTATTTTTATAATTTTTGTTTCCATTTTATATCCTCACCGCACATACTACAGTAATATACCATGTGCAAACACCAGTTTTTCTAAATAATCATGTGTTTTTATTGTAACACTTCAGAGCAACCTCGAAAGCAGGAAAATCTGCTGCTTACATGTAAACATGACGTATCAGCTTTTGTTCCCGAAGATTCTGAATTGTTTTCTATTTATTATACAATAGTAACAATAGCATTTCAAGTTTTACTCAATATTTGGTAATTTTTATATAAGATTGTGTAAAAGTAAGTACAATTCTATTTGGCATTGCATTATTCTGTGTTTTGTACTACAATGCAGATAAGCCAATAACGGCGAATAATGATCATTATTTTATAAGGAGGATTTCATTATGGCATACGTAATTTCTGATTCATGCGTTAGCTGTGGTACATGTGCTGGTGAGTGCCCAGTAGGAGCTATCTCTGCTGGTGATTCACAGTACGTAATCGATGCAGATTCTTGTCTCGATTGTGGTACATGTGCTGGTGTTTGCCCAACTGGAGCAATCAGCCAGGGCTAATTTTTAGCATACTGTAAGAAATAAAGACGACCTGTTATGGGTCGTCTTTTTTTGTGTTGTAATCGTCTTTGTATTGTAATCATTTTTATGCTGTAAGCGTTTTTTGCAGTAATTATTTTTATAGTGTAAGCGTTGTCATGCACACTCTACAGTCTCACCGGATTAAGCTCATGCGTATGCGTCTTGTCGCGCCCCTTCTTTCCCTTGGTGTCTGCAGCGCTTATTTTCGTATCTGCAGGCATGTCCGCGTTCCTTTTCCTGGAAAAAAGCCCCTTTCTGCGCAGATTTCCGCGTATGGCAGCATCCAGCTTTTTATATCTCTCCTCCTGCGCACTATCCTGTTCGCGCATCAGATAATTCATTTCCTTTAATATCCGCTCCTGCACCTCAGTGGATATCTGCTGACTCAGCTCCTCATTGTTCAGTGCTATGGCTCTCCCCACGATATTGCTCATCAGCTCGCGAAACTCATCCATACGCTCATCTGCCGTGCGGCTTCGATATGTATGATTGTATCCCGGCAGTTCATCGTGATATGCCGGATTATACCCTGACATCTCCTGTTTCACCGTCTGATTTGTGATATTCGTGTAATTTACAGGCTGCACGGATTTTTCCATAGCCGCAGGATTCGGTGGATTTAATGGCTCACCTGGTGCATCCGAATGAAGCATATCACGGATTGCGCGAAGCTGATACCCCTTCTCCTTAAGCTCCTTTATCCTCAAAAACTGTTTTATATTGTCTCTCGTATAGTATCTGTGACCAAGTTCATTTCTAGGCACATCAAGTCCCAGCTCATCCTCCCAGTAACGCAACACATGAGTCTCCACATCCACAGCAGCTGCCGCATCGGAAATCATGTAACGTACTTTCTCCAAATTGAAGTCCTCCTGTCTGAAATTATATTTTATTCGCTATACGCTTTTGGCACATCGAAAAGAACCAGCACTGCGAAAAAAGTTATATCGCTGTACTGGTTCAATTATAACCTTGATAGAACTCTCATTCAATTTGTTTCGGTCGCAACTTTCGACATATAACTCTCTGTCTTAAGCTATCCAAACAGCTCCTTGAGAGCCTGTGCATTCTGTGCATCCGCAGATTTCCTGTTCTCCTGCTGTATCTGCGTATAAACCTCCTTGCGGTAAATCGGCACCTCCTTCGGTGCACTTACACCGAGTTTAATCTGGTCGCCTCTGATTTCCAGAATAGTAATCTCGATGTCATTATTAATCACCAGAGATTCACCCTTTTTCCTTGTAAGAGCCAGCATACTATTCACCTGCCCTTTCTTTTTTCCCTTTTATGATGTCATAAATCGGGAAGTGCACCTTGTAGTCATCCTCAACTATAAGCTGTGCTGCTTTGTTGCTGTCGGTATTGACCACAATAGGGGCCTTTAAATTGCAGGCAATCTTTGTGATGTCGCTAGGCACATTTACAGTGACGATCACATACATATTCTCCTCATTCAGATCTCCAAGAGGTGCAAGAAGCTCCTCGTTGACCGTCGGCTTGTAGTCCGGCATGATGATATCCGGTGTCATGACAGGAAATGCAATGTCTCCATCATCCATCGACTGAAGCCACATGATAGACTTCTTATCATTCTCCTTCTCCGAATTGTATATCAGAGTGTAGTTTTTCAGCTCCGAAAAGCCTATCATCCCCTTCTCCATTGTGATGATTTTGTCCTGTGGGATGTCAATTTCCCCAAATATTCTCGTTTTTGCCTTCATAGCTTCCTCCTTACAGATAATCAAGCAATGTCTGTGAGTTTGCCTTTGATGCCGCTGTCAGACTGGACTGATATGCATTGTACATAGCGTAAAAATCAATGATTATATCAGAAATATCCCTATCCTCATTGGTCGATTTAAGCTCCTCTATGGTCGTCTGCTGCTCCTCAACTCTGTTCTTGATGAGAGTGAGGCGGCTCTTTGTGCTTCCCGAATTGGTGAGTGCCAGATTTACCTTATTCAAATGATCATCAAAGCGTGTGATGTACTGGCTGTAGGTCTTTTGCAAATTGTTGTCAGCATAGTCAGCCTCCTGCTCTGCGGCCTCTAAATATGTCTTAAGCTTTGCCTGTGAATCCTTGTCAGAGTACTGCTGTTGCTGCATCATCTTCTTTATCTGTGAGACCTTGTCGTGAGCATTGACAGCATTCTGCACTACATCAATCAACTCATCCACATCGCGCTTGATGCCTGTATCCATGACGTCCTTCGCCTGTGTATTGACAGTGATATCGGTGCTGTTTGCCACTGTGTATTTGATTTCCTGACTTGAAAACTTAAAATCTACCACCTTTGACGGGTCGGAGTATATGATATCTCCTGCTGCATCATGAGGTACATTGCCACCTGCATCGAGTGTCACAGCATTTGTAATGTCCTTGCAGTTGTAATAATACTCAGGTCTCGCATCACTGCTGTCAAAGCCTGTCTTTACATATGTGACAGACAGCTTCTTTTCATTATCCTTAATTGAAGCAGCCACATTTTTACCAAAAACAAATTCACCGGTTTCCTGTATATATGCCGTATCATCAGCAGAGAGCTTTGATGGGTCAAAATCAGACACACTCTTGTATACAGTATAATCTGTGCCCTGTGTCAGCTCTTTTCCATCGATAGAAAGCTTCACATCGTCTGTCGTATTACCGTAGCCCAGACGGATTCTCTGGAAGCTGTGCTCCGTGACATCTGTGGTACAGTCAGGTGTTGCCGCATTTATACTATTCGGAACTGTCACGCCATTTGTATAATACCGCTTCTCCGACAAATCGGCGGCAGAAAACTCCTGTGTTATCTGATATGTGCTCTTTGTGTCCTTTTGGAATGTGAGCTTTGACGATGTGCGGTAGCCCGTAAATACCGTTCTTCCTGCGTAGTCTGCATTGCCCTCTGTATACACCTGCTCAGACATGGCTGTAAGCTGCTGTAATATAGTATTTCTATCCTCAGCTGTGAGTGTATCCGTAGAACCGTTTACGCACTGTGTTCGTATATCCGTGAGGAGAGATTTCATGTTGCTAAGGGCTGTCTCTGTGACATCCATCCACGAAGAAGCATCCGGGATATTGTTGTCCTTGTACTGGTCAAGATGTGACAGGCTGGTCGACAAGCGAAGTGATCTGATTGCGATAACCGGATCCTCTGATGCCTTGGATATCTTCTTTTGAGTAGTCATCTGGGTATTGTATTTGTCCACCAGAACCTTTGTTGAATTGATATTGGTCTTGGTATTTCCCATTATCATATTGTTTGTGATTCTCATATTATGCCTCCTGCTTCTATGCCACGCCCGTATCGTTTATGAGCTTATCAAGCATCTGGTTCATAACCGATATGATTTTTGATGCCATATTGTATGAATACTGGAACTTCACGAGGTTTAATGCCTCCTCATCCTCATCCACACCTGATACCGATGTCCTTTGGTTTGCAATAGTCTGCTCCAGATTGCTATAGAGCTTGTTGTAGGTCTCTGCCTTTTCCGTATCCACTGACACATTGGAGATGATTGTCTCAAGGAATGATTCCGCTTTATCGCCTCTGTATACTGTTTTCTCCGACTGCAGCTTCTTGAGCTCATCAACTATATCACATGAATCTGTCTTGACATAGTCTGTGGCAGTCGCAAAAAGCGATACATCGTTCATAACGTCCTTGTTTACGGAGAAATTGGCCGCTGTCATCCTGTAATATGTATTTGACTGGCTGTTTATTGTGGCGGTCTGTCCATCAGGCAGCTTGCTGTAAGCCTCTGATTCCGAGAAATCATATACCTTGGCTGTGCTTGTGATTGCTTCAAAAAATGTAGGTGGTGTATCCCCATTCAGATTCTGTCCTTTGCTCTCTATCTGATTGAACATCTCCGAAAAATTTCTGACAAACTCGTTAAGCTGTGTCATATAGTAAGGGATTCCCCTCGCATTTATTGCAGAGCCCGCATTTAAAAGATATCCCTCTGCCACAGTCTTTTCAGGGTCTGCTATGGCCTTGTCCTTACTCAGATTAAATGTTACAGACTTGATATTGCCCTGTGCATCCACCTGTGCCTCCCAGCTGTCATAGCTGTAGCTGATATTATTTACAGTGATTTTGCCGTCCTTGTCCGGCAGATTGAGTGATTTTATATTGTCTATTGATGTATTCTCCACTGTGAGCGAATACGAATCAGCCTTTGTGACCTTACCCTTGAAATTCTCCAGATTATCACCGTCTCTCACCTCAAAGAGAGCTTTCAGGCTTCCCCCTGCGGTTCCGGCTGTCGCGGAAAACTCCATCTTAGTATCTTCCCAGTATATTTTATACATATCCTCGTTGTCTGTCTGATTGTTTTTCGTCTTTGACGACTCACAGATGAGCTTTCGGTAATCCTTGCCCTCCACAACCTTCTCTCCATTTATATAGAGTGAGAAATTTGTGCCGCCCAAGTTGTCTCCATAGGTGTTTTGCACCTCTGTCTCGTTGTAAGATACATTAACAATCTTGGACAGGCTGTCGATGAGATTCGCCCTCTCATCCCTAAGTGAGCTGGCCTCGACACCGGTTCCTGTCTCTATCTGGTTAATCTCCTTATTTAACAGTGAAATTTTCTCACTGATTGAATTGATTTTGTCTACGTTGTTTCTGATTTCTTCGTTGCAGTCATCCTGCAGCTTTGAGAGATTGTCACTCATCTGGTTGAAATATGTACAAAGACTCTGTGCACTGCTGATAAACTGATTTCTCACTGTCTTGTCGGACGGCTTGCTGCGCAGTGTGTCAAGGTCTGAAAACATCTGTGAAAAAACACTTGAAAATCCCTTTACCGATGAACCGTTATCCTTAAAGTAGTTCTGAATCTGTTCCATGTAATACAGCTTCTGCTCGTAGCGCCCATAGCAGGAATTGTTTTCCCAGTATTTATTGTCATAGTACAGGTCACGCTGCTGTTTGATTGATGTGACTGTAACACCTGTGCCGACGCTGCCGTAGCGGGCTGTGACATTTATGGCATCCTTTGCCTGCAGGGTAGCCGCCTGCCTGGTGTATCCGGTCGTCTTGACATTGGCTATGTTGTTGGCTGTTGTATTGGTCGCCACCTGAAATGAGCTCAGAGCGCTTGACCCTATATGTAATCCAAAAAATGTTGAAGCCATATCGACTCCTCCTGTTCATACTCTCTTGTCGTATCCTAAAACTATATGAGCTGTACTATGAGCTCAGTCATCTGGCTGATTACAGTGATAAAACGGCTTGATGCGTTGTATGCCGACTGATACTTAATCATGTTCGTCAGCTCCTCGTCGCTCGACACACCCATTATCTGGTTTCTCTGGTTGTCTATGGCCGCTGCTGTCGATGTCATAGTGTCTGATGACGCCTTATATATACTGCCGTTTGTTCCGAGATGCGAGATTATCTTGTCATAATATCCCTCAAAATTGCACTTTGACGTATCCTTTGGGTTGATATATAGATTCTCTGCTGACCATGCCTTTGTAATCTGGTCTGCAAGACCATAATTTGCGGCTCCGTTCTGCTTGTACGACGGCATCAGTGTCACCTGTGCCGCAAGCTTTGGATTTACTGAAACATTTCCAAGCTTGTACCAGGATGAGTTGTTAGCCTTTGTCTCATCATTGTATACATAAAACTGTTTGCCATCTATTTCCATCTGTGTGTAACGGTCATATCCTTCTCTTGCAAAGAGCTCATGCGGTGGCAGGCTGCCATCAGCTCCTACCGAGCAGTTTGCTGTATCCAAAACCGTGTATGTGGTACCGTCTGCCGCTGTATATGTGGTATTCGGACAAAATATATCGTTCATGGCCATCATGATGTTTCGCGCGAGATATGATATCTCGGCCTGTGTCTCCATGACCACATTGTCCTCCACCCTACTGTAGTTCTCCTCGCTCATGAAATCGTAGGTGCCATACTCCGAGCCTCTTGATACAAGGAGCGCTTTCAGGCTTCCTATATCATTGTTCAGGCTGGTTGCTATGTTGGTGGTCTGCGTGCAGCCGACTCTTTCAGCCAGCGCTGACGGCAGTGCAACATCACTAAACACCGGCATATAGCTCTCCTGTGTAGTAATATGAGGCCAGTACGGTGTGTAAAAGCCTGTACCCTTTTCCTCAGTCAGGCCTATATGGTTGCACTTGTTATCCTGCACAAACTGCTGTCCCTCGAGCTTGATACGCACGTAGCCGGTGGAATCCTCCTCAGCCTCTATCTTAGCATAACCTGCGAGCTCATCAATCAGACTGTCCCTGGCATCGCGCGCTGTCATGGCAGTCTCCACACCGCCTGACTCTGTCTTTTGAATCTCAAGGTTGAGCGCATAAATCTTGTCGCCGATTTCGTTGATTCTGTCAACCTGGTCTTTAATTTGTAAGTTGATATTTGACTGGTATTTCTGAAGATCAGAATAAACCGTATTGCATCTGGTCAGAAAAAGCTCGCTCTTTTGGATGATAAGGTTCTGATTCGTCGAATTCGTCGGATCCTTGCCATACTCCTGAAAAGCCTGCCATAGCTCTGATATACTCTCCTTAAACTCAGCACCGTTCATCTCCTGCATGATATCCTCCACATATGATGTGGTGCTGTAAAGTGTCGAGTAAAAGCCCTTTCGGCCATTCTCCTGCCTATACGATTTATCTAAGAATATATCCCTGACATGTGCCACATCCGATACGGAAACACCCAGTCCGCTCTGCTGGATGTTGGTGCCCGCTGTAGGGTTATTTCTGGTGATATAATGTTTATCTGAAAATCTTACCTGCTGGCGCACATAGCCTGTCGTATTGACATTGGCCATGTTGTTTGCTGTTGTATTAAGAGCATTCTGCGAGTTTTTAAGTCCGGAACTGCCTACATAAAAACTTCCGAATCCATTTGCCATGTCCCTGTCCTCCCGGTTAATGATTATTGCTTTGCATCAAAACCGCTGCTGCCTAAGATATCGCCTGTGTTATATGCATTTCTGTCATAATTGGCGGTCTCCGGCGCCTGTTTCATGCTCTTGAACAGGGTGATGTCAAACTCTGTAAGCTCTATTGCCTGAGCAAGTAATTGTGAGTTTAAATCGTTGATTTCTTTCATCTGTGCAGCTGCTTCAATCAGACTGTCGCGCGCTGCCGTAAGCTTCGCCTGAATATCCGGCTGTGTGCCGAGATATCCAATCAGCCTTGTGACTGTCATCTTCTCATCTGATTTGCCCAGTACATTGGCAATATCTGTGAGAAGTGAAACCTGCTTATTGCTCATAATAAGAAGCTCATCGCCTGCCTGCTGATCCAAATCAGTCAGTGCTTCAAGCGCAGGGATATCGGCATCTATGATTATCTGACGTTTCTTCTCCCCATTTGCAGCGAGTGTTCTGTATACTTTTTCTTCCTCTGTGAGCACATTTATAAGCTCTTCCACTAAACTAGCCACTATAAAATCCTCTTTTACCTTTGATATATGATATGATTATCATATTACAGAGAGTTGTACCTCTCTAACAGCTTGCTGGCGAAATCATCTCCACTGACCTGATACTGTCCGGAGTCTACCATGTTCTTAAGCAAAGCGACTTTATCTTCCCTGATGTCCGAAGCCTCTGATACTGCTTTTTTCGCAATCTGGTAATCTCTACCGGCCTGCGAAATTGATACCTGATCAGACATCCTCGCCGTGCTTTGTGTCTTTGCTGTCTTTGTTGTTCTTGATACGCCATACAACTGGGCTATCTGATTATATGCATCTATACGCATAACAGGATCTCCTTTCTATTATATTTCATCCTTGAAATATGTAAATTTTGCTTCCTGACATATTTATCGGATGTTTTTTTTATTTCTTTATAGACCGTGGAAAATTTTTGGTTACTGTTCGCATCCGCCTGTGAGAATCGTTGTGATGTGAGTAGATTTAATCCCCTCTGTCACTGTCTGCAAAAGTATGCGGTACGTATCCTCCACAAGCTCACAGTCCGACGGCTCAATCCCAAGCTCTGCTGCTTTTTTAAGAATGAACCTGACCTTGTCATCATCATGCTCCACCGCATAGATGTCATCAAACATACCTGCATAGTATCTGTCTAAAAATCTGCGCTTTGCAGCTGTCTCGATTTTAGTGCCTGATGTGGTAAGCACATACAGCTTCGTGCCTTTTTTCTTTGCCTTCATGGCATACTCCTTTACCTGCATCACAGGACGGCACCACTCATATGTATCCTCACCATGCTTACTGCAGTAGTCTGCCCACTGCACATCCGACATCCCTATCTGAAATTTTCCGTTTACCTTGTAGCACGGACTGCTTAAAGTGCCGTCTACATCTATGAACATTGCCTGCATAGTATCCGCTCCTATATAGTAAGTTTATGTAGCTATAATAACATGATTAAAGGGTCAAAAGGTATTTTGCCCCTCATTTATGATTAATCAGTGGAAATTTCCTTAATCCTACCTGCTCATATCATAATAGCGCGCATATATTCCGTCCCGTGCCACAAGCTCCTCATGTGTGCCTCTCTCAGCGATGCCGCAATCAGCTACCACGAGAATTTCGTCCGCATTTCTGATTGTCGAAAGCCTGTGGGCGATTGTGATAGTCGTTCTGTCCTGTGCCAGCTCCTCAAGACTTTTCTGGATAAAGCGCTCGCTCTCATTGTCAAGGGCACTGGTTGCCTCATCAAGTATTAGCACAGGCGGATTTTTAAGAAACACCCTCGCAATGGAAATCCTCTGCTTCTGACCTCCGGACAATCGGGTGCCTCTCTCTCCGACAAACGTATCGTATTTATCCGGCAGCTCCATGATAAAATCGTGTATATTCGCCTTTTTTGCCGCATCTACAATCTCATCCATCGTCGCCTCCGGTTTTCCATAGGCGATATTGTCCTTTATACTTCCGCCAAACAGATAAACATCCTGCGAAACCAGTCCAATCTGCGAGCGAAGGCTCTCAAGCGTGAGCTTTCTCACATCACTTCCATCTATTGTGACCCTGCCCTCCGTCACGTCATAAAACCGCGGAAGCAGTGAGCATATTGTAGTCTTTCCACTTCCTGAAGGTCCAACAAGCGCAATTGATTTTCCTGCCGGTATCTCAAAGGATACGTGCGAAAGCACCGGTGTATCATCATCGCTATAGTGGAACGAAACATCCTCGTAACAGACATTTCCCTTTACATTTTTAAGCGGTTTTGCATCAGCAGCGTCAACTATCTCAGGCTTTGTTTCCACCACCTCTAAGAATCTTCTAAAGCCCGAAAGTCCCTTCTGCATCATCTCAGTCAGCTCTACAAGTATCTGGATAGGGCTGATAAATATACCGATATACAGCGCATACATAGCAAGGTCGGATGCCTCCATCCTTCCATGCGCTATCAAGAAACCACCAAATACCAGCGTAACAAGATACATCATCCCCTGGAAAAATGCATTTCCGCTCATAAAGCTTCCCATACATCTGTAATTTGCATCCTTTGAAATCAGGAAATTTTCATTACTTCTGTTAAATTTTTCCTGCTCGATACGCTCATTGGCAAATGACTGCACCACCCTTATGCCCGCCAGAGTATCCTGAAGACTCGAATTAATATCACCGATTTTTCGCCTGTTATCCATAAAGGTTTCCTGCATTTTCTTATTCTGTCCATATGAAAATGCAAGCATAAGCATCACAAGAATAAGCATAGGAACCGCAAGCATACGGTTTATCATAAACAGAAAAATGAACGAACCGATTATCTTTATAAGCGATATAAAAAGATTCTCCGGTCCGTGATGCGCAAGCTCCGATATATCAAACAAATCGGATACGAGCTTGCTCATCATCTGTCCGGAATTATTCTGATCATAATACGAAAAAGAAAGCTTTTCATATTGGTCGAAAAGCTCCTTTCTCATGTCGCGCTCCATCCTCGCTCCCATCATGTGCCCCGCATATGTCACATAATACCTGCACGCAGTCTGTATGATATATGCCACCAAAAGGCCTATTGTAATAGGAATCAGCGCAGAAATGATTTTTCCCGGTGCTCCTGAAAAAAGGGTTTTGGTAAGCGTGCGAAGCAGCTGCGGAAACGCCAGATCTATGGCACTGATTATTGTTGCGCAAAGCAGGTCTATGAAAAAGACTGCCTTGTAGGGTTTGTAGTATTTAATGAATTTCTTTAATGTTTGCATGGTGTTCTCCCGGTGTGTTGTTGGTGAAACTATTTGTTTCTTAACTCACATCATTATATATAGGTAAACCTATATATGCAATAGGATAACCAATGAAAATCTCACCGAATATTAGTATAATCCAAAAAGAAGCACATGCAGCTTGCCACCCTATCACCATCATTGCGATACAAATGAGGCTGATCGGTCTCAAACTTATACACCTGTCCCCTATGGATTTCCTGCACATGGTCGTGGCACTCGACCGTCAGTACACCGTCTGTGACTGTGATATATTCGCGTGTTTTCTCGCCGTGCCCACCGCTTGTATACACGCCGCCCGGCTCCACATCGATACGGTATACCTCGACCTCCCTTGAGTCCTCGTATGGGAAGCAGGTCCATACCCTGTACTGTCCCAAAAGCTCCTTTGTCGGTACCAGATCATCCGGAGATATGATCGCATAGTCCACTCTCGGCGGATCTATAAGTCTTTGAAACTCAATTCGCAGACCGCTTGTGATTTTGCCAAGCACTCCGATAGATGGATTTGCTGTGCCCTTTTCTATCTGCGCAAGCATGCTTTTACTTACACCGGTCTGCTCTGCGACCTGGTCCAAGCTCATGCCCTTTGACTGACGTATTCTTTTTAAATTTTCAGATACATTGTGTGACAGATAATCCATACTCATATCTCCGTTTTTGCATTTAATTTTCTAACTATACTGTTGATAATCATATAAGGTAACTATTCGGAATAGTTACCTTACATGTTGTATTTTATAAGTTTTGCAGTGCCCTGCGATACAGCATCTCGATATCGCACTGGCGTGAAGCCCTTGGATTTACAGCAATGTTGCCGCTCTTCATGGCATCGACAGCCATCGGCTCTATCTTGCTTTCTATCTCTTCCTTTGTGACTGTTCCGGTTTTGCTGGCATTGTTGATTGCGATGGTCAGATTCTCAGGGATTCCGATGTCTGCGCAAAGCTTCCTGATCGCATCCACAAGCATCATAGGCTCAAATTCATCCGCATACGCAGGAATCGGGCTTATATCATTGTAGATAGTCAGATACTTGCCATGGTCTGCAAGCGCATTGTACTCTGCGATTACAGGAAGCAGCACTGCATTTGCCACTCCGTGAGGCACATCGAAAAACGCGCTGACCGGATGGCTCATTGCATGTACATTTCCGAGTCTGGCAAATGAGAAGGCTATTCCTGCAAAAAGTGAGCCTGTCATCATGGCCTCAGCGGCCTCGATATCGTTTCTGTTGGCAACAAATCTGCGGATATTTTTACCGATAAGTGCCATCGCTTTTTCTGCCAGTGCATCAGAAAATGGTGATGCCACTGTGGATACATATGCCTCCTCGGCATGGATAAATGCATCAATTCCGCATGCGGCCGCCACGCTTGCCGGTGCGGTTGTGATGAGCTCTGCATCGAGAATTGCATATTTTGGCAATATCTCGTAGCTGAATACTGTGAGCTTATAGTTTCTGCTATGATCTGTGATTACAGAGAATGCTGTCACCTCTGAGCCGGTTCCTGCGGTGGTTGGTATCGCAATGAGCGGTACGATTGGTCCCGGCACCTTGTGTGCTCCCTCATAGTCTGTGACGCTTCCGCCATATTTAGCAACCACGCCCACTGCTTTTGCTACATCCATCGGTGAGCCGCCTCCGAAAGCAACGATAAAGTCTGCACCTGATTCAATATATTTTGCTGTGGCTTTCTCCACTGTTGTGACAGATGGATTTGCCTCTATATCTGTAAAAGTGTCTGTTTTTATGTCAACTGATGCCAGATAATCTGCTGCCTTTTTTACAAGTCCCATCTTCTCAAGATGAGGTCCTGAAATGATGAGCGCATGCTTTCCTCCAAGCTTTTTAGCTATTTCCGGCAGCTTTGAGAGACTGCCCTTTCCCACTGTGATGTCCTGTGGCACCGAGAAATTAAATGTTTCCATATATAATCTGTCCTTTCCGAATTTTTGTATCTCATTTTATGTATATAATTTTAAGTCTTAAGGTATTTTGCATTTTGTAATGTACTAGCTGGCCTTCTTTGCAAGTACCCTGTCTATTGCAGCATCGATAACCTTGTCCAGCTCAACCTCATCTGCCTCCGGCATAAGTGTTGCAGCATCCTCATCTGAGATGAGCTCAACAAGTGTACCAAATGACTCCTTGTATTTCTTTTTGCAGAAGATGAAGAATACCACACCAAGTGCACACCATGCAAGCACGATGCCCCACTCCTGGGCGATAAGTGATCCACCGCTTCCCGGTATGCAGTACATTGCAACCATGAAACCCGACATGATAACTGCCATTGTTCCAAAGAACTTGTATGCAGGAACCTTGTATGGTCTTGGCATATCCGGCTCCTTTTTACGAAGAATCATAAATGAAAGAGCAACCATGCAATATGCCACGCAGCAGCCAAAGTTGCCGGCATCACTAATCCATACGAGCATTTTTCTGCCTGCAAAAGGAGCAAGCATTGTGAGTACTCCAATGAGAATCAGTGAGTTGATTGGTGTCTTGTGCTTTGGATGAAGCTTTGCAAAAAACTTCGGAATCATATATGACTCTGCCATTGAGTACATGGCACGCGAGCCACCGAGCAAAAATGAGTTCCATGATGTTACGATACCGCACATTCCGCCGACTATTATAACCTTTGCCATTATCTTTGTATTGAATGCGGCAGCCATTGCATCTGCTGTGACAAGTCCTGTTGCCTGCTCTGAATCAACAATTGCCTGTGGGCCCATGACAAGACCTACCGCAACAATGACAAGTGCATAGAACACAACTGCCAGAACTACTGATAAGATAAGTATTGAGCCGATTTTCTTTGCCGGAACATTGATTTCCTCAGCCGCCTGAGGTATTACGTCAAATCCGATAAAGTAAAATGGTGAAAGTGCTGCCACTCCGATAATTGCCTTTACGTTTAGACCTGCAGAGCTGCCTGCAAACATCTGTCCGTCCAGGTTATCAACTGTTCCATTGATTACCGATGCAATTATCAACAAAATTCCGGCGCCACCAATAATACATGTGAGCACAGTCTGCAAAATCGCTGCTGTCTTTGCGCCAATGATGTTTATTATCATAATCAAAAATGCGACAACTATTGCTACAATAAGCCATGAAGCATAGATATCAAAGCCTGCTACCGTATACAGATAGCCCTTCAAAAAGCCCGGCCACAGATATGTGATGATTGTCGGGAAAGCACATGCCTCAAAGCATGCCACACTGACATATCCAAGAATAATCATCCATGTACATATGAATGAACCGGTCGAACCCATTGCCTTGTAGCTGAATACATGCTCGCCACCGCACTGAGGCATGGCGGCTGTCAGCTCCGCGTAGGTCATTCCTACGAAAAATATCATGATACCACCGATTACAAAGCCGATTGCGGCACCGAGCACTCCGCCCTTTTCAATCCAGCCTCCGGTTGAGACAACCCAGCCCCAGCCAATCATGGCTCCAAATGCAATTACAAGTACGTCCCAGGCATTCAGGACTTTGTTAAATTCTGATTTTTTCTGTTCCATTACTTGTCACCTCCAGCTTCTGTCTTACTTTCATTCTCTACCACTTTTCTTGCCAGAGACTCAATAAGCTCCGCTGTGCCATCCACTCCTAACAGGCTGCTGTCTATAAGCATATCCCTGTTGTGTCTGTCGCCTCGGTTGCTTCCTGTCAGCGCCATATGACGCTTATGATAACGTTTATCCTTTTCAGTGATAAAAAGCTTTGCATCATCCTCCGACAAATTGTGGCTCTTCATTACGTTTTCAATCCGCACTTCATCCGGTGAATAGATGAAAATACGTAAAATCGGTTTATGCTCCTTTAGTATATAGTCTGCTGAACGACCGATAATCACGCATGACTCACGGTCTGATAATTTTCTGATTATGGTTTTCTGGACGTGAATTGCACGCTCTGTGAGGTCTGCATATTTGGAGAAAGAGCCTCTGACATCACCCTCTGCACCTTTTCCTGCGATAGTGATACCTTCCTCAACCTTTTCCATGATATCCTTCGGAATACCGACCTCTTTTATGATTTCATCTACAGTATCCCTGTCATAAAATTTGATTCCCAGGTCTTTGGCAACCTTTTTGCCAATCTGGTTTCCTTTAGCGCCATATTCGCATCCTATTGTAATAACAAGATGTGCCATTTTGTTCCCCTCGCTTTTCTTATATACATCTTTATACTGTGTTGATATGAAAGTCTCTAAGGTATGCATCGACGATACCTTTTGACCCTTTAATCATATGTTGTTATATAAACTCGTTCCGCTTAGTTACCTATATTCTTTGTTCAAAAAAGGGCGCACGAAGCTAATCGTGACGCCCTTGTCCTTTATCCGGCTCGTAAAATCTGCCGCAATATATTCTGTTGCCTGCTTCAAATATGCTTCAAGCCTTCTATGAAAGTGACTCAACAGTCTCCTTGATGATATCAAATGCCTTGTCGCACTCTTCCTCGCTTACGATAAGTGGTGGAACCATACGGATGATATGGCTTCCGATTGCTGTGATGAGCATATGGCGGTCGAAGCAGCCATGCTTTACATCTACACCCGAGATTGTATCGTCAAACTCAACACCAACTAAGAGTCCCTGATGTCTTACCTCTTTTACGTGTGGAAGCTTCTCAAGCTTAGCTGTGAAATAATCACCAACCTTCTTTGCATTTCCGGCAAGATCTCTGTCAAGCAGCTCGTTTACTTCTGCAAGTGCTGCTGCACAGCATACAGGATGTCCACCAAAGGTTGTACCGTGTGAACCGGCTGAGAATGCTTTTGAAACCTCCTCTGTCGCACAGATAGCACCGATTGGCATTCCACCGCCAAGGCCCTTTGCCATAGAAACAATATCAGGTTTGATGCCGTAGTTCATGTAGCTCATTACAGCTCCGGTTCTGCACCATCCTGTCTGAACCTCATCGATAAGGAGGAGCATGCCCTTCTCATCACAGAACTCGCGAAGTCCCTTCATGAATTCAGGTGTTGCAGGATGAACACCGCCCTCGCCCTGTACAGGCTCAATCATGATAGCGATTGTGTTCTCTGTGCAAGCATCCTTGAAAGCCTTTAAGTCATTGTAAGGAGCATATGAGAAGCCGTATGTCATAGGACCAAAGCCCACCTGGCATCCGTTTCCAGGCTGTCCTGTTGCTGACATAGCACCGAAGGTTCTGCCGTGGAAGCCGTCCTTTGCAGTTACGATGTGATATCTGTTTGGACCATATTTCTCGATACCATATTTACGAGCCATCTTAATCATAGCCTCATTTGCCTCAGTTCCTGAGTTCTGGTAGAAAATCTTGTCCATTCCGATAGTCTTGCAGACCTTCTCAGCAAGCAGTGCCTGTGGAATGGTGTATGGATAGTTGAATGTATGCATGATGTCATCCACCTGATCCTTGACTGCTGCAACAACCTTAGGGTTTCTGCTGCCGGCATTGTTTACGGCGATTCCTGCGTAAAAGTCAAGGTATGGTGTGCCATTCTCATCATAGAGATACATGCCCTCTGCAGTCTCTGCAATGAAATCGAAACGCTCATATGTCTCAATCATATACTTCTTTACTTTGTCTTTGATGTCCTGTGCTGTTAATCCTGTGTCTTTTAATTTCATAATATATTGCCTCCTAATTTAAATATCCTTGTGATTTTGATAAATAAAAAAGAGCAAAGTGCTTCACCGGTTAGCGTCTTTGCTCTTAAATATTCATAATTAATATGTAGTTGTTTGTTCGTTTTCTTTTGTGTATTATTTTGAACAAGTAAACAATATCACGTTCAATATATTGTGTCAACAATTTTCATTAAAAATGCGAAATACCTCATAATTGTCAGTTTAAAGGTGTTTATCCTTAAAATTATAAATATAAATCACCATTAAACACTTAAAACATTATTTTAATGTAATATTTTGTGCATTATATTGTATGTGCAGTATTCTGTCTCAGTATTGCTTTTTCATCATTTATATGCATTATAAAGAACATGATGCATAGCCCACATTACACACATTTTTTCATTACATAAAAAAATCCGGGTACTCAAATTGAGTACCCGGGTCATTCACCTGTTGCTACGCATTCTTTACCAGCTCCGGTTTACGGAAGGTGCGGAACAATCCAATCTGCTCCAGTGCCTTTGCAATGCCGAAAAATACAATTGAGTCTATCGGCCACATAATAAGGTTCTTAAGTGCACGCATTGGAAGAATTGCCATAAACGCCTGTCCATACAGTACCTGCAGACACAGAGTATTGAGAATGACATTGCAGATGAGCATTACTACAAACTTTGCAGCAAGCACTCTCCATATGGTAAGCTTTTTCTTGTAAAAGAAGCAGCCATATAAAACACCTGCAAGCATTACAACAAGTGTAAGCTGTGGACAAAATGGTCCTGTAGGCTTCATCAGATACTTGATGATGTCAAGCGCTCCGTGGAAAACAGCTCCGGCAACCGGTCCAAACAGGTAATCAACGATACCATTTGGAATACCGGAAAAACCGATACGGATAAACTGTCCATATTCGATGGAGAAATATCCAAGGATAACGGCAACTGCAGCAAGCATAGCCATAGTTGTGATGGTTCTGACCGATTTAAGCTCTCGGGCAGAATCGGTGAACAAAGTAACGAATTTTTTCATTAAAAAATTACCTCCTTTGCAGACCTCACCGAACTACAACAGGAGATAATTAATATCTTCGGATGCAGCGGGATGCGACTCATGTACCGCAAGATTTTCTTTTCGTCCGGGTGACAACTCCCTGTTCATCCGGCACTTAACGCACATGTGTCTACTCTGCTAAAATTTATTTATTTGTAACGTATTAAAGTATATCACACTCTAATATCAAATCAAGTCTTTTTTATTCAATACAATAATTAAAGGGCCAAAACACCTTTTGACCCTCATATCTTATCATATCCTATTATTTTATTTACTCTATCTTGGATCCGGACGATGCTTCATGTCACGGATAGGAATATTGGCAACAAGTGCCGGAACCATTCCGTTGTTAGAATCAGACTCGGTCTCTGTGATTTTCACATCAAGAGCTTCCGCATCAATATCCATATAGCGGGAAATAACCTCAATGATATCCCTTTTCATCATCTCCATCATCTCCGATGAGCAGTTTGCACGGTCAGAAACCAGCACCAGCTTCAGACGATCCTTAGCAACATTACCAGAAGATTTCTTTTTAAATAAATCCATTATACCCATGGTACGTATCCCCCTTTAATTTTTCTTAAACATATCCTTTAGCTTTTCAAAGACACCATGCTTCTGGTTTAAATCAAGGAAAGGAACCTCCTCGCCCATGATACGGTGGCAGATATTCATATATGCCTTTCCTGCAAGGCTGTCTGAGCCAACTAACGGCTCACCACGGTTTGTAGAAATAACAATCTGCTCATCATCCGGTACTGCACCTATTAAGTTGACTGCAAGGATCTCTGTAACATCATCCACATTCATCATATCACCACGCTTAACCATATCGACACGCAGACGGTTGACAATCAGATCAATGCGCTTCATCTCATTTGCCTCAAGAAGGCCAACAATACGGTCAGCGTCACGGATTGCTGATACCTCAGGTGTAGTGACAACAAGTGCACGGTCAGCTCCTGCAACGGCATTCTTGAAGCCCTGCTCGATACCTGCCGGGCAGTCAAGCAGAATATAGTCAAACTCCTCACGAAGCTCATTGATAAGCTCAACCATCTGCTCAGGTGTAACAGCATCCTTGTCCCTTGTCTGGGCTGATGGAAGCAGACACAGATCAGGATATTTCTTATCCTTGATAAGAGCCTGACGGATACGGCATTTGCCCTCAACGACGTCTACGAGATTGTATACAATACGATTCTCAAGTCCCATAACAACATCCAGGTTACGCAGTCCGATGTCAGTATCAATCATAACAACCTTTTTATTTAACTGTGCAAGACCTGTACCAATATTTGCTGTGGTTGTGGTCTTGCCCACACCACCCTTTCCTGATGTGATAACGATTACTTCGCTCATGAACTTTCTTCCTCCTACGTTCCTAAATGCTATTTAAAATATTTTTAGTAATTGGTTCGATGTAAATATATCCATCCTTTGCGATGGCTATCTGCGCCTGCTCCTGTGCCGGTTTTTCCTTGCGCCTTACCCTGTGCTTTGGCTGAGGCTCGTCCGGACTCTTCGCAATCAAATCACCAATCTGAATCTGAATCGGCTGCATATCAAGTGCAAATACAAAGCAGCTCCTGTCACCTGTACATCCGGCGTGGACATTGCCCTTTAATGCACCAAGAATAACGATATTGCCCTGAGCTATAATCTTGGCTCCCGGATTGACATCACCAATGATTGTGACCGAAGACTCGCTGGTAATCACCTGGCCTGACCTGAGCGTACCACGGTAAAACTGCTCCGGAACGCTGACTGTTGCAACATTCTCGCACTGCTTCTGCACTGCCTCATTAAATGCCTCAACCTGCTCCTTCATAATGGCTTCCTGCTCGGTACCATTCTCCACAATGCACAAAATCTCAATTGTGGTATTTTCCTCAATAGCTGCAATTATCTGCTGCTGCTCTTCATCTGAAAGATGCCTTCCCTCAAATGAAATAGCAAGCTTTGCGTTTTTAAAAAAATTGGCGGATGCCTTAAACTTCTCTACAACTGCCTTTATCAAATCAGCAAATGACATATCCGCATCTAAAACTAAATTGATTCCATATTTATTACTCTTTATCGTAACCGACTGTGACATGAGTACCTCCAATATCATTTAATATGAAATTCATTACTCCTAATTATACATTTTTATGTGGCTTCACGCAACCTTTTTCTGTAGGCTTCATTAGGCTATACTGCCCAACAGACCTTTTATAATCTATTTCTGTTCTGTTTCCTTATCTTCTTTATCCTACTGCCGAAGACAAAACATCAGATTGTCTACACACCATGTCGATAATTTCAAGGAAGTCTTATAAACTACTTCTTAAATTTATATTTCCCTTTTCCGTGACCGGATACCGGTTCAATAATATCTGCCTTTACCAAATTGGAAAGAAGTTTTGAAGCACCTGAACCTTTCAGCTCAAGAAGTTCCATAACTGCACTTCTTCCAAACACCTCATCAAAGCCAAACTTCTCAAAAAGTCTATGGATATGAATCGTCGTTTTTACCGAGAAATCACTACCTTTTTCGGAAAGTACACT
>ERZ1035025.21-NODE-21-length-102026-cov-74.172382_pt1 | contig 102026 bp, 96 predicted proteins | sample MGYA00520619_ERZ1035025 | MGnify/ENA primary metagenome ERZ1035025 (study PRJEB33766, sample SAMN09781742) | gut metagenome | biome: gut microbiome | host: Homo sapiens | place: Madagascar | study: EMG produced TPA metagenomics assembly of the PRJNA485056 data...
TGGGATGGAAGGATAGATGGGATGTCATCAGATGGTCGGAAGTAGCCAATGAGATATTTAAAGTGAAGAGTGAAGAACGAAGAGTGAAGAATACCCGTCAGGTGATTCACGGCATTTCGATGGGTGCGGCAACCACGATGGCAGTATCGGGAGAGAAGACTCCTGATTACGTGAAGTGCTTTGTGGAGGACTGCGGCTATACCAGCGTATGGGATGAGTTTTCCGCTCAGCTCAAAGACCAGTTTGGCTTGCCTGCCTTCCCGCTGATGAATACCACTTCCGCCCTTTGCCAGTATCGCTACGGCTGGTCGTTTGCCGAGGCTCAGCAGATAGAGCAGGTTCGCAAGAGCACCAAACCGATGCTCTTTATCCATGGCGATAAGGATGCCTTCGTGCCCTACGCCATGCTTCATCCGCTTTACGAGGCAAAGACGAAGGGCAGAAAAGCCATCTTCATCGCCAAAGGCTCCGTTCATGCTATGGCATATCGCGACCATCACGAGGAATACACCCGCATCGTGAAAGATTTTGTTTCTAAAGAAGAATAGGCTATTCTCCGATATGCTGGCCTACCACATATCCTGTGGTCCAGGCTGCCTGCAGATTGAAGCCGCCGGTGATGGCATCGATGTCGAGCACTTCGCCGCAAAGAATTCTGCGGCACCCCCACCAATAATTGCAATATGTAGTGATTGTGGCATATCGTATTTTTGGTTGATTAGGGTGCAAAGGTACTGCTTTTCTTTGATAAAAGAAGAAAAGTTCCCCTTTTTCTTTTGCAGATACGATAGATTTTTGTAACTTTGCGCAAAAATCATAGTATATCAAGAATCCAAATAGATTTATGGCAAAAAGAGAATATGTTGAGGCCAACAAGCGTTGGCTGGAGGAAAAGGCAAAGGAGGAGGGCGTTATGGCGCTGCCTCGTGGTATATATTATAAGGTGTTGAAGCAGGGCGACCCGAAGGGAGCACAGCCTAGCCGACGCAGCATCGTGACGGCTCATTATACCGGTTGGACCATCAACGGCAAGAAGTTTGATTCCAGCCGTGGCGGTACGCCGTTCGCTATGCGATTGAGCGACCTGATTGACGGCTGGATTGTGGCTATGCAGCAGATGCACGTGGGCGACCAGTGGGAACTTTACATCCCTGCCGAGATGGGCTACGGCAAGTTCTCGCAGCCGGGCATCCCAGGCGGTTCTACCCTGATATTCGAAGTAGAACTGCTGGGTGTGGGATAACCCGGATACTTGAAATTATAAAGATCATTAAGATTAGAGAGTCTTGTCCGGCTATAGTCGGTTCAATTCATCTTCCGCACTGTTCATGCCGTTGTATCTTCCCTTGCGCTTGTTGAATTTCCAGGTTACGGTCAACTTGTAGCTCCATAGCTTGTAATCCTCAGTCTGGGAGAAGTCAACGGCATGCTCGTGGATTCGCTCCTTGAAGAACTGCTGATGGAAGAGGTCGTTGGCACTGAAGGCAACCTGTAATCTGCCGTCCATCCACGATTTGTTGGCACCAAGACTCCAGTTCTGAGTGGGGCTGAACTTCGTTTTGCCCACTTGTCCTCCGTTGTCAAAACTGTAGGAGAGCGACAGCTGATAGTCGTTTGGTAGCGTGAAGTAATTGTCAAACGATGCATTCCAAGTTGCTCCGTTATAGCTGATTAGCTCTCCATGATCATTTACGGAGAAGCGCTGGTAAGTGATGCTTGCATTTACATTTGGGCGCCAGCAGCCGAAGACGTGACCCCAGTTGAGATATGCCATGTATTTCTGAATCTTGTTGAAGTTCATGAATGTACTCACGTATCTTACGGGCTTGTCTTCCGGTACTTTATGCACATACATGATGGAGTGGTCGGTACGGGTGTATCTCAGCATTCCCATGAAATCTTTCCACTGCACCGAGTAGGTCAGACGATAGGTGTTGACAGGCTGCAGCTTCGGATTGCTGATCTCATACTGAAAGCGCGAGGTATAGTAGATGTTCCCGCTTAGCTGACTGAAAGAAGGCCGGGCGGTGGTAGTGCGGAAGCTGAGCGAGTGATGCCACGACGGTTCTTTGAGAGTGATACCGAACGATGGAAACCATTGGTCGTAATGACGCTCCATATTATCGGGAGATATCTCCGACAGATTGGTGTATCGGGAGGTGAGATGCTCATATCGGATGCCTGCCCACCAGTTCCATTTGCCAGCTTCACCCTGATATTGCAGGTAAGCAGCCGTCTTGGTATCATGGTTTTTGTATTCCGTAGTTCCAAGCATATCGGCAGAACTTTCGGTTTTTCCCTTACCTTCCATCAGGCTCCATTCGCCACCGAAGTTGATGGAATGTTTGTCAGAGATGAGTTGCTTGACTTCGAATCTTCCACTATAGATATCGTAGTTGGAATTGGAACGGTTGAGGGTTTCCTGCATCTCGCTACCTTCTTTCTCCGTGATAGGCTGGCTGTCAGAATCCTTGTTCCTTGCATAGTCCAGATAAATCTGTGATGAGAAATGCTTCGACCATTTAGCCAGATGGAAGAGATTGAAGTGGTGGCTGCGCTGGTGTCCCCATTGCTGGCTCTCCGCATCAAAATACTTCATTTCGCCATCCGCATCAGAAAGCTTCATCTCGCTATTTGTATCTTCTCCTGCTGGGTTAGGATAGCGATAGTACTGCTGCTGTTTCTCGCTTCTGCCGCCATTCAGCCAAAGCCCTTCCCATTGTATTCCCACTTCGTGCTGCTTGCTGAGCAACCAGTCGAAGTTGAGTTCTGTAGCGTTATAATTTGCCTTGTTCTTGCCATGGCGGTCGGTTCCGAAGAGATATTCGCCATCTTTGGCTCTTACGAGCGCTTCCTGTGGCTGATGCACATTGTATCGGTTGTCTGTGTAGCCGTAAAATCCTGTGAGCGAAATCTTCTTCGTTACCCAACCCAGGGTCAATTCTTCGTGGTTGGTGTTCACCTCGCTCAATTTATCATACACCTGCATCTTGCCGAATATACCCTCGTCTGTTCTTCTCGTCAGGATTCTCAGTACGGCTCCCGTCGTTGCATCATATTTTGCACCAGGAGTGGTAATGAGTTCTATTTCATCTATCAGCTTCACATCGAGATGAGAGAGTTTGGCAGAGGTAGCCTTTTTGTCGTTGAGATAGATGGTGGGTGCTCCCAGTCCGTTTACTTCCAGAGTTCCATCGGCGGTTTGTTTCATGCCGGGGATGTGCCTCAATACATCTTCCAGCGTCGGCTCCTTTGCCAAAGGTGTATTGCGGACACGGGTAACTTGGGTCTCGTTTCTCATTTTGTACATCGGGCGATGACCTGTTACGGTTACGGCTTGAATCTCGGCCTCCTTGTCTGCTTTGTTCTCAGCTTCTTGGTTAGCTTTGATCGAATCTTTTTCCGTCTGTATTGAGTCTGCGGAAACTCCAGATGTCGGGAATTTCCCATTTTGTGCTGTTACACAGGTGGTAGTGGCTAGCATCGCCCATAAAACTGTTTCTTTCTTCATATTCTTCCTTGTTTTTGTTTTCGTTTGCAAAGGAACAGCTTTTCGGGCTCAAAATCGCAAATAATCATTACTGAAACATTACGCTGGCAAAATAATCTTGCTTCACCTTATTATATATAATGAAATCTTCGTACCTTTGCACTGAAAAAAGAAAAAATGATATGAATAGAAGAATCAAACAAGTCTGGCTGCTCGCCATCCTTTCCTCTTTCCTGCTGATAGGCTTGCAGACCTATTGGCTCTACAATAGCGTGACCTATTCGATGGGAGAGATGGGGAAGAAAAATGCCGAACAGGCGGAACAGACAATAGTCACTTATCAGACAAATATCGGAGCGGCGGTAAAAGAAAAATCACATATCGCTTATGTCGTTACGGCATATTTTTCTGACTTCAAGGGTCCCTGTACTACGGTTTGCTCTCCCCTGGATACGGATACAATCATTGGTGGAGTGGTGTATATCAAGCCGGGATTCGGTAACGTGATGGAGAAGAGAGATACTTTCGATTTGCGTGAGACGGATTCCAACAATTCTTTTGATTGCCTGAATACTTATATCACTTACCAGCTTACCCGTTTTGACAAGGAGCATTTTGATCGTTTCGTCAGTAGGAAACTGGGTAATGGTTTCATCGACTCAGAGATGAAAACGGGAAAGCATCGTCTGTGGCAGACAAGAATCGTAGAGCCTCCTACCTTGTTTCATCACGAAATGTTGGTGGAAGTGCCTTTCAATCCTATCCGGTATCAGTCGATGCAAATGAGGATGCAGGTGCCGATGCTGCCCATCCTGAAGGGAATGATGTGGCAGATGATAGGAAGTTTCCTGGTTACCATCATGCTTCTCCTGAGCATAGCTTATCTCATCAAGGTGATGCTCCTGCAGAAGAAGGTGGATAAGATGCGAAGCGACTTTGTGCATACGATGATTCACGAGCTGAAGCGCCCCGTGCAGACACTGAAGATGTGTGTATCCGTATTCTCTGCTCAAAAGACTGATGAGAAGGATGAGAATGCCCTCATCATGGAGACCGTAAGAGAGGAGAGCGATAACCTGACTGCCTATCTCGCCAAACTTCGTGAAGTAATCAGGGCAGAGGAACATATCCCACTCCAGATAACTTCTTTCGATATCCATGCCGCCTTGCAGAATCTAGTGGCTTTTTATCGAAAGAACAGGCAGAAGGAGGTGAATGTTTCGCTCGATTACCTGCGCACTTCCGACCGGATGATGGGAGATAGAGACCAGCTTCTGAATGTGGTCAGCAACCTGATGGAGAACTCGGTGAAGTATTCCGGCGATATAGTCAATATCCATGTTGCCTGCCGAGATACCGAGAAGAGGGAAGTCATGATTTCTGTATCAGATAATGGTATCGGAATTTCGCCCGACGAGCAGCAGAGAGTCTGGACGAAGTTCTATCGCAGCAATGCTTACCCGGATATGATGCAGCCGGGCATCGGCTTGGGCTTGAGTTTTGTGGATATGATTGTGAAGGCCCATGGGGGCAGGAAAATGATGCAGAGCGAAGTGGGCAAGGGAACCAGAATTTCAATCGTCATCCCGCAGCACTCCTGATGCATCCGGTTTAACGCTATAAAGAACAGAAAAAATGATCAAGATATTATTTGCAGACGATGACTTGAAGTATTCCATGTTGCTGAAGAGTTTCCTGCAGCAGCATGGCTACGATGTGACTTATGCCGGAAATGGCAAGAAGGCATGGGAACAGTTCCCGGAGGTGAAGCCCGACCTAGTATTGCTCGACATCAATATGTCGGAGATGGATGGCTATGAGGTGGCTGAGCGCATCAGAACCATCGACCCGAAGGTGCTTATCTTCTTTCTCACCGACCGTACGGAGAAGAACGATCGACTGAAAGGTTTCTCCCTGAAGGCAAACGATTATCTTGCCAAACCCTTCTATCCGGAAGAGTTGCTGGCAAGAATAGAGGAGCGGTTCTCCATGAATGAGAGTGAGACAATAGAAGAGGAGGTGTATCATTTCGGAGAAACCACCTTCTGCTATAACAACAATGAGCTTCGTACCCGTTCCTCTCGTGTGCTCATCACCAGCCGACAAGCCGACATCCTCCGTCTGCTGGCGAAGAATATCGGCAATGTAGTAAGCAAGGAGATGATACAGGAGGCGGTGTGGGGTACCGTGAGCTATGCCAACTCCCTGGCTGTGAATGTGCAGATGACGTATCTTCGCCATGCTCTTCAGCATGATGCGACCGTTAAGATTGAGTCGCTGAAGAAAAAGGGATATGTACTTACTCTCTTATCTGAAGTATACTAAATACCTCTTTTATCCGAATTATAAAAAAGTTGATCCGAAACAGCGGCTATTGCTAGCCATCTGTCTCGGATCTTTTTATTTGTGGATGAAGTGGTTTATTTTTCTTTTTTTGCTATCATCTTCTCATAGAGTCCATCTACGATGGAGTCGGCGAGGGAGATGTTTGGCACCATGATGCTTTCACACTTCAGGTATTCGCATGCCTTGAGGAAGATCTCGGCGGCAGGAATGATGACGTCGGCACGGTCTTCTTTCAGGGAGAAAGAAATCTCTCGCTCCTCGATGCTCAGGGGCTGCATCATCGAGTAGAGGCGCTTCAGTTCGACAAGCGTCAGGTTCTTGGCGTCCTGCTTGCTGTGGCGTGCCAGCTTGTTCAACTTGTTGATGTTGCCACCCGAACCGATAATCTTGATGTCGCCGTATTGCTCGGCATATCTCGTCAGGTTCTCCTTGAAGAGCTTTTCGGTGTCGGCAGTCACCTTGCCGCTCAGCATTCTCAGGGTACCCATGTTGTAGGAATAGCTCTCGGCGAGCACACCGTCGTGGATGATGCTCACCTCCGTGGAACCACCGCCCACATCGATGTAGGCAAAGCTGCCCTCGTTGGAGTCTGTTTTCTCTACCAGGTTGTTGTAGAGGAGCTGTGCCTCCTCCTGACCCTTGATGATTTCGAGTTTGATGCCGGTTTGCTTCTCTATCTTCTTGAGCACCTTCTTGCCGTTCTCGGCATCGCGCATGGCTGATGTGGCACAGGCGCGAAATGCCTCTACGTCATTGAGTTTCATGAATTGCTTGAAGCCCTTCATCATGTGGAGCATCATCTTCTCACGCTCCTTGGAAACCTTTCCCAGGGTGAAAACATCCTTGCCCAATCGCAATGGGATGCGGATGAACATGAGTTTCTTGATGCGGTCTTCCTCTCGGATTGCCTCGGGATCGAAGCGCTTGATGAGGAGTCGGGCTCCGTTGGAGCCGATATCTATGGATGCTAAATTCATCATTATTTATAAGCTTTATTATTAATCTGCTTTATTATTTATAAGCTTTATAAAGTTCTTCCTGACTGCGGAATGGTTCGCCTTCCACAAATTCCTTGCCGCCCTTGCCATCTACCACTCGGCCGTTCATCGTATCTCTCATACCATAAGAGATGGTACGGAGCAGGTCTGCCTGCATATCCTCGTCATATACCGGGGTGAGAACCTCGATGCGGTTGATGAGGTTTCTAGGCATCCAGTCGGCAGAACCGATGAAGTATCTTGGCTTGCCTCCGTTGGCAAAGATGAGGATGCGGCTGTGCTCCAGATAGCGGTCGATGATGCCCACGCAGCGGATGTTGTCGCTGAGCTTGGCGATGCCTGGCACCAGCGAACAGTTGCCGCGGATCACGATGTCTATCTTCACGCCTGCCTTTGAAGCCTGATAGAGTTTGCTAACCATATCGGTATCGGTGATGTGGTTGATTTTCATCTTCACCCAAGCCTCCTTGCCCTCGTTGGCATTCTTGATTTCGGTGTCGAGCATGCGCAGGATGCGGCTCTTCATGGAGTTAGGAGATACGAGGAGCTCGTTGAAGCGGAATGGTGAGAATGGACGGTCGATGAAATCGAATACCTTAGCCACCTCGTTTACCAGCTTAGGACGGGCTGTCATCATCAGATAGTCGGTATAGATCTTGGCATTGCCTTCGTGGAAGTTTCCGGTTCCCACGCAGGCGATGTTGCCCTTCTTTGATTCGATATAGAGCAGTTTGGAGTGAATCTTCAGTCCTTCTACACCGAAGATTACGTTTACGCCTTCTTCCTGCATGCGCTTGCTCCACTTGATGTTGCTCTCCTCGTCGAAACGTGCCAGAAGTTCTACTACGGCTGTTACCTTCTTGCCGTTGCGGGCAGCAGTGATGAGTGCCTTCACTACCTTTGAATCCTTGGCCAGGCGATAGAGGGTGGTCTTGATAGCCTTCACCTCGGGCTTGGTAGCAGCCTCACGGAGCACACGGATGTAGCCGTTGAAGCTATAGTAGGGTACATGGATAAAACGGTCTTTCTCACGAATCTGGTCGAGGATGCTCTCGTTGGAGAGGAATTCCGGCTTCATGATAGGAGCCCATTTTTCGTACTTCAGTTCCTTGTGTCCGCAATCTGGGAACGACATCAGATCCTTGTGGTTCTGGTATCTTCCGCCAGCCAGAGAAGCATCCAACTCCTTGGTGTTCAATCGCTCACGCAGCTTCTTCTGAAGTTCCTTCGGCATCTCCTGGTCGTAGATAACGCGCACGGCTTCACCCTTCTTACGGCTGTTTACACCCAGTGCAATCTTCTCCATGGTTCCGAAGTCGGCATCATTGTCCATCTCCATTTCGGCATCCTTGGTAAACTTGAAACTGAAGGCACGATAGGTGCTCTTCTTGAAACCGAGGAATACCAGAGGCAGACAGTATCTGATTACATCATCGAGATACATGATGTTGTCGAAACCATCGCTTGCCGGTACCTTCACCCAGCGTCCATAAACTCTATCCGGTACCTTTACTACGGCATATTTCTTCTTCTTGTCATCCTCAGCCTTTTCTACGGCGAGGTAGATGCGGTTGTCCTCCAGGGTAGAGAGGTCGTCTATCTCGTTGAGCCAGATAGGGTTGACAGAACCATTGAGCTTGTCGTAGAAGAACTGCGTAAGGAATTCCTTCTGCTCGTCGTTGAGCTGATCTTCGTTGAGCAGGCGAACCTTGTGTACTTCAAGCTCTCGGAAAACCGTATCCACCGCCTCAGTGTATTCTTTCGAATAAGATTCATTGAGTTTATTAATTGTTTTAAGTGATTTCTTAATTTGCTGTTCGGTATCCTTGTCGAGCTTCTGGTCGAGCATGCGGTTGAGTGATGCTACGCGAACACGGAAGAACTCGTCAAGGTTATTGGAGTAAATACCGAGAAAAGAGAGGCGCTCCAACAATGGCACATACTCTTTCTCTGCCTCCTGCAGAATGCGATGGTTGAAGTACATCCAACTGATATCGCGTTCTACGTATGCTTTTTTGAGTAATTCTTCTTTGGTCATAACTATTTGCTAATTATTGAGTTACTTTGTTTTTGCAGACTCTTTCTTGGCCTTGTTATTCTTCTTTTCAGAAGTTTCTTTCTTTTCTGCATTTTCTTCTACTGTCTTCTTTTCAGAAGTCTTTTCCTTCTTCTCTAAGTTAGCTTTCTTTTCAGAAGTCTTTTCTTTCTTCTCTGCGTTAGCTTTCTTTTCAGAAACTTTCTCATCCTTCTTGTTCTTAGACGGTTCTTTAGGATCTTTGCCTGGTACTTCCAATACGAGGAAATCAGTATCTCCGTCGATGAAGTGAAGCTCTTTACGGAAGAACTTGCTGCTGCCGGCAGGAACGATGATGTCGTGCAACTGGTCGCAGTCATCGAAAGTATGACGGCTCAACTTTTCTGGAGTTCCTGCGAAAGTAATCTTCTTCAGTTTGTCGCATTCAGCGAAAGCGTATGCTTTGATAGCTTTCACGCTGGCAGGTATATAAATGTTATCCAATTCATCACAATCATAGAATGCATCATGTTCAATCTCCTTCACCGTACTAGGGATGATGACATGAGACAGTTGTTTCTTGCCACGGAATGCCATCTCTCCGATAATCTCTACTCCCTCAGGAATCGTAAAACTGGCATCATGGTTCATGTAGTAAACCAAGCGCTTCTTGTCGGCGGTATAGACTGCCTCGCCGTCAAACTCAAAGTTATCGCTGTCAATCTTCTGTAAGGCGAGGTTGAGAACCAAGTTTTCAAACTTACCGTCTTTCTTGGATTTCTTCTTAAGAATATCCAAAATCGCTTTTTTATTTTCCTTCATAAATCATATATGTTAATTGTATTTCTTTTCGGTTGCAAAGGTACGGCGATATTTTTAAACTAGAGCGAAAAGATGGTTACATGTTTGTGACGATGATATTACAACGATATTACGGACGTTACAATCATATTACACGCTTTATAAACAGACAATGTAACACATTTGTAACACTTATGTTTTGTGGTAGAAACATTTTATCCTTATCTTTGCAGCCGAAAAGAAATAGAAAGGCATCTTGTAGGATTTCGATTCATAACGGGATTGCTTTCTTGTTGGTAATAATCAATTAAGGTATATATATAATAAGGTAAAAATGAAGAAGAAAACGTATCTGTTGATAGCACTCGCTATGGTGTCGATGGGAATGAATGCCCAAAACTCAGAAAAGAGTTCTCTTGGAAACGATGTGCCTGAATTCGTCAAGACAATGAAGATAGGTGGAACCATCCGCTCTAAGTATGAGTACCAGACCGAAGAGGGGGAGGGACGATTCGAGGTGCGTACAGCCCGCATCAACGTGGCTGGCAATGTAACACCTCAGGTAAGCTATAAGGCGGAAATCGACCTCTGCGACGAGGGTAAGATCAAGATGCTCGATGCCTATACACGCATCAAGCCTTGGAAGACACTGCAGCTTACCATCGGTCAGGAGCGCGTGCCATTCACTATTGATGCTCACCGTTCTCCTCATCAGCAGTACTTCGCCAACCGCTCGTTCATCGCCAAGCAGGTGGGCAACGTGCGCGACGTGGGTGCTGAAATCGGATACACCTGGAATGTAGGTTTTCCTATCGTGGTGAATGCCGGTATCTTCAACGGTTCGGGTTTGACCAACCAGAAGGATTACTGGACCAAGGGCGTTAACTATTCAGCCAAGGCTCAGTTCCTCTTCCCGAATGTGAACCTGGTGTTGAGTACCCAGAAGATCAAGCCATCTGATGTTACGGTAACGATGTATGATGGCGGTATCACCTTCCACAAGGGTGGTTTCATTGCTGAGGCTGAGTATCTTTACAAGCATTACAGCAAGAATGCTTTCCACGATGTTCATGCATTCGATGGTTTCGTATGCTATGATATTCCGGTGGCTAATCCTAAGAGTCTCATCAGAAAGGTTTCGCCTTTAGCAAGATATGATTTCATGAGCGACCACAGTGATGGTACAAGATATGGCGGTTCTGATACAGAACTGGGTGCATTGAAGATCAATGATTATAAGCGCCATCGTGTTACGGGCGGTGTAACCCTGAGTCTTGCCAAGCCATTCATCTCTGATATCCGTATCAACTACGAGAAATATTTCTATCGTAAAGGTGGTATAGCTAAAGTTTCAGAAAAGGATAAGATTGTTGTGGAGTTCATGACAAAGTTCTAATAATAGTTTATAGTTAATAGTTAAGAGTTTATAGTTTATAGCACCAGTCATCTATAAACTATAAACTCTTAACTATAAACTCCTTACAGCATTCCCTTAGAGCTAGGAAGCTCGAAGTGGTAGATGTCTCTCTTTACAGCCATTTTCAGCGAACGGGCAAGTGCCTTGAAGATGCCTTCTATCTTATGATGCTCGTTCTCGCCCTCAGCCTTGATGTTGAGGTTCATCTTTGCCGCATCACTCAGACTCTTGAAGAAATGCTTGAACATCTCGGTTGGCATTTCGCCTACCTTCTCTCTGTGGAACTCGGCATCCCAGATCAGCCATGGACGGCCACCGAAATCCAATGCTACCTGACAGAGACAATCATCCATCGGCAGACTGTAGCCGTATCTTTCTATTCCGCGCTTATCACCTAAAGCCTGCAGCAGGCATTCGCCCAGTGCAATACCCGTATCCTCAATGGTATGATGCTCATCCACATAGAGGTCGCCCTTGGTATGGATGGTGAGGTCCATCATGCCGTGCTTGCCTATCTGTTCCAACATGTGGTCGAAGAAACCGAGACCGGTAGAAATGTCGCATTTTCCTGAACCATCGAGATTTACCTTGATGTAGATATCCGTTTCCTTGGTGGTGCGCTTCACCTCTGCGATGCGGTCGCCGGCAAAGAGAATCTCAGCAATCTTATCCCAGTCCATGCCGTCTTTTCCGAGGATCAGACTCTTGCAACCCAAGTTTTCGGCAAGCTGGGCATCGGTTTCACGGTCGCCGATTACATAACTGTTTGCCATATCGTAGGCAGGATTGTCGATATATTCGGTCAGCATGCCTGTGCCCGGTTTTCTCATTGGTGAGTTATCTTCAGGGAAGTGGCGGTCGATGTGCTGCTTGGCAAAGTGGATGCCTTCGCTCTCCAGGGTCTGGATGATGAAGTTGTGGACTGGCCAGAAGGTATTTTCCGGGAAGGAGTCGGTGCCCAGTCCGTCCTGGTTGCTCACCATCACCAGCTCGTAGTCGGTGTGTTGGGCAATGAAGGCGAGATTGCGGAACACGCCCTTGGTGAATACCAGCTTCTCGAAGCTGTCAATCTGTTCGTCCTCTGGTTCCTGAATCAGAGTTCCATCGCGGTCGATGAAGAGTAATCTTGTCTGTTTCATGTCTCTTATATATTATGTTAATACGATTAATATTTTTCTATCTCTGTAGTTGCCATTTTCTGGCTTTCCTTCATTCTCTGTTTCTCTTCGTCTTGCACCTTGTAAGAGCCGAATTGATAGGCAAGTGAAATGCCAAGCCAGCTCAGGGCATAGATGATGAGCAGGAAGGTGATGGTGAACACCAGAAAGAGGAGTGGGGTGAAATAACCCGGCACACCGAGCGGGTCGCCATCAAGCGCACCGAGCTGTGAATAGAACTGTGCGATGATGAGGATGATGGAAGGCAGGGCTGCGATAAAGGTAGCGATGCCCACGATAATCATGCCGAGAAAACTGGTCAGAAAGAAACCTCCGAAGTGGCGGAGAATGCGGAGGAGGGATTTGCCTATCTTGCGCTTTTCGCCCTTAGGACACAGTTGCTTTCTTGGCAGGAGATGCCAGAATGATACGATAGCCATCACGATAGTGGCTCCGTAAATGATGGTTTGCAGGATGAACGAAGCCATCGGATTCACGGCTCCCCAATCGTGAAGCGGTTTGTTGGGGAGGAGGAAATAGAGTACGATAGCCAGCAATACTGCAAATGGAACATGGGTAGTCCATGTCTGTTTTACGAGTGATCTGAAGTCACTTGTTATGGTATCGTATGATGCTCTCATGCAGGAAGTTATACTTCGGTGCTTAAATAATTCATTTACTTCCATAACTATCTTGTTTTAATTTCTAATTATCGCTTTTGTTTTTTACCCTTTTACTTTTTTACCTTTAAAAGTTTCTTCTGAATTCTGAGCAGGTAATGGCGGTAGCGATAGCCACATTCAGACTGTCGGCGGTAGCTCTACCTTCCGGAAAGTTAGGGATGAGCAGCTTGTGATTCACCTTCTTTGCCAGTTCTGGCGAGATGCCTTTTCCTTCGTTTCCCATCACGATGAGTCCTCGGTTTTCGAGCTTTTGCTGATAGATGTTGTCGCCATCGAGTAGGGTGCCGTAAACGGGAATATCGGCAGGAAGTGATTCTACCAGTCCCAGCAGGTCGCCATATTCTACCTTCACTCTTGCTATGCTGCCCATCGTGGCCTGCACCACCTTCGGATTGTATACGTCGGCAGTATCCTGACTGCAGTAGATATGGGTGATGCCAAACCAGTCGGCGATGCGGATGATGGTGCCCAGGTTGCCTGGGTCCTGAACGCCGTCGAGCGCCAGACTCAGTTCGCTGGTATTAATAGAGTAATCTCCTGAAGTTGCCTGTCTGAATACTGCGAGCACCTGCTGCGGATGCTGCAGGAAACTTACCTTCTTCAGTTCTTCATCAGTAACCTCTATCACTTCGGTTTCAGCCCCGAAGTGTTTGCCCCGGAGCCATTCGCCGGTAGCCACAATCAGGTCGGCAGGTTGCAGAGCGAGCAGATCGTCTACCACCTTGAAACCTTCTGCCACGAACTTTCCTTCTTTATTTCTGTTCTTCTTCAGTTCGAGCGAACGTATATACTTTATTTTATTCTTGCTAATCATTTATTTTTTGTCTATATGTGTGCAAAGGTAACATAAAATATAGACATTTCAAAATAAAAAGTGCTAAATATTTTGTATTTAATTTGTTTTGCATTATCTTTGCATATCAAAAACGATAGATATTTTGAAAATACAGAAGATTTCATTACTCGCCCTGTCACTGGTTCTGGCTGGATGTTCTACCAGCAAATATGTGCCGGAAGGGGAGTATATATTAAATAAGGTGGAAGTGAAGAGCGACTCGGCAGGGTATAATGCCGGGGCGCTCAAGCAGTATGTGCGCCAGAAAGAGAAACCGAAACTCTTCTCGCTCTTCAAGAATCCTTTCAGCAAGAAGCCTGTCATCTACGATACTTTGCAGGCGCGGCTCTCCTGTCAGGATCTGCTTACCGCCATGCAGAACCAGGGCTTCATGCATGCCGGGGTGTCGCTCTATACCACCCGGAAGGGAAAGAAACTGGATGCTACCTATCTGTTGCATCCCGGAGAACCTTTTGTGATAGGTAAGGTGAAATATGAAGTGGAAGATGAACATATCCAGCAACTTCTGCATCTCGATAACCCCGATAATCAGCAGATTAAGCCGGGTATGAGATTTACGGTAGAAACATTGGATAATGAACGCAGGCGTATCTCCAGCCTTCTGACCAATGATGGCTATTTCCGCTTTCATAAAGATTTTATCCAGTTTTCTGCCGATACGATTGCGGGACAGAAGGATATCGCCCTGACGCTCCACCTGATGAAGTATAAGGCAAACAGTAATGCTCCTGAGGTTGATCATCCCCGATATGAAATCAGAAACATCAACTATCTGAGTAATGACAGCGACCGAATCCATCTGCGCCATCAGGTTTTGCTCAATGCCACTGCCCTCAGAGAAGGCCGTCCCTACAGCGCCGCTGCCTTGCAGCGCACCTATAACAACTTCGCCCGTCTGCAGGCGGTGAAGTATACCAACATCAGTTTCTCTGAAGCTCCTGACAGCAACCAGGTTACGGAGAACGAAATGGAGAGGGACAGCATCAGCCGGCAGATGGATTGCAATATCCAGATCAGTACCAACAAGCCTTCTACCATCGCCTTCCAGCCGGAGGGAACCAATACGGCGGGCGACTTGGGAGCTGCTGCTTCGCTCACTTATACCAACCGAAATCTCTTCAGAGGTAGTGAGCAGCTGAGCATAGAACTTCGTGGAGCTTACGAGGCTATTACCGGTCTGGAGGGGTATCAGGATCAGAACTATACTGAATATTCGGTTGAAGGCAAACTGGTTTTCCCTCGTTTCTTGGCGCCTTTCCTTTCAAGAAATTTCAGAAGAAGACAGACGGCAAACAGCGAGTTGTCGGCAAGTTGGAATCTTCAGAACCGTCCGGAGTTTCATCGCCGCGTATTCTCTACTGCCTGGCGTTATCGCTGGACAGAACCGCGTCATCATCTGGCCTGGCGTTTCGACCTGCTCGATCTCAACTATGTGTATATGCCATGGATATCCGAGACTTTCAAGAGAGACTATCTCGATAATGCAGAAAACAGAAATGCCATCCTCCGCTACAATTACGAAGACCTGTTTATCATGAAGATGGGTTTCGGTTTGAGTTATAGCGATGGGGTAGATGCTGTGCGAGTGAATGTAGAGAGTTCGGGCAATCTGCTGAGCGGTGTTTCCAAGACTTTCGGTTTTAAGGTGAACAGCCAGGGGCAGCGTACATTATTTAATATAGCTTATGCCCAGTATGCCAAGTTTGATGTAGATTATACCCATCTGATGCAGTTTGATAAGCGCAATGCTCTGGCGCTGCATGCGGGTATCGGTGTGGCTTATCCTTACGGCAACAGTACGGTGTTGCCTTTCGAAAAGCGTTATTTCTCGGGTGGTGCCAACTCGGTAAGAGGTTGGGGAGTAAGAGAATTAGGTCCGGGCAAGTTTAAGGGAACTGACGGCAGAATAGATTTCATCAACCAGACGGGTGATGTGAAGCTCGACTTGAATGCAGAATACCGCACTTCGCTCTTCTGGAAGTTTGAGGGTGCAGCGTTTATCGATGCCGGTAATATCTGGACACTTCGCAATTATCAGGATCAGCCTGGCGGCCAGTTCAAGATAGATGAATTCTACAAACAGATAGCTGTAGCCTATGGCTTAGGTCTCAGGTTGAATTTCGATTACTTCATTCTCCGTCTGGATATGGGTATGAAGGCAATCAATCCAGCCTACGGAACGAAGGAAGAGCATTGGGCGATTATCCACCCGAAACTAGACCGCGATTTCGCCTTCCATTTCGCAGTAGGTCTGCCGTTCTAAATGCAGCTAATAGTTTATAGTTAATAGTTGATAGTTGATAGTTAACAGTTTATAGTTAATATTTTATAGTTAATAGTTTATAGCCAGGAGTTTCTGTAGGGCATCTTTTTGATCATGATGTCCCTCAGAAACTCCTTCCTTTTTCAAGGCAATTTATCCAACTTAATCTTCCAGAGCCCCTTTTCCATACACATCGGCAGTTGGAAATCAGCCTGTTCTATGAGCTGCGGATCCTGCCCGATGCTGTCCATCTGCAGAAAATTATGAACCGTAAGGGTAACGGTGGCACTTGTTTCATCGTCACCGAAATCAATATCCGTAATCTCGATGCTGGCATCCTCCGGTTTCTGGCGCAGCTGTTCCACGTCGGTCTCGTTCACATTACTTGCAGCATAGCGCAGCCAGCGCTCCGATTCCTGGGTGCAATACTTCACGGCTTTCGGGAAATGCCAGTTGAAATAATAGTTGGCAAACGAATCAACATCAGCCTTCAGCTGGTCCTCGCTGCCTTCGTGAGGTTCACAGCCCGAAAGGCTGAATATACTTGCGGTCATGCATGCCACAGCTATGCATAAACCTATCATCGACTTCTTTATCATGATTCTCAAATCTTAAAAATTCTATTTTTTTGCGATATTTCGGCACAAAGATAGTAAAAAACTTTGTAATAAGAATCTTTTTTGCTAACTTTGCATGGAAAATAACAATTAAAATGCTGAAATTTATATCCTTTGGCAGTGGAAGTAGTGGCAATTGCTATTATCTTTACACTGATACGGATTCGATACTGATAGACGTAGGAGTAGGAATAAGAATATTAAAGAAGCATTTCCATAACTATGGACTTCGCTTCGAGGATGTGCATCACGTCCTCATCACGCATGACCACGCCGACCATGTAAAGTCGGTGGGGAGTCTGAGTACTGACTATCATCTACCGGTATATACGACCCGTAAAGTACATCAAGGCATCGAGCGCAACTATTGTGTTCGAAAGAAGATAGAGCCTAACCATGCTCGTGTGATAGAGAAGAACGTAACTTTCACACTGGGCGAGTTTAAGATTACTCCGTTCGGCGTACCCCATGACAGTACCGACAATGTTGGCTATTTCGTGGAGTGCGAAGGTGTGAACTTCTGCCTCATCACCGATGTGGGCCATATTACCGAAGAGATGCACGACTTTATCGGCCGTGCCAACTATCTTGTGCTCGAGGCGAACCATAGTGTAGAGATGCTCCAGCAGGGTCATTATCCCCAGTATCTGAAGGATCGCATTCTGGGAGATAACGGTCATCTGAGCAACGACGATTGTGGCGAGGCGCTTGCCAATTATGCTACACCGGAGCTTCATCACGTCTGGCTCTGTCATCTCAGCGAGGAGAACAACCATCCTGAGCTGGCACGCAAAACCGTGGAGCAGATCCTGCGCAGCAAAGGCATCATAGCCGGCAAGGACTTCCAGCTGGAAGTATTGAAGCGCAAGACACCGAGCGAAATCTATAAGCTGGTGTAGGGCAGGTGTAAAACTAAAAAGGTAGCCGGATAAGGAGTTATATTGAGTTAACTCCTTATCCGGCTATTTCATGAATACGAAATAAACGGCTGCAATCAGGCAGCAGAAGGCTGCGAAATGATTCCAGTGCAATCCCTGTCCCTGAAAGAGGATATTGGCGATGATGGCGAAGACGATGAGCGATACGCATTCCTGTATCACCTTGAGCTGGACCAGATTAAACGGTCCGCCATTATCCACGAAACCGATGCGGTTGGCTGGTACCTGACAGCAATATTCGAAGAAGGCGATGGCCCAACTGAAGGCGATGACACCGATAAGAGGCCAGTTGCTGCTCACGCCCGTTTGTTGCAACTTGAGGTGCCCGTACCAAGCCAGCGTCATGAAGATGTTGCTCAGCACCAATAATAATATAGTATACAATCCGTTCATAATCTTATCTTTTTTGCGGGTGCAAAGGTAATATATTTTTTTAAACTCTCCAAATTTCAGGGAAGTTTCATTTCGTTTTTGTTTTGATATGGTTGTTTTTGGCAGATAAATCTCCGATGTTCTGATATTTATCTCCGAAAGATAAGTGTGCTGTTTGCGTATGGCCAGTAGGCTGTTTGGGGCGAACAGCCGACTAGCGGAATAGAGAACAGTCGGCTGTTCCTATGAGACAGTCATCTCAGACAGGGAAACCAGATTTCCCAATCCTATCAATATGATTTATGTTTAGCATTCTGCAAAAATCTCTTCACTCTTCACCTTTCTTCCCAAATCCCCTGTGTTTATCGGCATTTCGGGAGGTGAAGAGTCATCAGCAACTCTTCACCCACTCTTCACCACTCTTCACCTGGACTCAAAATCGATAGGTAGATGTGTATCCTCCTTTATGCGTTGATGTGTAGAAGTATATGGGTGAAGAGTGGTGAAGAGTGGGTGAAGAGCTGCTGCGAACTCTTCACCCCTGCCAACCTCCCTGTTTATCGGTATTCCGGAGGGTTAGGTGAAGAGTGAAGAGTATTTCCGTGTTTGCTTCTGCTCTTTTACATATTATCTCTCGAAATATGTGTCAATTCAATGATGAAAAGAGTTTTAATTAATTGGCATCAAGATTTCGGTATAATCTGGCAAACTCTTCTAATCTAACTACTAGTACTCTTGGAAAATCGATGTTTTCTAAATCTTTAAAATGTTTATCATCTGATACAATGAAATCGGCATTAGCAAAGACTGCACAATCTACAAACTTATTATCATCGGGATCCTGTGTGATAAGATTCCAATGATAATGAGCATCAACTCTTTGGGTATTTGGAGCTTGAGTTATAATCTCTAATACCATAGTTGCTATTAATCGATTCGTTTTTAAACAAAGTATTTCTTCGTATTCTTCTAAAATTTCAGTTGTAAAGCAGAGACAATAGTCTCCATTCAAGAATCCTTCCCATAAGAAATAATTCTTGCTTTTTCTTGCAATTATCTGCAAGAGACAGTTGGTATCTAAGACGATATTTCTCTGCATAGTCAGTTTATTTATAAGCCGTGCGCAAATGTTCTGACTGCATTTCCTGCAACTTTTCATTGCTCATTTCGCCAGATTCCCAAAGCTTATCCATTTCTCGCTGCAAGCGGTCATTCATGAACTTAACTAATGTTCGTTTCAAGTCTGCCAAGTCCTGTTCTGACTGTAAACAAGAGATAACATTGAGCACCGCCTGTTGAGCCTGATTGAATTGTAATACTTGTGTTGCCATAATTGTAATTTTTAAACATTTCACTCTGCAAAGATACAGATAATTATTGATACTCCAAAGATTTTGAGAAGAATATTTTGATTTCGCAAGAAAAAATGGGGGATAATATAAAAAAGGTGGCGAATCTTTTTGTTATCTTTGATTTTTGCAGTATCTTTGCATTCGGATTGATTCGCCCTAAGGCGATGACGTCTGTTTTTGTGGGTTAAAATAATAGCGTTTGCTGTTTATTCGATAATAATGTTCCTGAAGTTTGGCCGCGGAAGAACATGCATCATAGAATAAATAAGTAAGCGTCCGCTATAGCGTGGACGTAAAACTTATCTATGATGCATAGGTTAGGCCAAACACCTTGGGACGTTGGATAAGTGGATCGTCCACGTTTCTGCGTTCTGATGGGGATGAGGCTGGTCTTAATGCAAACCTAGGTTGGCTTTGTTGCTATGGATAAGGGTGTTTGGTTGTAGCTTTTATTTTCTGAGTAACAAAGCAGTCGCATTAAAACTATATTTAAGCTTTAATGCTATGGCAAAATCATTGATTGAAGAACTACCTCGCATTGCAAGCGAAGGTAGGCAAGAGGCTCAGCGTATCATTGAGCGATTGAGCAGTGGCACACGCATTGGGTTGCAAACCAATGAGCTGGTGTTGCCTCGCAAGGATGTCTCCGGATTTTTCCGTGGACAAGTTCCCAATATCCCTAATGCATTCAATGCCGCCCTGGATGGGGGGAGTTGGATGAACCGTCTGGTGTATGGTGATAATCTCCTGACCATGCAGGCGCTGCTTGCCGGAGACCCTCAGACGGGCTTGCCTTCATTAAGAGGCAAAGTGGATTTGATCTACATCGACCCGCCGTTTGATTCGAAGGCGGATTATAGAACTCCGATTACATTACCGAATGCAAGTTTTTCTCAAAGACCAACTGTTATTGAGCAGTTTGCTTATGCAGATACATGGGAAGAGGGAACGATTTCTTATCTTAAAATGATTTATCCAAGATTGGTTTTGATGAAAGAACTCCTTTCCGAACATGGAAGTATATATGTTCATCTAGATTGGCATGTTGGGCATTATGCAAAAATATTATTAGATGAAATTTTTGGAAAAGAAAATTTTAGAAATGAAATTGTATGGCAGTATTCTGGTTGGAATAAAAAACTAAAATCTTCGTTTGAGAAAAGGCATGATACTATTTTCTTTTATTCATTCGGAAAAGATAGTTTTAAATTTAATTCCTTTTTTGAACAATGGAAATCAGAAGAAGACTACATTAAGCGTAGAAAGCAAAAAGCTTATACCGATGATGATGGCAGAAGATATGTTTTATCAGATGCAGGTAATGGTAAGAGAGTAAAACGATATTTAGATGAAGCTATGAAAGAAGGTGTTGTTGTCGATGATGTTTGGAATTTAGATAAATTGAATAATTCAGCTAAAGAAAATGTAGGCTACGCCACTCAAAAGCCCGAAGCCCTCCTCGAACGTATCATCAAGGCATCTTCCAACGAAGGCGACCTCGTCTGCGATTTCTTCGGTGGCAGCGGCACCACGGCAGCTGTAGCCGAAAGACTTGGCCGTCGCTGGATTACCTGTGACATCGGCAAGCCGGCATCCCTCGTCATGCGCAAGCGTTTCATCGACCAGGAAGTAAATCCGTTCCTCTATCAGAGCATCGGCGACTATCAGAAAGAGGCTTTCCATAACAACAAGAAACTTCGCAGAGTGGGCGATCTCTCTCAGGTAGTCTTAGGCCTCTTCGGTGCCTTACCATTCTCCCCAGAACAGGTGAGCGACAGAAACTTCGGTTACGTAAAGGGCACCCGAAACCTGGTGATGGTGGATAGTCCTAACCGCCTGACCACTGCTGCTACCGTTCGCCGTGCCGTAGAAGCCAAGGCTTCTCTGCTTGGCGGCGACTGGGATAAAGTCATCGTGCTCGGCTGGAACTTCGCCTTCGACATCTCGCAAGCCATTGAGAAATACAAGAACAGCAATGTTGAAGTGCTGGTGATTCCGCCCGATCTGCTCGACAAGCTATCTAAGAAGGGTTTCAAGAAGCTCATCGCCGACAAAACCGTCCGCTTCTCTTCTTTGCAGTATCTCGTGGTAAATCCAGTAGAAGTAACCATGAACGGCAATGGCGAGGATGAACTCAGCGTCAGTCTCAACAACTATGTGCTGCTTTCGCCAGATAATATTCCGCTGGATGATAAGGACAAGGAGAATTTGCAGAAGGTGATGGAGCAGGACCCTCTCTCGCTGATAGAATATTGGAGCATCGACCCTGATTATGACGGCGAGACATTCCGCAGCACCTGGCAGGATTATCGTGAGAACGTGGATAACGACAGCGACCCGCTGCACTGCGTATATTCCACCCGAATTGCCATGCCGCATAAGGACGAGCGAAAAGTCTGCGTCAAGGCGGTGGATGTGTTCGGATTCGAGAGTCAGGTTATCCTGGATGTGAAGTGTTAGTGTTAAGAACGAATAGGAGATTACGACTATGGCTATCAATTCAAGTAATATATCTTTGGAATTGGCGCATCGGCTCACCGATGTGGTCAATGCAGCCTGGAAGAGTGGGGAGATGCTGGAGAAGGTAACCCCAACCACCGCCTCGCTCTTGAACTACTGGTTTGGAGAGGGTTACTGCAACGAGCGTGTGAGAAATTTCCACGAGGGGCAGCGTCAGGCTATCCTCAACATCATCTATCTGCACGAAGTGATGGGTGAAAACTGCGTGATGGATGCCTATCAGGGCATCATTCCGGAGCTGATGGATAGGGCCGACCTGGCTCAGCTTGCCAAGCCTAAATATCAGATGCCTAAGTATGCAGTGAAGATGGCTACGGGCACGGGAAAGACGTGGGTGATGCATGCCCTGATAATCTGGCAGATGCTGAATGCCCGGCACGAGGATGTGGAGAGCGGACGATTTACGCAGAAGTTCCTGATTGTGGCTCCGGGTCTGATTGTTTACGATCGTCTGCTGGATGCCTTCTGCGGCAGAAAGAAGCGCGACGAGGAATATCGCGACCCTCAGACCAACGACTACTACATCAACCAGGAGGTGTTCATCCCCGAGCGTTATCGTGACGAGGTGTTTTCGTTCATACAGAACGATGTGGTGACCAAGGAGGATGGCATCGGCAGGAAGACCACCGGCGAGGGACTGATTGCCCTGACCAACTGGCATCTGTTTGAAAATCAGATGGAAGAGAAGGAGCAGGATGAAGATGTGGACGATTCCAGCACGGTGACGCCCGCTGAAATCATCAGCGACCTGTTGCCTATCCGTCCGGGCAAGTCGGCGGGCAACGACCTCGGCATGCTCGACCGCCGTGCCCTGGGTGGCACAGAACTGGAATATCTGGCGGGTTTAAAGGATTTGATGGTAATCAATGATGAGGCTCATCATATCCACGAAATCAAGCGTAATGGTGAAACCGAGGAGGTGGAATGGCAAAGAGGCCTGAATGCCATCAGCGCCACCAAGGGCACCCGTTTCATACAGGTGGACTTCTCGGCTACCCCTTTTGATACGAAAGGAACGGGAGAGAAGCAGGTGAAACTCTTCTTTCCGCATATCATCGTTGACTTCGACTTGCCTATGGCGATGAAGCAGGGACTGGTGAAGCTGCTGCTGCTCGACCGCCGCCAGGAACTCACCGACCTGGAGAACCTGGATTACAATGCTGAGCGTGATGAGCAGGGAAAGGTAGTGGGGCTGAGCGAAGGCCAGCGCATGATGCTCCGTGCCGGATTGACCAAGCTGAACAAGTTGGAAGAAGAATTCCTGAAGAATGATGCGTCTAAGAACCCGAAGATGCTCATCGTCTGCCAGGACACCACGGTATCTCCTTTTGTAGAAGAGTTTCTGAAGTCGGAAGGTCTGGAAGATGAAGACATCGTTACCATCGACAGCAACAAGCAGGGCGAGGTGAAGGATGAGGAATGGCAGGAAATCAAGAAGAAGCTCTTCGATATAGATAGGTATAAGAGTCCGAAGGTGGTCATCTCGGTGCTGATGCTCCGTGAGGGCTTCGATGTCAACAACATTTGCGTGCTCGTTCCGCTGCGTTCTTCGCAGGCGCCAATCCTGTTGGAGCAGTTGGTGGGTAGAGGCTTGCGACTGATGTGGCGAGAGCCTGATTATATCGACATTAAGCGTGAAGACCGCCTGAGGGTGTTGAAGAATCATCAGCCTCCCCGCACCTATATCGACACCTTGTCTATCGTGGAGCATCCGGCTTTCATCAAGTTCTATGATGATTTGCAGGATCAGGGCTTGGTGGCAGTGGATGAAGGCGATGTGGGTGCCGGAGGAGCTACTGGCGATATTCTTACCGTGGGACTTCGTGAGGATTACGGGAAGTATGATTTCCAATGGCCGGTTATTCTGCATGATTCCTTAGAAGAGTTGGAAGATGCAGAAATAGATTTAGATGATTTACAGCCATTCACGATGTATCCGCTGTCTTTGCTCCGTAAGTTCCTGGCAAAGGAGGGGGAGACCTTCGTATCGCAGGAATCTTTGACAAAGACTACCTTTGGTAAGTATAAGGTAACGGCTAATCTCTTCAATGCCAATGGATATAATGAATATCTGCAGAAGTTGCTGAAGGTAGTAACTTTGCGCTTTGAGAACTGTCGCCGACAGGGCTTCCCAACAATTCAGATTAATGGTGCCCAAACAGTGCAGGTGATGGACTGGTACATCCGTAAGAGGCTTTTCACCATGTCTTTCGACCCGTTCCAGGGAAGCGACTGGAAGATATTACTGGCGAAGGATGGCATCGTGACGAAGCATATCGTAGAGCAGTTTGCGGTGGCAATCTATAAAATGCAGAACCGCCTGACTACGGTAGATGCTGAGGTGAGCCATACAGATTTCTCTTCGCTCAAAGCCATCAAGATGAGAGAGTCTTATTCCATGGAGGTACAGAAGTGCATCTATCCCCGACTAGGTTATCCATCTCATGGTGGAGGTTTGGAAAAGGCATTCATTGAGTTTCTGAATAGGGATGCCGAGGTAGAAAGATTTCTGAAGATTAATGAGAGTGGCCATTCCTTCGCCATCATCTTCTATGTAAGGAAGGATGGCTTGATGGCAACGTATCATCCTGATTTCATCGTGGCTACGGCTGATAAGGTTTATCTGATTGAAACCAAGGGCGACGACAAGGTAGATGACGTGAACGTGCGTCAGAAACAGACGGCAACCATCGAGTGGATAAAGAAAATCAACGCGTTGGAGTCTAAGGATAGAATGAACCGCACCTGGGAGTATGTTTTAATAGGCGAGAGCGTGTTCTACTCGTTGAGTGGAAGTGGCGCTACGATTACTGATATCTGCAACCAGTGCAAGGTATCGTATTCTGTGGCAACGGGTAATCTGTTTGATATGTAAGAGCATTTGCTGCAAATGAAGCAAATGCTGCAATAATGATAAATAAAGCCAGCCTTTTTGCAGGAGAAGGCTGGCTTTATTTTGTTCTTTGCGTGGGGAATTTATCTGCATAATCCATTATATTTCAGCTTTCTCTGCAATTTTCTAGTATTTTTCTTGCGAATACCAATCTTTCTTCGTACTTTTGCACCAATAAGCAATGTAGAATTTAAAAGCGAAAGAAATATGGAGGAAAAGAAATATCATATCGATGAATCTAAGGTAGCAGGGGATAAGGTCTGCGAGCCATCACCTGCTTATCGTTCGGCAACATCAGCATCATCCGTATCATGGGATGAGGCTTATGACACCGATTCCTATCCTATGGGGCGCTCGCTGGAGCAGGTGATGGAGCATTGCGAGAGCATTTTGGATAAGTTGGATGATCCTAATTATGGAGAGCCAATTTCCGTTTTGGATGCTGAGATAGAAAAGATGATTGCAGAATGGAAATAAAAACTGATGCCCTTTTCAAGAAGGAGATAAAAAAGTGTATTGAGTATGCCTTGCAAGAGTTTGGATTAAAAACTGCTCGTAAGTGGCAAACACAATATAAGGAAATTAAGCGTTTATTAGAATTTATGCCTAAGCGTTATCCTATAGTAGCTCATTTCCGTAATGAAACTATGGAGTTTCGTGGTGCCATCATCATGAAGAACTTCAAGATTATCTATTTCTATAATGAAGAGAAAGATATCATCTGGCTGGTGGATCTCTGGGATTTGCGCCAAGATCCTAGTAAGCTGAACATGCGAGCCAGGAGGATAGAAAGAAAGGATTATCATTAGAACTATATAAGCGAAAGAAATATGGAGGAAAAGAAATATCATTCTTCTCTTTTCTGTCGGATTCTTGAAAAAGTATTTAGGTGAAGAGTGGTGAAGAGTGGGTGAAGAGCTTCTGAGAACTCTTCACCTCCGCCAACCGCCCTGTTTATCGGTATTCCGGAGGGGTTGGTGAAGAGTGAAGAGTATTTGCTGTGTTTGCTTCTGCTCTCCTGAAGATCCTCTCTCTTCTTCATATTTTTGCCGTGTCAGTTATTCATTTTAATAAGGAGCAATATGATGGTACATCGAGATAAGATATTATGTTTTTTGATTTTATTCTGCTGCTTCATAGTTCATACTCCTCTGCAAGCCCAGCAGCCACGCAAGAAGGTGGGGCTCGTGTTGGGTGGAGGTGGTGCCAAGGGTGCGGCTGAAGTAGGTGTGCTCAAGGTGCTGGAAGAGGCTGATATTCCTGTAGATTATATTGCCGGAACCAGTATCGGTGCCATCGTGGGCGGACTCTATGCCATCGGCTACGATGCTGCGGATATTGATAGCCTCTACCGTAACCAGAACTGGCTTTTCCTTTTGAGCGACCAGGTGAAACGCGAATCGGAGACTTTTCTTTCTAAAGAAGAAAGGGAGAAATATATCGTTCATATTCCTCTTTCCAAAGAGAGGAAGGTCTCGTTGCCAACCGGTTATGTGAAGGGGCAGAATATCTTTAACCTTTTCTCTAAACTTACCGTGGGGTATCATCAGGTGGATGATTTCTCCAACCTACCCATCCCTTTCCGTTGCGTGGCGGTAGATCTGGTAGAAGGCAAGGAGGTGGTGTTTTCATCGGGCTCGTTGCCATTGGCGATGCGTGCCAGCATGTCGATACCGGGCGTGTTTGCTCCGGTAGAATGGAAAGGGAAGATGCTGGTGGATGGCGGCGCCTTGAACAATCTGCCGGTTGATGTGGCAAAGGAAATGGGAGCGGATGTGATTATCTGTGTAGATTTGAGTACCGGTTGGAAGAAGAAGGAAGAGCTGAAATCGGCTTCTTCTGTTGTAGAACAGCTCATAAGTATGATGGGGCAGAACAAATACCGGAAGAATATGGCTGAAGCCGATCTTTATATCAATCCTTCTCTGAAAGGTTATTCGGCAGCCAGTTTCCAATCTGAAGCCATTGATACCATGATACAGCGGGGAGAACAGGCTGCCCGCCAGAAATGGGATGAGCTGATGGCTCTGAGAAAGTATATCTATGCTGATGCTTGTGATTCTGTTGCATCCGATGATACATTACAGGATAAACGCCTCAAACTGCAGAAACCTTCTCAGACGGAAGCTTATCATATAGGAAGCATCCGGATAGAAGGCATCAGCGGAGAGGAGGAAAAGTGGATTAGAAAGAAAATTGCTCTACGGGAGAATTCGGAAGTCAGTCCTGAGGAGATAGATGGCACACTTGCCATGCTCAGAGGACTGAATATCTTTTCGCGTGTAGAATACAGACAGTCTAACGAGGAACCTTATGACCTGGTATTCATGCTGGAACCCAACGAATCGAGAAGAATCAGTGTAGGTGCACGTTTTGATACGCAGGATTTGGCGAGCGTCATTGCTCAGATATCCAATAACCAGCAGTTTTCTACCCGTCATCACTATGCCTTTACAGGACGCATTTCCCGTAATCCATATCTGGAAATGAAATATGCCTATGGCAACCTTTTCGGAGCGAAAATAGGCATTTCCTATCGTATGGCTCATTATGATTTCGACCTTTATGCGGACAAGCATAAGTTGGATGCCCTAGAGTTTCTTTCGCATTCTTTCGCTGGTTTCTATACCCGCGATATCGGTAATTTCAGATTGAAATCGGGAGTGCAGTTTGATTATTACCATTATCATTCTGATATGTTCGAACGCGACGGAAGCATCCAGACACGTTCGTCAGACCATTTTCTGAACTACTTTGCATCTGTTGTGATGGATACTTACGACCGCCGCTATTTCCCGACCCGTGGCAGCCGCATTCAGATTCAGGGCATTCTGCATACGGATGATGGAATACATTATGCAGAAGGTAATCCTTTTGGCGAGGCTGCTTTTCAAGGAGAATGTGCCGTACGTCTCAATTCCAGATTCTATCTGCTTCCTAAACTCAAGAGTCGCTTCTTGTTTGGCAGTTCCGTACCAGTCATTTATCAGAATTATGCAGGTGGAGTAGCTGACGGTTACTATCTGCCTTGGCAGGTGGCATGGGAGAGTGCGCAGCATGTTCATCTGCTGGAGCGCAATGTGGTGACAGGTCAGCTTGGTTTCCGCTATCGGGTGAAAGGAAAGTTCTATCTTACCGCTCTGGGAGAGTATGGCAAGGAAGCCCGCAAGTTTTCTCATATTCTCATCGGTGATGATTTGTGGGGAGGAGCCTTGCGGGCATCCTATGATTTCGTATTGGGTCCGGTAAGCATTCAGGCTAATTATTCTAGCTTGGGTAAGAATGTAGGATTCTATATCAATGCAGGATTCTTGTTCTGATTTCCTTAATTGCTGCCCATATAATAAATAAGGTGGGGTTTCTCTTTGCCGAACAAGAATAAATCATTACCTTTGCAACTGTTTAGAAAACATATAGAATGTATTTTGCAATCTTGAATTTTAGAATGTAATAAATAAAAAGAGAGAATAAGATGAAACTGAGATTTTTGAAATTGCTGCTGCTGCTCTTCATCCTGCCATTGCAGATGCTGGCGGCAGAACTGGGCGTGGCTGGTAAGCAACTGGCTGCTTTGCCTGGAGTAAGTAACGTGGAAACGCTGAAAAGTACGCATTTTCCGGAAAAGTATGTGTTCTTTATCAAGCAGCAGCTTGATGCCAAGGATGCATCCAAGGGCTATTTCGAACAGAGGGTGGTGCTCTGCCATAGAGGATTCGACCGTCCTACCGTGCTCGTGACAGAAGGATATAATGCCAACTATGCGCTGCGTGAAGGATATATTGAAGAACTTTCCAAACTCTTCGATACGAATATCATTACCGTAGAGTATCGCTATTTCGACAAGTCGATGCCTAGTCCTTGCAACTGGGATTATCTTACCGTTGAGAATTCGCTCTATGACCTGCATCATGTAAACCAGACCCTGCATGCGATGTACAAGGGAAAATGGATTGCTACCGGCATCAGCAAGGGCGGACAGACTACGATGTTCTACCGTTCTTATTTCCCTGATGATGTAGATATTTCTGTGCCATACGTAGCTCCGCTCAACAAGGGTGTGGAGGATGGACGACATGAGAAGTTCCTGCAATATCAGGTATCAACCAAGGAAAACCGACAGAAGGTGCTCGATTTCCAGTTGCTCCTCTTCAAGCGAAAGGCTGCGTTGCTGCCAATGTTCGAGAAATATTGCAACGATAAGAAATATGTATTCAATGCTCCGCTGGCAGAGATTTTTGATTACTCTGTATTCGAATACGCCTTTGCTTTCTGGCAGTGGGGAGAAGACATCAACAAGATTCCTGCAAGAGAGGCAGATGACAAGACGGTGTTTGATTACTGGATCAACATGTGTGAACCTGACTATTTCACCAACTATAATGCCACAGCCTCGTTTGATGTGCAGGCAGCCCGGGAGTTGGGTTATTACGGCTATTATACCAAACCATTCAAGAAATATCTCAGTATCAAAACAGCTAAAGGCTATCTGAAGAAACTGATGGTACCAAAGGGGGCAGAAAACGTGAAGTTCTCGCCAGCACTCTATAATCATACGGTAGAGTTCCTGACCAAGAATGATCCGAAGATGGTTTATATTTATGGCGATATCGATCCTTGGGGAGCTTCGGGCATTTATGGCTTGCCTTTCACCAAGAACAAGAAAAAACTGCATGTTTATATGTGTCATGGCGGTTCGCACAAAACTCGCATCTTGTCGTTCCCAGAGCCTACAAGACAGGAAATCATCAGTCTGATAGGTGGTTGGCTGAAGGAATAATGCTTTCATTAACCAACCGTGATGGATAAAATGAAAGATTTTTTCAAAAAATATCCATAAAAGTTTGGTGGTTTCAGAAAAATGTATTACCTTTGCACTCGCTTTTGAAAACAAAGCTTTTAGCAGAGGCACCCTTAGCTCAGTTGGTAGAGCAACTGACTCTTAATCAGTGGGTCTAGGGTTCGAATCCCTAAGGGTGTACAAAAAAACTCCGAAGAATCAATCTTGGTTCTTCGGAGTTTTTTTTGTAATAACGATTACCATTATACGATAGAGGCGATTTTGTAATTTTGCGCCATCAATCGTTGTATTGTGTAAATACTGACAATTATAGAAAATATTCGCCAACTGCCACAATGAAAATGCGCCAACTGCCACAATGGAATGGAAAAGCAACAAAGTTTAACTGTTTTATTTGCTTGATATTTGTTTCTTGAATAGAGACAGAGGTGCCTCTATCATATATTAATAAACTTCATAAATACACAATCGTTATGGCAAAAAACAAGAAAACATCAGAGTCGTTATTCCAGTTCATGAACCTCCTCATCGCCCTGTTGCTGAAGAACGGGCAATACCGCACCTCGCTGCATTACAAGGCATCCCTCAACAGCTTTAAGCGATACCGTGACAACAAGGATATTGCCCTAAAAGAGATAGATGCAGAAGTGATGCGCTCGTATGAGGCGTACCTGCATCATACGGCAGAGGTATGCAAAAACACCAGCTCCTTCTATCTCCGCATCCTCCGTGCCACCTATAACAAAGCTGTGGCAAAGGGACTGACGCCACAGCAGCATCCCTTCTCGGATGTCTATACCGGTATTGCCCCAACCCGCAAGAGAGCCATACCTACAGAGAATGTCAGCCAGATCAAGAGTCTGCAATCTGTCAAGGATCTCACTCCCAAGGAAGAGATGGCAAGAGATACATTCCTGATGAGTTTCTATCTGCGTGGTATCTCTTTCATCGACCTGGCTCATCTCCGTAAATCTGACCTCAAGGACGGTTATCTTCATTATACAAGAAGAAAGACAGGACAGCGTCTCACCATCCGATGGGAGAAGGAGATGCAGGAGTTGTTGGAAAAGTATCAGGCGCAGACCGCCTCCTCATCTTATCTCTTTCCTTTCCTTGTTGATGATGGAAACAAAAGACAGGATAAAACTATTGACAAAAAGCAGGATGAGGCACGCCTATATCACAATGCGGAAGCGCGTATCTCCTACCACCTCAGAAAGTTTGGTGCTACGATAGGCATCAAGGGCAAGCTCACCCTCTATGTTGCCCGCCATTCCTGGGCAACGACGGCAAGAGATAATCATATCTCTATCTCTGTCATCAGCGAGGCATTGGGACATCATTCCGAAACCACCACACAAATCTATCTCCGTTCCATCAAAAGCTCAGAAGTAGATGATGCCAACGCCAAGATACTGGCAGCCCTATAAGCCACAAAAAAGAATAAAAAGAGGGATTTTGTAAAATGAACCAAAATGAACCGATTTTTCTGAATCTTTATATAAGAGACACAGAATCTTACCGCAAAAATACGAAAATTGTTGGAAACAAGCAAATTATGCGTGTTAAAAAATTAATATCATTCTACGAAATTCTACATTTTTTCAGCATTCTTCTCGTACACAATCTTCTAAGTCGTTGATTGAAAGAATGTTTTTCGGTTTTCTGTATCTCTTATATAGAGATTCAGAAGAACGGGAGTGATTGAGGGAAGGATTTTGAGGACAAAGGAATCGGACAGCTAATCATTCCAAGGGTTGCAGACTATCATGCTCTTGGATCAGGAGTACGTCTGTGATTAGAGGTTTCCGTTATTGGAAATAGACTAACCAACCCTTTCTTGCCAAGTGTTTTGAAACATGATTTCACGACACGGGGGAATGAGAAGTACACCCTGATCAAAATAGAAAAAAATAAACAATGATACAACCAGACAACGAGGAGAGTTGGTACGCATTCAAGATATTTTTTGGGAAAGGAAAGCCTATCAAGGCATATTTCGTTGCCAAAGGGATAGAACATATTTATGATGTGAAACAAGCATATTGGGACAAGAATAAGAAAAAGAGACTGGTGAAGGAAGTTCCTATTATGCCATCTCTCATTCTTTTCCGTACTACGAGAACAGAAGCCGAAGAGATTGAACGCAAATTTCTCAATAAAGTGATGCTCTATCGTGGCAAAAATTCTGAGAACTTGAAAGAACCTTCTAAAATTTCAGAACGTGAAGTGAAAATCTTCAATATTGTAGCAACTTCTGGTGTTGAAGGACTTGATTTTTACGATGAGTATAATCCCAAGTTTACCAAAGGCGACAAGTTCCGAGTCATTGAAGGTCCTTTGAAAGGAGCGGAAGGCTATGTCGTCCGTATCAAAAAAGATCATAAACTTTATGTGAGTATCAAGGGGTTGTGTGCTGTTACGACAGGATATATTCCTAAAGCATACTTGCAAAAAATCGAATAGAGTATATAGAAATGTCAGATATTAAGCAAGTGGTACTGACGAGGAAAAGTACCTCGCCAGTAACAGAGTATTAATCGAGATGATGATGAGCAGCCCAGCTTCCAGCATCCAGACACGGACACTCCTTTGGAGTAGTCCCAGGCAAGTCCCGATGGCCCACAATCTTCGCTTTCGGAAAGAGAATCTTCAGATTCCTGAAAAGGTCAATGAGTCTCGTTTCCTGCTCAGTTGTCATGGTGTTGCAAGGCTTGCCTTGCTCATCGAGCCCTCCCTCATAGCAGATGCCGATAGAGCATCTATTATAAGGTCTGGCATGAGCACCAACCTCCAACAGCATCCGGTGCTGCGTCATCGTTCCATCCTTACGGATGTAGAAGTGGTAGCCGATGTCATAAAACCCACGAGCCTTATGGTCGCGTCGCAGCTGTTCTACACTATAGTCCTCATTGCATCGGCTAGCCGAGCAATGCAAAACCAGATATTTAATGTCGTTAGCCGACATATATTGACTTTGTCTCATAATTAATAATTCAATATTTAACATTCAACACTCAACATTAAAGCATAGCATTTGCGCACGAGCTTACTCCCAGTGCAGTAAGAGCTGCAATCAAAGCTTGAACAGCAGCATTCAAAATTGAAACCCAAGAAATTTTCTTGGAACCATCATTAAAATTCTTCATAATCAGAAATGTGTTTAAAAGTGAAACATAAGTTTGAAGGGGTGACCACACCCTGCACTATGCAGGATGCAGTCACAGGGAGAATCCTACTCCAGGCCATCACCGCTACCGTCGGTGCCAGAGTCGGTACTGCTTCCACCGCCAGGGTTTGGTGTATCACCACCATCACCCGATGGCTTGTTGTCACTCTTGTCGTCCTTGGTAGGCTTCTTCTTCGCAGCCTCCAGGTCAACGGTAGTCTCGTTCGCCTTTTCAGCCTTGAGCAAGGCAGCTTGACCAGCACGGCTTGCCACGAGCTTGAACTCAGCTTTATCAACAAGGTTCTCAAAGTCCACACCAGGGTTGAACTTGATGTTCACCGACTTGATGTTTTCCTCGGTAAACTTCTCCAGCGATTCCGCACCCTCACAGTTGATGGAGATGCTAAAGACACCAAACTCACCGAGTTTAATCTTGTTGCCGTTGAGCAGTTGTTCTACAATGCAGTCGCACATGTCCGACAGGATGGCTTTCACCATACCTCGGCTGTAGCCAGCGTTATGTGATGCAATGTGCTTGCAAAACTTGTTCAAGTCCCAGATTTCACGAACTTGGTTCTTGGCATAAGCCTTAGCCCCGTCCTCAGGCTTGAGGTAGTTGGTCATCAAAAATACAGAATACTCAATCATAATTAATCCTTTCTTTTAAAATGTTAATACTAATGTTACCTATGTCTCACTCAAAACTCAGAATGTCGAATGCCCGGGGTAATGAATTCTTCACTCTTCACTCTTCGTTCTTCGTTTAACTGATGCAAAGGTATAAAAAATGAGAGGCGAAATCAACTTTATGGAATAGCGTTGAATAACCATTGAATATTCGTTGAACAACCATTAAATACCCCTACTAGAAATGGAAGAAAACAGCAAGTCTAACGTGACTTTCAACATATACGGAGGCAACAACCAAATCCTCCCCAATGCCACAGAAGCCGTACAAAACTTCTATGGCGACCAATTCGCAGACCCAAAGCTCCATTCAGAAGGCGAATCCACCGATGCACCTAATGAAGATGAGCAGCGTCTCGCTATATATATTAATAAGGTGGAATCTCTCCGAGGTTACATCTCTCTCCTCACCGCTTGCAAGACAGCAAAGGAAGTGGGCGAGGTAGTAGCCACGATGTGCCAGAACGAGGAGGCGATAGATGCCGACCTTATCGCCAAGAAAGATTTCATCCATCTCCTCCTTCCATTCCTCACGAATGTGAAGACAGGCAAGGGAGTAGATAACCTCCGCCTCTACATCAACAATGCATGGGATGCAAGAAAAACGGCTATCCGCCAGTCAAATCGATGAAATAGCCCTCAAAAAGTATATTATATTACTTGAGCAAGTATATTATATTACTTTGCCAAGTATATTATATTACTTGGGCAAGTAACTTATATTCCCGAAAACATGAGAGAAATATATATTCATATGATACGTAAGGCACAAGAGTTCATGAATGAGAATCATTATGCAGACATCTCTCGTGTACATTGTTTGCTCCGAAAGATGATGCCTAAGGAATACCATGACCTGATAGACCAGATCAAGGAGTGCCAAGACCCGCACGTTATGTTCAATGTTAATGGTGGCAACAACGTGATAGCGCCAAATGCTAGTCAGGCGAAACAAAATATACATGATGATTCTTCTAGTAGTATAAAAGATAATTTTCAATCATAAAAGTTGAATTATGGATTTGCAATTAGAGCGATTTTCAGACATCAATCTCAAAGATTCATTCTTTGATTCTTTGAGGTCGAGTTATCCCGAGTTTGATGAGTGGTATCATAAAAAGGAAGCTGCAGGTGCAACAGCCTACACCTATTATATAAATAGAGAACTGAAAGACTTTCTTTATTTGAAGATAGAGGAAGAGGAACTATCAGATATGGTACCTGTGCAACCTGCAAGGAAACGCTTGAAGATCGGCACATTCAAGGTGGACAATGACAATCGTCATACCACACGTGGCGAGCGTTTCATGAAGAAAATCATGGATTTGGCTATAGCCGAGGATGTGGAAGAAGTCTATGTCACCATGTTCCCTACAGATGAGTTACAAGGCTTGATTCGTATGTTTGAGAAGTTTGGATTCTTACATGAGGCGGACAAGCCTCATGAGGACGGTAATTCGGAATATGTATTGATAAAGAATATGAGAAACCATATAGGTGATTTAAAACTCGACTATCCTTTTGTTAGAAAAGCGGGTTCTAATAAGTATGTTCTTTCTATAGTTCCAGAATACCATACACAGCTTTTTCCGGATTCCATTTTGAAAAACGAACAGAAGTATGATCTTATACAGGATGTTTCTGAGACTAACAGCATCTATAAGATATACCTTTGCTGGATGAAAGGTACTAGATATTTGAAAACAGGCGACAAACTTGTCATTTATAGGACTAGTGATTTCCAAGGTCCAGCCAAGTATCGCAGTGTTTGTACATCTGTTTGTACAGTTAGTGAGGTCAAGACCTTCAAAGACTTTGAAAATGAAGATGCTTTTGTGAATTATACCAATCGTTATTCGGTGTTTAAGGAATATGAATTGAGACGATGGTATAGAACAAGGAATTGTTTCATTGTCATCAAGATGTTGTATAACATAGCTTTCACTAAGAAAGTAATCAATAAAGTGATGAAAGAGCAGGTTGGCTTGAACCCTGAGTATTGGGGATTCTTCAAGTTGACCGATGCTCAATTTGATAAACTATTGGAATTAGGAGAAATAGATGAACGTTATATTATCGATTAAGCCAGAGTTTGTTGAGAAAATCTTTTCTGGGGAAAAGCAATATGAGTACCGCAAGATTCTCTTCAAGCAAAAGGTGGATACCGTATATATCTACGCCAGCCGTCCCATCAGTAAGATAGTCGGTGAATTCAAGATAGACGAAATCCTTTGTGATACCCCAGAGAACATCTGGAAAGAAACCAGACGCCAGTCTGGCGTTACCAGGAAGTTCTTTGATAAGTACTATAAGGGAAGGGAGAAGGCAGTAGCATTGAAGATAAAGGATTGTAAGGAATATAAGGAAGCAATTAATCCCGAGTCTTTGATTCCAAACTTCAAGGTTCCCCAGTCGTTCATCTATATAGAAGATAAGATTACTCCCCAGACCGCATAGGCCAAATGTCTGCGTCATCAGCGCAGTCTGCGTGAGATTTAACACCTCAGACTGAGCAGGTCAAAAGTGGGTAAGGACCCTCCCGTTGGAAAAAAAAGTTATTTAGTGAAGATTTTCTCTTAATTCCTTGGTATTTACGGAAGAAAGTCGTAAATTTGCAGGCAAAGATTAAAATAAAGGAGAATGTATTATGTTGACAAGTAATGTATCACAAGATAGAACCATTCCTTATTGGGATGAAATCAGGAATTTAAGCATTGAGGATAAATATTCCTTGATAGCTAAAATTGAGTCTTCTTTGGGCGATGTTGATATGAGTGAGTCGACTAATTCGATTCATGGTATACCACGTGAGGTGATGATTGCGGCTGCAGAATATGCTCTGAAGGAAAATAGAGCAGGTCGCTGCATTCCAAATTCGCAAGTTGAGTCTTTTATCAAAGCTAAAAGAGGATGGAAGTAGTTTGGTCAGACTTGGCTTTGACGCAGTTAGATGAAGTCATAGACTATGTGGAAGAACATTTTGGCTTATTAACCTCTCAAAAAGTTCTCCATAATATCTTGGAAAAGACAGATGAACTGGCTCAATATTCCACACATGGCATATATGATGCTCGCTACACTTCGTGGGTATCTGGTCAGGATATGGTTATACGCCATTTGTTGTTAGCCCCCAACCGTGTCTATTATTTGATAGATGGCGAGCAAGTTGTAATTATGGGGATTGTTCATGTCAAGCGGTCTCCGCAAGCTGTAACTTCCATGATTAAACGCTTCCTAGAAGAATATGACAAATAACAAATAATATTCCTCATTCGAGCGACGACAAGTGCAGAGCGATACTGCAATGAGGAACAATTCAGGCGGTCCCATCCCGCAAAACATGGCGAGGGCTTTGATGCCCCGCCAACCTTATAGCGTAGCGGTTCCGAGCACCGAGTAGGGCGGTTACATCCTTCCTTTCTGAGAAGGGAAGGCTTGGTTAGGATGTGGAGCTCCCTTTGGCTAAAGGGAGACGGAGGGATTCGAAAAAACTCCTTCTTTAAGGGGAAAAAGCGATGCCAATGAGTGCAATGAAAACTCGTTTTCAAATTGCCGAGTGTAGCTCGCTTTATCAACAAAGAGGGACGGGGGTGATTTTTGAAAAATTCCAAGTTTCCTTGTCTTCAAGTTAAGGCTATGGGAATAAAAACTGCATGAGATTAGGACATGAAGCAAAATCTCCTCCAAAAATTTGGTAGTTTCATATAAAAACCTTATATTTGCAGGCAAAAAAGGAGATACAATTATGAACACAATAGCAATTGACAGCAATATATATAAAGGTGCAGAAAGTTATGCAAAATTACATAATATTAGTGTGACAGCTGCAATAGAAAAGGCGATTTCTTTGTTTTTGCAAAAGGTACAACCTAAGCAAAAGCTATTAGAAACTGCTGAGTTTAATGATGCTTTGTCTTATGTTAAAACATTAAAGGCAAAAGGTGGCAAGCCGATACCGGCAGATGAAAATAGCTTAGATGCGTTGGTTGATAAAAAATATGCATTATGAGAGTTTTTATAGATACGAATATCTTAATAGATTTCGTTGTAAATCGGGAGGGCTTTTCTGAAGATGCAGATAAACTCTTTGCCCTTGGAATAACAGGAGACATAAAGTTGATGACATCAGCTTTGTCTTATGTTACAACCATGTATATAGCACACAAGTATGAGTATCAAGATGTAAAAGAAACTCTTCTGGCGGTGTCGAATTTTGTAGATGTTTTGGACTTGCAAGGCAATATGGTAATTGAAATGCTCTCTTCTGATTGGAAGGATTATGAAGATGCAACTCAAAATGCCACAGCTTTGCGAGCTGAAGGAGATTGTATTGTAACTCGTAACAAGAAGGATTTTACGAATTCTTCTTTACCCGTTTATACTCCTGCTGAGTTGTTGAATATTTTAAACCAATAAAGGTGGCGTAGCTACTGCTGTCACAATCCTGAATATTCCTCATTCGAGCGACGACAAGTGCAGAGCGATACTGCAATGAGGAACAAAAATATAAAATCATGAAACCCTTTTTATCAATCAAACCAGGAGCTCTCCCTTATCACCCCTCAGTAGCCGGTGGCATTATCAAGTTAACAGAGAAGAGCCTCAAGCTCTACACCGAGATTTCCATGAACAGTCCCCTGAAACTCTGGAAAGACCGTCTTGTGGCAGTATGGGGTGAAGAAACAAGATAGGCTGATAGCCTAAAAATGGTTAGTTAATGAAGATTTTCTCTTAAATCCTTGGTGATTACAAAATTAAATCGTACTTTTGTCGCTATATTAGCAATAAAAATGTATGATTATGGCAAACGACAATAACAAAATACAGGCAACTACTGATGAATCTCAGATAGTACTCTATCAACCAGACGAAAGCATTAGGTTGGAGGTGAAACTGGATCAAGATACGGTTTGGCTCAATCGTCAACAAATGGCGCAGTTATTTGGTCGTGATATCAAGACTATAGGTAAGCATATCAACAATGCTCTTCATGAAGAGCTTGCTTCTGACCCAACAGGCGCAAATTTTGCGACAATTGAAAATAGTAAAAATCCAACTGTCGCAAAATTTGCGATAGTTCAAAAAGAAGGTGGACGTTTGGTTACTAGACAAGTTGAGTTTTATAGCCTTGACGTTGTTCTATCTGTTGGTTATCGTGTCAAGTCTAATAGAGGCATTCAATTCCGACGTTGGGCGAATGTTATTTTACGTGACTATCTTCTTCAAGGTTATTCCGTGAATCGTCACTTGATAGCCCTACAGGAGAATATGGACAAGCGTATGACCCATATTGAGGATGTCCAGGCTAAGCAGCAACAGCAGCTTGATTTCTTTATTCGGACTTCGACCCCTCCTGCTGAGATGGTCTTCTTCGAAGGTGATTTCTATACAGCAAGAGTTGCTTTGGAGAACTTGATTCGTACAGCCAATCATCGGGTAATCATCATAGATGGCTATGTTTCATCGCTAACCCTAAGTGTATTAGATGTTCGTAAACCAAAAGTTTCAGCAACGGTTTATACTGCTGGTGTAGGTCAAGGCATGCAACGACTCATGGATGAGCATGACCGTCTATTCCCCGATAATCATATAGATATTAGAAAATGGCGTAACGAGTCTCATGACCGCTGGCTTATCATAGATGACAGCCTCTATCATTGTGGTCATTCATTAAATGCCAATGGCGGTCATAAGATTTCCGCTATAACTTTGATGGGTATCTCCCCAGAGGTAATCCTGTCAAAAGTAGAATAAAAATAATATTCCTCATTCGAGTGGCGACAAGTGCAGAGCGATACTGCAATGAGGAGCAAAAAAGTATATAATCATGAAATCCTTTTTATCAATCAAACCAGGAGCAACCTTTTTCTTAGGTAGCTCCCAGACTCTCGTCTATCATAAAGATAGCATTGAGGTTATTTACCGTTACCAGTCTGGTAAGAAAAGTTTCTACACCCATGTTTACATGTACATTGTAGATGATACCAAAGTAACCCTTTATGCCGATTGGGGTGATTATTTCCTCCATTTGGATTCAATAACCCAAATCGACCATTTCGACGGTATCATGAAGCGTCCATGTCCTACATTCGTAGAAATCCTGACCAACGATGATTTCGAGAAGGCAGGCATCATGTCGATGAATGGTAAGGAGACGATGGGCTTAGGTATGGATGTAAAGGTAGATTGGAATGGCAAAATAAAGCCAGCCGCTCTCCCTTATTACCCATCAGTAGCCGATGGCATTGTCAAGTTAACAGAGAAGAGCCTCAAGCTCTACACCGAAATCTCCAAGAACTGCCCCCTGAAACTCTGGAAAGACCGTCTTGTGGCAGTTTGGGGTGAAGAAACAAAATAAATTATGGCTTCAGAAAAGATGAAATACATTCTTCGTAGAGCTGAACTATCTGCTTTACGAACCGATATAGAGTTATCTCCTTTGAAAAGAGAGATAGAGTCAATCTTTAATCCTCGTAATATAGACATGGATTGTAATATGATATCCGATCTCCTCTTGCCATACGAGAAAATGATTGAGGAAGATATGTCGAAAGACAACCATCGCAAAGCCTTCGAGATATTCTTGGAAATCTTAGAATCCCTTTCTTATCATTTCGTGAAAGATGAGCACTTCTGTTATTTCGATGACATGTATTGTCCCGACTACACCTGCTCCGATATCTTGAAGTCCATCATTTCCGAAATTAAATCAGGCAAAGTTGCAATCGAAGATGTAGCATACCTCGATGCTGGCATGTCAAAGATATCCCACATGGAGTCCTACGAAGATTACGGCAGCCCCTTCTGCGTGATGGATTGGGAAAGATATAAAGGATAGCTAATCCTTCACCCTAAAGATAATGCAAACGAGCGCAATGAAAGCTGCCTTTCAAATAGCCGAGTACAGCTTATCTTCTGCAAAACGATAATAAAATAACTTTTTTCAAAAACAGATAGGTGTAACTACTTGTAAAATAGTGGGGACGCTGTATTGGTGATATACAAGCAGAAAGTTATTTTGAAAACTATCTAAAATAAGAATTATGAAGTTATCCTATAAAGATTATAATTTTGATGATTCTCTTCGAATGATGGATTCTGTTTTATCAGCACCTTCAGATGTGATTAGAGATAGTGATTCAATTCCTTCGAAAGACATGTTGAATGCTAGTAATGCTTATTTTGTGTACTATACTGTTGTGCATATTAGACTTTTAGGTGTAACAGCTTCAATGGAAAGTAACCAAGAAGCTTACTTTAAAGTAAATAAAGTTGCCTTAGGAGAGTTTATCGCCTTATGTCGATCCTATCAGCAATGTGAAGATGTAAATATTTGCAATCAGACTGTCACTGTGGTATTGAATACGAGGTATAAGAAAGATATTGATGATGTGATAAGTTTAGTTTCCAAAATACGTAGTATAGTAGATGTCATCAATTTGAAACTTAGCAAAAGACAAAATCCGTTGATAAAAATAGCCATTGGCATAGATTATGGGAAAGGCTTGATGATGAAACTCTCTGATGACTCTAATAAAGAGCAAACAGATGTTTGTTGGTTAGGTGATGTCGTTAATCAAGCAATATTATTGTCTTCCTTTGCTGGTAAAAGTTATTTGGATGGGCCAATAATGATATCTGATGCAATATATGCAAATCTCAACGAAGATAATCAAAAGATGTTCAAGAGGAATGTTACGCATAATTGCTATCATGGCAGTTTGCAAAACAAAAGAATGAATGAATGGTGTAAGGAAAATAGTATTTAGTTATGGCAAAACCAAGAGTTTTTATAAGTTCGACCTTCTATGATTTGAGACAGGTTCGCACGGACTTAGATCAGTTTATAATGGCATTGGGCTATGAGCCTGTTAGGAATGAGGAGGGAGATATTCCTTATGGACAAGATGAAGAGCTAGAGAAATATTGCTATGAAGAAATTAAAAATTGCGATATTTTGGTTTCCATTATTGGTGGTCGTTTTGGGTCAGATTCAAAAGTTGCTCCTTATTCTGTTACGCAACAAGAAATCAAGACAGCTATGCAGGAACATAAGCAAGTATATATATTTGTAGAGAGTTCTGTATTAGCTGAGTTCCAAACTTATCTTTCTAATAAGGAAAATAAGGAGGTTAAAAATGTATATGTTGATAGTATTAAGGTCTATGAGTTCTTAGAGGAAATAAACAAACTGAAAGTCAATAATACGATTAAAGGTTTTGATAGTACTACTGATATAACAAAGTTCTTGAGAGAACAGTTTGCGGGGCTGTTCAAGCGTTTTTTGGATGACCAAAATAAAGTTCGTGAGGCAAATACAATAGAGCAATTGCAAAAGACTTCTCAAACCTTGAACCAACTGGTGGAGATGTTTTCCAAGAAGAATGAAGGACAGTCAGAGCAGCTAAGACAAATACTTTTATTGAATCATCCTATAATATCCTTTTTACAAGACAAGTTAGGAGTGACTTACAAATTCTATGTCAATTCTTGGGATGATTTGAATAATTTGTTAAAAGCAAGGGGATTCCTATTGCAAAAATCGACTCCACTTGATGAGTATTATAAATGGGTTCGTGAGAATTCCTCAGAAGGAAAAACTCATAATCTTTCTGTTGTAACATCCTTATTTCAGGATGTTAACGGTGAAAAGTTATTGAAACCAATCAATGTCAATGATTGGAAAGATTCTTATACTAAATATGAGGTTAAGGAAAATGATCCATTTGACTTGCCTTTTTAAATATAAATTATAGTCATTTAAAACAGAATATTATGGCAAGAACAAGAACGTATATAGCTGGCGATTGGACAGGAGATTCCGATGCCATTGAACAATTGTATAAATGGAATAAAGGAGATAAGTGGAGTTTCCATTTTGTTGATGCACATAGTAATCATAATTGCTATGATTCATCTAAGCCATGTACAATTAAGGCAGATTTATCTTCTAGAATGAGTATTACTAAAATTTTTGTATTGATAGTTGGAAATGATACCAAGAATACAAGGAAGGGATCGTGTGCTTATCAAGATTGTGATAAGAGAAATTATAATTATTATCTTCAGAAGAATGAATGCTCAGTAATAGGGAAATCTTATAGTACTCAGAGTTTTATAGACTATGAATGTCAGATGGCTTATAATGCTTGGATAAAAGATGATGTGAAGATTGTTGTGTTGTATAATGCAGCTTCGGTAAATAAGAATAAGTGTCCTGATATACTAAAGAATATAGGTGTTCATGTGGCAATGAAGAGTTATAATGTCTATAGGGATAAATATGTCTATGACTATGAGCAAGTTAGAAAGGCTATAGAAGAATAACTTTGTGTGTTAAAATGAACTATAATCAAAGATAATAAAGGATGAATATACATTTTATCCACGACTTGTGGTTTTATAAGAGCTTGGTCTGTTCGAGATTTCTAAAGGCTTTAGGTATTTTGTTTACGATAGATAAGTTCTTGGAATGTTTCGATTGTTTTTCATGGCTTCAAATACATGACTTTTACTTTGGATTGGCAATTTGTACTATTAGTTTGTTATGGGGCATTTGGATTCTAATTAAAACAAAACAGAAAGTAACTCTAAAAATTAATAATCGTACAAAGCTGTCTATATTTTATGGGGATTTATTTAAAGAGCGACATATACGTGTAATTCCTGTTAATGAATATTTTGATACGCATTTAGATGATGGTATCATAGCACCTAATACAGTTCATGGTCAGTTCTTGAAAAGATACATAACACGCATTCCTGAACTTAGAAGAAAAATTGATGCTCAGTTGCAGCATCTTAGACAATTACCTAATACTCGTCATCGCAATATGGTAGCAGGATTACCTCAAAATCCATATCCATTAGGTACTACTATTCGAATAGAAATGGATGGGCAATACTATTTGTTGGTGGCGGTAACACGTTTTAACCAAGTTGAGCATGTTGATGTTGCTGATTCTGAGTATATGGGGATTATGCAACGTCTATTTTATCATATAGAACAACTAAATGATGGTAAGTCAGTCAGTTTACCTCTAATAGGTAGTGGTCAGGCAGGGTTTGGATATACCAATATGCAATTGCTTAATTTAATTGTACAAGCTGCTAGCTTATCTGATAGATTAGCAGTAATACATGGCATTAATGTTGTTTTGTACGATAGTGAATCTATGAGAAAAAGCATTAATTTATCTGTTATCAAATCGCTATATGATAATTGGAAAATTCTATAATGTTTAGGATTTTTCAGGTTGGATATTTAGAGTAAAAGTTAAGTATATTCAATCATCAAATAACAACAAGCGAATAGCGGAGAATACGTTACTTCTTTACTTCCGAATGCTATTTATGATGGTTGTGTCGCTATACACGAGCCGAGTCTTATAGAATGCTTTGGGGGTGGAAGACTTCGGAATATTATAACTAAGAAAAAAAACAATATCATTATGAATGATTTCAAAGATATAACAGTAGCAGTAGCCGGTACCGGCTACGTCGGTCTGAGTATAGCAACGCTATTATCTCAGCACCATCATGTAACAGCAGTAGATGTAATCCCAGAGAAGGTGGAGAAACTCAACAATAAGATTTCTCCAATCCAGGACGATTACATCGAAAAGTATTTGGCAGAAAAGCCATTGAACCTCGTGGCAACCCTTGACGGCAAATCAGCCTATAAGGATGCAGACTTCGTAGTGATTGCAGCACCAACCAACTACGACCCAGTGAAGAACTACTTCGATACAACCCATGTAGAAGAAGTCATCGACCTGGTTCTGGAGGTAAACCCAGATGCAGTGATGGTCATTAAGAGCACCATCCCTGTAGGTTACACCCGCAACCTCTACTTGAAGTATGCCAAGAAGGGCGTGAAGAAGTTCAACCTTCTCTTCTCTCCAGAGTTCCTTCGTGAGAGCAAGGCACTCTATGATAACCTTTACCCTAGTCGCATCATCGTAGGCTATCCAAAGATTATCGATCGCCCAGAGTTTGCTGAGGAGAACGATGCTATCAAGTCAGTAACCAATGTCGAGATGTTGAAGGAAGCTGCCAAGACCTTCGCCGCTTTGCTCCAGGAAGGTGCCATCAAGGAAAACATCGATACCCTCTTCATGGGAATGAAGGAAGCTGAGGCTGTCAAGCTCTTCGCCAATACCTATCTGGCACTCCGAGTAAGTTACTTCAATGAGTTGGATACATACGCAGAGGTAAAGGGACTCGATACCAAGGCAATCATCGAAGGCGTAGGTCTTGACCCACGAATCGGCACTCATTACAACAATCCAAGCTTCGGCTATGGTGGTTATTGCTTGCCAAAGGATACCAAGCAGCTCCTGGCAAACTATGCCGATGTTCCAGAGAACTTGATAGAGGCAATCGTAGAGAGCAACCGTACCCGTAAGGACTATATCGCTGATGCCGTACTCCAGAAGGCAGGCTATTACAGCTATGCTGATGATAATAGCTATGATGCAAGCAAGGAGCATAATTGTGTGATTGGTGTCTATCGCCTGACCATGAAGTCAAACAGCGATAATTTCCGCCAGTCAGCCATCCAGGGCATCATGAAGCGTATCAAGGCAAAGGGTGCAGAGGTCGTCATCTATGAACCAACCTTGGAAGAGGGTAGCACTTTCTTCGGTAGTAGAGTCGAGAACAACCTCGAAGCCTTCAAGGCTCAGAGCCATGCCATCATCGCCAACCGCTATGATGCTTGTCTGGATGATGTAAAGGATAAGGTCTACACACGAGACATTTTCAGAAGAGATTAAGAATATAGTAAATTTAATATTGATTTAACGGGTAAGACTATAGTACAAGGGTTATTACTTGAAGTAATTTTTAAAAAGTCTATATAATAGCCACTTTTTATAAATTAGAGGTTTAAAAACTCAATATTATAAAAATAATTATTAAATTTGCAAATGATAATAGTTTCATCTTAAAATTTGCAATTATGGAAGAATATAGAAGAACTGTAGAAGCTTATGCGTCTCGTCATGAAAACTATCTGTTTCATAATGAGGGAAATGAGCATGCGTTGATTATTTTTGAAAATATATTCAGAAACGCAAATGATACTATTAGGATAGCAGCCAACAACTTGTGTAATCCTGAGGTTGTTGACCGCAAGGAATATGTTGAGCCTTTAATTAAATTCTTGGATAATGGAGGAACTTTAAAAATTTTGTTGAAGGTTGCCCCTAACCCATCCAATGAAGAATTAAAAAAGGGCAATTGTTTGTACCGTGCCTTGTTTAATCACGAAGCATATAAGAAAGGTGCGATTCAAATAAAGTCTGGTGAAGGTAAATGTTTCCATGATTCAGAGCATAAAGAAATTCATTTTTGCACTGCAGATGGACACATGTATCGTATCGAGAACGATATAGTTGAACGTAAAGCAATTTGTAATTTCGGTGATGAAGTTAAAACAAAAGAAATTGATGACTTATTCGATCGGGTTTTCGATTCTGTGCATCATATTGTTGATCTTGGCGTTTATTTCCAATAAGCGCCTTGAACTGCTCAATTTTGTTTCTGTAATCCAACTTGTTACAGCTTTAAATTTTGCGAATATATCATCATCTTTGCATGAAAAGATGTTTAATGTTTTGGTTGATGTTAAGACGTTTTTCAACTTTAGATTTGGTGATTTACAAAATAAAATGACGGCTGATTTGGAGAGTTTGAAGTCAATGTCTCCGATAGAAACAAAAGATGGTAAATCGAACAAACCCACAATAGACGAATTGACCAATGAATATTTAAATTTAGCTAGTAAGTGGGAAGCAGAGAAAAATCGAATTGAATCAAAAATGAGTGATTTCTTTAGTACGAAAGGCATTAATAGTTTATTCTTATTTATTAGTCTGTATTGTGTTATAGATATGTTCTTTATAGCCTGTAACTTTCAAAAGTCTAATGAAATATCCAATGAATACTGGTTTGCTTGTTGTACAATGTTATCCACAATTGGTTCTATTGTTTATTTTTGCTTGATTTTATCTGGAAAGACGAAAAATGTTACAAAAGGTAAATTGTATGTGATAGTAACTGGTATTATGTTCGTACTTCTGATTTTGAGTATTTTCGCTTATTCTTTGAATAGCATAATTTCAAGTAGGTTTACTTTGATGAGGGAAGAAACGTTTTTATGTTTATCTGATACTTTAGCGGTGATACTTCCATTTTTGGGATTTATTTTGTGCTTAGTCTTTATCACATGTATATGGATGCAAATAAATGTCATGATTAAAGATTCTGTTATGACATTACAAGAGTTACATGGAAATCTTCACAACCGCAAACTGACATTAGACCAAACTTATGACAGTTTCAAACCTTCTGAGCAAATGAAGTTTAATTAGATTGTTGTTGATATATTAACAATGTCAAATATCACAATATATCCGATATTTTTGCTAATATAAATATAATTAAGACAATCTCAAAGGCCCAAATCAAATAATAAAATATTTAAGTCTTTAGTGCATTAGCAATTATCGTCATCCTATCGGTATTAAGCCAAGCCTCCCAGAGATAGGCTATGGCTATATCGCCGTAGCGTAGGCAAGGACATCCGCTTGTATGAATGCAAGAACTGCGTGGTTCATGCAGCCGATGAAAGCAATGTGGTAGTTCAAGGCTTGGATGGCTATATCGTAGCCGAGAAGAATGGACAACTGCTTGTTTGTTCATTGCAAGAGGAGTAGAGAATTAAAGAATTTGGAAAATCATGGCACAATCCGTAAAAGTTAATTATATACTTAATCTCATTAATACGGGAACACAGATGTTGTTTCCATTAATCACTTTTCCTTATGTCTGTCGAGTAATAGAAGCAGATGGTGTAGGACAGGTTAACTTCTTTCAATCTATTATTAGTTATATCTCCTTGTTTACATGTTTGGGTATACCAATGTATGCCATACGTGAGATTGCAAGAGATAGAAATAATGTAGTGAAGATGAATAGAACAGCGACGGAGATACTTCTTTTACATTCTATGCTAACTCTTGTGGGATATATAATCGTGGCGATTCTTTGCCTAACAGTACCACAGATACAAGTCAATATTCCGTTGTTCTTAATTCTCAGTCTTACCATTTTCTTTACGGCAATAGGTTGTGAGTGGTTTTATCAAGGCATTGAGGATTTTAAATATATCACAATAAGAGGTTTAATCATTAAGACAATATCAGTCATTTTGCTTTTTATTTTTGTAAGGAGTAAGGCTGATTTACTTTATTATGGTTGCTATATGGTTTTGGGAGTGTTAGGAGGCAATATCTTCAACTTCTTTCGTCTCAGAAAGTATATTCGTCGAGAAAACATCATTTTTTCGGAACTTCATATTAAAAGGCATATTAAGCCAGTATTGAAAGTGTTTTCTTTCTCGGTAGTTACAAGTATCTATCTCCATCTTAATTCTGTTTTGCTGGGTTTCTTTAAGAATGCTTTAGCTGTGGGTTATTTTACAGCAGCCACAAAAGTGATGCAGATGCTGCTTCAAATGTCATCTTGTTTAGGATCTGTAATGATGCCAAGAGCTTCACATTTGATAGCGGAAAAAAAAGATTCAGAATTCAATACCTTAATTCAGAAATCGTATGATTTCACATTAGCAGTTGCAATGCCAATGACTGTAGGATTAATTTTCTGCGCTCCAAGCCTTATTGCTACATTATGTGGTTCAAAATTTGAAAATTCCATCTTGCCGTCACAGATTATTGCACCTATTATCTTGATGGTAGCAATATCCAATGTGTTTGGAATTCAAGTGCTGTTTCCAAAAGGTAAGATCAATATAGTAACCCTTTGCTGTGGAATCGGGGCTATAACTGATTTGATATTGAATCTATGTTTAATTCCTTTCTTCTCCTACGTTGGTACATCAATAGCGTATTTAGGGGCAGAAGTTGCAACAACAGTTTCTATGTATTTCATCGGAAGAAAATATATCCCAATTCAGTATTTCAAACTGAACCATTTAAATTATTTGTTTGGGTGTATCATAATGGCTATGGTATTAATTGTAATTAGTAAATTGCAACTTTCTTCCTTGAATGTACTGATATTGCAAGGATGTAGTGGAATTATAGTATATTTTATCATGTTGTATTTGCGAAAGGATGCAATCTTAGTACAGGTTTTATCGAAAATTAAAAAGTAAAATATGAATCATAGACTTCTTTCGCTTGACTTAATAAAGCTCGTAGCGATGTTTAGTGTGATATGTTTACATACAGAAATGAGTTTTTATGAAAATTCTGTGGCTCGTTTTTTGTATATGACAGCAGTTGTTGCTATACCCATGTTTTTTATGACTAGTGGCTATTTGCTTTATGGTAAGGAGAGCGTTGACAATCATTATGCTTACAGAAAAATTGTAGGAATTTTGCGATTTGTTGCTATTGTCACAATCACTTTTTGGCTTTTGTCTGGTTTGAGGCATGGAATACCTTTTTGGTTATTTACGTTTGGTAGTCTTTTGCAAAAAGGAGGTTTGGGTATATTCTGGTATTTTGGAGCGATGATATTATTGTATGCCTTACTTCCTTTACAGCATAAGTTGTATCGTGAAAATCCGAATATATTCTATTCACTGACTGCCATTTTGTGCTTACTAGCAAATGCCATCTTTATTGCTAATTTCTTTGGTCTACATATTGAAAATAATACGATTCAAACATTTCGCTTGTGGAATTGGATATTTTATTTTAATATCGGTGGTATCATTAGAAAGTATAAGCTAAAAGTTAATGGATTACTTATAGTAATTTTCCTTATAATAAATTATCTATTTCAATATAGTTTGACTCCTTTAATGCCTACAGTGTATTGTGAATTTTTCTATTCATCAATGCCTGTTATGTTGCTGAGTATATCAATATTTATTTATCTGTTGAGTATCAGTGAAACTAGATTACATTTCATAAATGGGGGGGGTAAATTATTCTTACCTGTTTATGCCTTTCATCCTTATATTATAGGAAAAACAGAACACTTGTTTGGGCAGTATATATATTCAGAATGTAGCTATTTTGCCCCATTGTATTGGATTATGGTTTCTATACTAAGTATAATCTTAGCATGGTTTCTAATTCAAATGCCATATATGAATAAAATATTTAGAATATAATTTTGTTATTATGATTAATCAAAAATATGATTATTTGATAGTAGGTTCCGGTCTTCTTGGAGCCACATTCGCACATTTTGCCCATAAGCAAGGCAAGAAGTGCTTGGTTATTGACAAGCGATTTCATTTAGGTGGTAACATTTATTGTGAGAATATCGAAGGTATCAACGTGCATAAGTATGGCGCACACATCTTCCATACCTCCAATAAGAAGGTGTGGGACTTTGTGAACTCCATCGTTGAGTTCAACCGCTATACCAATTCACCTGTGGCAAACTATCAGGGCAAACTTTATAATCTGCCTTTCAATATGAACACCTTCTATCAGATGTGGGGCGTAACCACGCCAGAGGAAGCGCAGGCTAAGATTGATGAGCAGAAAGCAGAAGCTGTGGCTCGCATGAAAGCTGATGGTGTTACAGAACCTCGCAACTTGGAGGAGCAGGCTCAGGTATTGATAGGAAAAGACATTTATGAGAAACTTATCAAGGGGTATACTGAGAAGCAGTGGGGAAGAAAATGTACAGAACTTCCTGCTTTCATTATCAAGCGTCTGCCTGTTCGTCTCATCTTCGATAATAACTACTTCAATGATAAGTACCAGGGTATCCCTGTGGGTGGTTATAACAAACTCATTGATGGCTTGCTTGAAGGAGTAGAGACGAAAACGAATGTAGATTTCTTTGAAAACCGCTCTTATTGGGAGGGAATCGCTGACAAGATAGTATTCACAGGTAAGATAGATGAATTCTATAATTACCAGTTTGGTAAACTAAACTATCGTACAGTACGTTTTGAGACAGAAATCATTGATAAACCAAATTATCAGGGCAATGCAGTTGTGAACTATACAGAGCGTGAAGTACCTTACACTCGTGTTATTGAGCATAAGCACTTCGAGATGTTTGGTCAGGAAGTGTATGAATGCCCAAAGACCGTCATTTCGAAAGAGTATTCCACTGAGTGGAAGGATGGCATGGAACCATACTATCCTGTGAATGACAAACAGAATTCTGAGTTGTATACTAAGTATAAGTCTTTGGCTGATAAGGAAGATAATATTATATTCGGAGGTAGATTGGCAGAATACAAGTATTACGATATGGCTCCGATTATTGAGAAGGTTTTAAATATATTTGATGATGAAGAACATAGCGGTTGTTGTAAGTTATAATAGGTGTACTTTATTGCAAAAGGCAATAAGAGCGTTAAAAAATCAAACTGTACCATTGGATGTAATTTTGGTTATAAACAATGGGAGTACAGATGATACTGCAGAATGGTTAAGTAAACAAGAGGGCGTAATGGTCGTTACCCAGGATAATCTTGGAGGTTCTGGAGGCTTTTGGCGCGGAATTAAGGAAGCTTATGCTTTGGGGGCAGATTATATTTGGTGTATGGATGACGATGTTCATCCTTATTCGGATTGTTTGGAGCAACAGCTACGAGTGATGCCTCAGGCTGGTGGAATTGTTGCTCCACAAAGGCTGCTTGATGGCAAAAGTGTTGTTACTGGTGGCGAGTGTTTGCATTTTAATTTCACAAATCCTTTTAGGTCAATGAAGTATAATGCTACTTTGGACGATATTATAAGGTGTAAGGATTATATGGAAGTGGAATCCATAGCTTTTGAGGGACCTTTGATTTCTCGAAATGTAGTAGAGAAAATTGGACTTCCAGTGAAAGAATTATTCATATTTTGGGATGATACAGAGTATTCTTATCGTGCAAAGAAGAATGGATTTCATATTGTTTATGCCTCAAAAGCACATTTGTTTAAGGAAAATTTGACTGCTAACACAAATAAAAAAAGGTCGTGGAAATATCCATATATGCTCCGCAATGAAATTTATTTTATCGAGTTGTATGCACCTATATATATTAAAAGACTTATACAGGTTAAGCTTTTCACTCGCTTTATGTTAGGTGTATGTAAGCGTCTCGTCCTAGCCGATGGTACATATCAAATGGCGGACTTTAAGGTGGTAATAAAAGCTTTCATGGATGGTGTTAGAAGAAAATTAAGAAAATACTGAAATGGTAAAATCATTTATTCAAGCTAAGGTTGATGGTGTCCTGCTATTTTTTCTCATAGCATCCACCAATCTGTTTTCATTTGGACAGATTGATTTGAAGTATTATCAGTATGTTCATTTGGCTATATTAGGCATATTGGTATATGTGTCTTGTTTTAATAAGAAATCTTTGCCTCGAAGTTATCATGTTCGTTCCGTTTTATTGCTTATGTTTTTGCCTCTAGCAAGTGTCTATTCTTGCTATGCTATTAATGGGCAGGATGTAGGATTGTCATTGGTGGTATATCGAATGCATTTGGGATGGTTGTTATATTTTTATTTATCTAAAAAACGGCTACCCTTGGATAGTATTATCAAGACTGTTTTTGTGGTAGGAATGGGATATTGTATGATAACCCTCCTTCAGCAAATCACATATCCGATAGCTCCATTTGGTAGCAGGGGTATCGGTTCTGCGTACGCTACAGACAAGGTTGGTGGTGTAGAACGTAGAATGGGGTTCTGGCGTTTCATGGTGGGCGGTTTGTATTATGGTGTGTTGGCTTTGTTCTTTGTTGTTCGCTCTTCTGTGCCATATCGTAAAATATTATTCTTGTTGCTCTTTTTGAGTATAGTTGCGTCAGGAAATAGGCAGACCATATTTTCAGTATTTATTTCTTTAGTATTTTATTATGCTTTTTCAAAAAACGTCAGCAATAAGTGGTTGATAATGCTGTTTACGTGTCTAGTTTGCCTTTTTGTTTATATTTTTGCTGATTCCATTTTTGGAAGGCTGACAAATGTCAGTGGTGATTTAGAAGATGGGCGTATGCCGTCTTATATTTTTTATTGGCAAGAGATAATAAAAAGTCCTATGGCTTTTCTTTTAGGCAATGGACTTCCTAACGGGGCTTCTTCTTATGGTATGCGTGCTGATTATTATGGTGACTTTCATGTAACGCCTTCTGATATTGGTATAGTTGGAACTATGTATTATTGGGGGGCTATATATGTGATTACCTATCTGTTGATAATGTTTCGTTGGTTAATGAATCGCCGTTTAAGCCTTTTTTATAAAGCAATACTTTTAAGTTTCCTCATTTGTAGTCCTATTGCAGGATTTCTATGGGAGATAGAGGGCTTTATGCTTCAAGGCTTGTTGTTTTATTTGTGTGATAGAGAAACATATACTCAAATTGATAAAAAATAATTATATGGCATCGTTTATTATATTAATAGCTCTTTTCGAGCTTTATCTTTCTTTTAAGAATCAACAAGTTGTCCTATATGGAAGGACATGTGTCAAACGTAAATAAAAACAATGCAAGCAATAGATTCAAGAATTATTTCTTTTCTGCGTTTCCCTATGATAGTGGGAATCGTGTTGATACATTCAGGGGTGGACATTGATGGAATATCATCTTATCCACTTTATGAGTATGTGGTAACTAGGGGGATTATAGGGACAATTACTCGTGTTTGTGTTCCCTTGTTTTTTCTGATTTCGGGCTATTTATTCTTTTGTAATATCAAGCAGTTTGATAGGCTGGCTTATGTCGCTAAATTAAAGAAAAGAGGTCGTTCGTTGTTGGAACCTTATCTCTTTTATAATGCTTTGGCTATATGTCTTTTTGCCTTAATGGGATTTGTCAGACCAGAATTACAGTCAGGTGTTGTTCCTCCTTTGTCTCAATGGACTCCTGCTTTGTTTATGAGTTTGTTTTGGGATTATGGAAACAATTTGCCTATGGTTCCACAGTTTTGGTTTGTCAGAAACTTGATGTTGATAGTGTTGCTGTCACCTGTACTTTATTGGTTGATAAAGAAGACGAAATCAACAATAGCCCTTCTGTTAGGAATATTATGGGGGGGCAATATATGGGAGTTCGGAATACCGGGAACAATGGGGCTATTCTTCTTTACCATTGGAGCAGTAGCCTCTATCAATCAGTTAAGTATATTTACCATTGCTAAAAAGATGAAATTTTGTGGTTGGGTCTATCCGCTCTTGGCGGCTATAGATATAATGACAAAAGGAGAAGTTTTCAATATTTATATCCATAATGTCGGCATTCTTTCAGGAATGGTGCTTGTGGTATATGGATTAGGAAAGTGGTTAGAGAGAAAGGATAGTGCAAAGCCCAATAAATTTCTCTTGGCTTCTACATTCTTTGTCTTCGCTTGCCATTCTCCATATAATGGCAAGCTAGTGCACGTGATGCTTTGTGTCTTGCCTTCATTGTCTTCTTATAAACTGTTGGCTGACATACAATGCATATTGTATTATTTTTTAACAGCGACTGCTTGGATTCTTATATTGTTAAGTGTTTTTGCCATGATTAAGAAAATGAGTCCAAAAACAGCAATATTTCTTTCTGGCGGGAGATAAAAAATAAAGATAGAAAATGAATATATTATTCCTTAATATTAGTACAGCCAATCCTATGCAGGGTGGCGTACAATGTGTATCTTACAACTTGTATAAATACTTTGTTTCACAGGGGCATCATGTTGTGATGCTTGCATGGAAAAAGACTATTGAAGATTCTGGGAAAGATTTTTGCTATATGCCTGATAGCAATAAAATTTTCTCCGATAGAAATGAAGTCTTTCTCAAGCGAGTGGTAAAAGAACATGGGATACAAATAGTAATGAACCATACTTGCTTAGAACCATATAGAGCAAAAGTAATAAAATTCCTATCCAAACAAGGTGTTAAAATTGTAAATGTATTTCATAGCTCTCCATTTGGAATGTTTGGTGTCAATAAGTATAAAAGACTGCAACAGATTAAAAATAAGAAGATTAAAAGTTTGTTGGATCATGGTATTAGGCTTGGATTTGTATTAAAATATCGCTATTGGTTAAGTATGCAGGCTAAGTATGGTGATAAAACTGTTCTTCTGTCCAATCGATTTAAATCAGAGTATTGCTTCTTCGCAGGAAGAAAATACTATGATAAACTTTTAGCTTTGCCAAATCCGTTGACGGTAGAAGAGGTGGAGCGATGCGAAAAGGAAAATGCAATATTGTTTGTCGGTCGATTGGGTCCTGAGAAAGGGCTTAATTATCTGTTGGACATTTGGAATCTTTTAGAAAATAAGTATACAGACTGGAGGTTGGATATAGTCGGTGATGGAGAGGATAGGCAATATGTTGAGCATCGAATTGGCCAGTTGGGTTTGAAGAGATGTAACTTATATGGATTTCAAAAGCCTGCCTCTTTTTATAATCGTTCAAAGATATTCTGCATGACCTCTTTGTTTGAGGGTTTTGGATTGGTATTAACAGAGGCGATGTATTATGCCACTGTACCTTTGGCTTTTAATAGTTATGCTAATGTAGGAGATATTATAGATAAAGGAAAGAACGGTATGCTAATTCCCCCTTTTGATGTAGAGCAGTATGCTAACACTTTGTCTTTATTGATGGATAATCCTATTTTATGGAAAGCAATGTCTGAAGAAGCAGTAAAGAAAAGTTATAGCTATTCCATCAATACTATCGGTATGCAATGGCTTCGTTTGTTTGAAGAAATCTTACATTAAATATTGGATTATAATAATGATGCGAATTGATTTTTATGGTGATTGGGTATCAGATAAAATTGGTGCTATAAAAATTATTGGGGGGATAAATCTGAACATAAAAAGTTCTGATTATAATTTAGTTAATTTTGAGTCCCCTATAAAAGATACAAGTCTTCCGACATTGAAATCAGGTCCGTCTATTCAGCAAGATGCTGATGGACCTCGATGGTTGAAACAGCATGGTTTCAATGTCTTCTCATTAGCGAATAATCACATTATGGACTTTGGAGAAAAAGCTGCTCGAGAAACTGAAGCGACTTTAGGGCATGAGAAGTGTGTGGGGATAGGAGTAGGTAAGGAAGCCTATAAACCATTACTTTTGGAAAGAGAAGGCGTCAAGGTTGCCATCTTGGCTTTAGCAGAATTACAATTTGGCATGGTTCATGATTCTTTTACGCAAGCTAACGATTATGGTTGTGCTTGGATTAATCATCCGTGTGTAAATCGTCTTGTCCGAGAGACAAAAAAGAAAGTTGATTTCTTGATAATAGTTGCACACGCAGGATTGGAAGGCGTAGATATTCCGCTCCCAGAATGGCGTGAAAGATATCGTGAGCTGATAGACGAGGGATGTGATGCAGTGATAGGAGGTCATACGCATACTGCACAAGGCTATGAGATATATCATGGTAAGCCTATCTTCTATAGTTTGGGGAATTTCTGTTTCCAGGATAATTTGGATGGGAAGGAAAGTTGGAATATAGGTGAATGTGTTTCTTTGAAATTATCAAAGAATGCCCAGATTGAGTTTGATATTTATGGTACCCAACTTGTAGATTCCAATAAGCTTATGCTTGTCGATGAAAAAAAATGGAAAAACAAGATTGAGTATTTGAATAAGCTGCTAGAAACTCCGAACTACATTACCCATGTAAATGATATTTGTAAGAAAGCGTTAACTGATTATGATGTCTTATTTTCTATGGGTGGATATATTCATATAGATAAGTATATCGTGAAATCATTGTTACGATGGTTGTTGGGAAGGTGTAAAGATGTCCATGTTCTCAATAATATACAATGTGAGTCGCACCGATGGACAATTGCTAGGGCTTTGAGAAAGAAAAACAATATAAAATGATAAAACGATGAAATTTAATAGAACTTATTTACAGAAGAGATTGAAAAACAATCTCTTGGCAAAATTAGCTTATGAATTCTTTGTGTTACGCAATGCCAAAAGATATTTGGACACAAAGGCACAATGGAAATACGTGCAGGATGAAAACTTGAGAAAAATCTTGGGTTATGCCTGTGAACATACAAGTTATTTCAAAAACTTATATCAGGAGAGTCTAGTCGAGAATCCTCGAAAGGTATTGGCATCTTTGCCATTGATGGATAAGAGGCTCATATTGGATAAGGGTAGCCAAATCTATAGCGATGAAATCACAGAGGATTGGTCTCTTTGGTTGAATACGGGGGGATCTACAGGAGAACCTCTCCATTTCCCAGCTCTCTATAAGAGCAAGCCTTGGGAGCCTATTGCCCAGATGATGCTTTATCTGCAAATGGGTTATAAAATAGGCGACTCTATTGTATGTGTCTCAGGAGAAAGAATATCGGATGAAGACATTGCACGTAATATCTATTGGACTGAATGTGCAAACTTTCCATGGGGTAAGGTACATTTCTCTACACTCCATTTGAATCCAGAAACAATTGGCTTCTATTGGGGAAAACTTGTTGAGGTGAAACCTAAATTCATGCGTGGTTATCCTTCTGGTATATTGGAACTTTGCAAATTGGCTCAAAAGAATGGGTTGTCGCCATCGTTCAAGATGAAAGGCATCTATTTGACCAGTGAGAATTTTACCCAAGACGAGAAGAATTTTATTTCAGATTTCTTTCATTGTCCCGTGTATGGACAATATGGACATACGGAAAGTTCTATCTTTGCCGTTCAAAAGCCTGATTGCGATGCTTACTATACCAATCCATTGTATGGATATACAGAAGTGTTAGATGAGAGTGGTAAACAAGTCGGCATTGGTGAATGTGGTGAAATAGTGGTAACTGGTTTCATAGAATATGGTTTACCTTTTGTCAGATACAAAACTGGGGATTTGGCAGTATATGGTGGCGAGACCGAGTTTGGTGAAACTATACTTTCTAGACTCTTGGGGCGCAATGTAGATTTTATCTTCAATAAGAAGGGCGAAAAGATATTCTTGGTGGGATTTGTCTTTGGCGGGCATATCAAGGCCTTCAACCATATTTTGGCATGGCAAATTCAACAGAGCGAGATGGGAAAGGTAACCCTTTTGGTTGTGAAAGGAGATGGATATGATGAAGATGTGGAAAATGAGGTTAAGCAACTTTTTGATAGTAAGGACATAGATGTGGAATTCCAATATGTAGGGAAAATAGAGAAAACCAAACGTGGAAAGCAAAAGTTTCTGATTCAAGAACTAAAGTAATTTATATGACATATGCACCAATAGTGGTATTTGGATTCAATCGTCCAGATGCCCTAAAGAATACAATTGCCTCACTTCTTCGGAATGAGGAGGCGAAGTCCTCTGATCTTTTCGTCTTTGTGGATGGACCGCGAGAAGGAAAGGTGGGAGAGAAGAAAAAGGTGAAAGATGTACGGGAGTATGTGAAATCAATTACTGGTTTCAAGTCTCTCCACTATACTTTTTCCGAGAAAAATAAAGGACTTGCTGACTCTATTATTGGAGGGGTAAGTCAAGTAATTAATCAATATGGTAGGGTGATTGTTTTGGAAGATGACTTGGTGTTGATGCCAAACTTCCTGAACTTCCTGAATCAAGGATTAGAAATTTATGAGAATAACCAAAAGGTAATGTCTGTCTGCGGTCATAGCTGCAAGGTTAAAGTACCGGCAGATTATCCCTACGATGCTTATTTCTTTACTCGCTCATCTTCCTGGGGGTGGGCGACATGGAAAGATAGATGGGATTTGGTGGATTGGGAACTTAATGATTGGGAATCTGTTGTAGCTAACCGCAAATTGTTTGTTAAGAACCAAGGTTCTGATGTCTTTAAGATGCTCAGAGATTGTAAGCTTGGCAAAAATCATTCTTGGGCAATTCGTTTTTGTTATGCTCAATTCATACAGAACAGATTAAGTGTTATTCCGAATAAGAGTTTCGTTGATAACGAAGGTTTTGGTGGTGATGGAACTAACTGCAAGCGATACAGTAGATTCAAATTTGAATTAAACGAGACTAAAGAACATCTAATCTTTAATCTTCCAGCTGAAGTGAAGCTTTATCCGTCGATATATAAGCAAGCATTGTGGTATCATTCAATTCCATTGAGAATATGGAGTAAAATGATGTATATAATAAAAAAATAAGTCATGAAACTATTGAAACTACTCTTTGGTATTCCTAAAACGGTTTATTTGAATTTCAAATTACTTCCGTTTTTTGATGCTGTTAAGTTGCCTATTTGGGTAACCTGTAATACAAAAATAAGGATTATGGGGGGGGCAAGCTATTGTAAAAGGAAAAATATCACCATTTATGATCCGCATAGGTTTCCATGAATGCAGCGAGTGTAATTCTACCGATACGACACTGTTGCAAATCCGAGGAAAACTTGTCTTTGACGGAGAAGCTCATATTGGACGAGGCTCAAAGATCATAGTACATAAGGATGCCATTTTAGAACTTGGAGATAACTTTGCTATTTCGTCATCTTCTACGATTAGTTGCTATAAGCATATCAAATTCGGTAAAGATATACAGTTCTCTTGGGATTGCCTTGTGATGGATAGCGATACGCATGCGATTATAGATGAAAACGGTAAGCGTATGAATCAAGATAAGGAGATTATCTTTGAAGACAGGGTGTGGATAGGCAATGGATGTATGATATTAAAAGGTACTCATGTACCTAATAATTGTGTGATTGGAGCTCGAAGTGTTATAGTTGGTTGTAAGTTTGATGACCATACAATTATTGTTGGAAATCCAGCAAAAAGTATAAAAAAAATTACTGGATTTAGAATATAATTAAATTTGAGTTATATGAATACTGTTTATGATGTATAACACAAAGTTTGACCAAAGAAGTAGTCTGGCTATCACCGAACAAATCAAGCAGATACTTTGTGGTATTATTAGATACCATTGAGAATTTGGAGTAGAATAATGTATATATTGAAAGAATGAAGATATTAATAGTTGATGTCTACGGACATATCAGAAGCACTGGTAAGATAACAACTTTGCAATATGAGTACATGAAGTCTTATGGACATGATGTGAAAGTGTGTTATCGGGGAATTAGAGAACCAGAAATTGATAACCCAGATTTTATTAAGATAGCAGGTAAAATAGAACCTTATGTAGGTGCTGCCCTAACTACGCTTACTGGATTGGAAGGTTATGTCCATCCTTTTGCAACAAAGAGACTCAAAAAGTATACTTTGTCATTTAAGCCAGATATAGTACAGTTAAATATATTACATGGTTATTATATCAATGGCTCTGAGTATATTCAGTTCCTGAAAGAGCAAGGTATAGCCGTTTGTTACACGATGATGGATGAATATGCATATCTCGGTAAATGTCCATATTCATTTTCTTGTAATCAGTTTAAGACAGCTTGTGTAGGCAAGTGTCCAGAACAGAAATCTTATCCCAAAAGTTTATTCTTTGACCAGTCAAAGAAAATATTTGAAGATAAAAAGAAAGCTTATCAAGGTTTTGAAAATATCGTCTTTACTGGTCCAGGATGGGTAGTGGATAGAGCAAAACAATCTGCATTACTGAGAGGCAAACGTATCGAGACAGTTGATGAGCCTATTGATTTTGATAGTTGTTTTTATCCAAGAGATACCCAAAAACTGAGAAGTGATTTAGGAATTCCTGCTGGCAAAAAGGTAATCGTAACTGTTGCTCAGATGAGCAATCCTAGAAAGGGAGGTGTATATTTCTATGATGTGGCAAAAAAACTCCAAGATCATAATGATATTCACTTTGTTTATGTAGGTTGTGATACCCCCGAGCCTTTTCATTTGGATAATCTTACTTCCATCAGTTATGTGGATTCCCAGGATAAGTTGGCTGAATATTATTCATTAGGAGATTTGTTTGTTTGTACAAGTTTGGCTGATACAATGCCTAATGTATGCTTGGATGCCATGGGTTGTGGTACTCCTTTGGCAGGTTTTGCAGAAGCGGGAACTCCTTATGTTTGTACAGAAGAATTTGGCATGTTTACTCCTACGTATGATATAAATGCATTGGCAGATGTTATAGTCAATGCACCATGTAAGACTGACGAAATAAGAAGAAAATGTAGAGAATATGCTGTAAATAGGTATTCTCCATCTGTAATTTTCAAAAAGTTAGAAAATATTTATAAATCATTAATTTAAGTAATATGATTCCATTTAATAAACCCTATTTCTCTGGAAGAGAATTGAAGTATTTGGAGGAAGTTTGTCATTCTACAACTATGAGTGGCAATGGTGATTTTACCAAGAAGTGTCATACCTTCTTTGAGCAGAAGTATGGCTTCAGGAAATGTCTTCTTGCTACATCTGGTACTGATGCCTTGGAGATGTGCGCTATGCTTTGCAACTTGAAGCCTGGCGATGAGGTGATTGTACCTTCTTATACATTCGTATCTACAGCTTTGGCATTCCTTCGTGAAGGTGCAAAGGTAGTATTTGCAGACAGCTCTGCAGAAAATCCTAATATGGAGGTTGAGCAGATTGAGCCATTGATCAATGAAAAGACCAAGGTGATTGCTGTGGTTCACTATGCAGGTGTTGCTTGTGACATGGATGCCATTATGGCTCTTGCTGAAAAGCATAATTTGCTGGTAGTAGAGGATGCGGCTCATTGCATCGATTCATTCTATAAAGGCCGTCCATTGGGTAGCATCGGTCATTTGGGCGCTTTCTCTTTCCATGAGACCAAAAACATCAGTAGTGGTGAAGGTGGTATGTGCGTCATCAATGATGAGCGTTTTGTTCGTCGTTCAGAGATTATCTGGGAGAAGGGTACCAACCGTGCCGAGTTCTATCGTGGAATGGTTAACAAGTATGGTTGGGTAGATATGGGCTCTTCATTCTTGCCATCAGAGTTCAATGCTGCATATCTTTGGGCTCAGTTGGAGCAGCTTGATGATATTCAGGGCAAGCGCAAGCATATCTGGAACCGTTATTTCGAGGGCTTGAATGGTAAGATTGGCAATGAAGTGAAGTTGCCATATATCCCTGAGTATGCTACCAATAATGCTCACATGTTCTATCTGCTCTGTCCAAGTTTGGAGTATCGTACTGCCTTGATGAAGTTCTTGAAGGAGAATGATGTGCAGACTACATTCCATTACCTGCCATTGCATAGCAGCAAGTATTATGAGGACAAGCATGATGGAAGAGAGTTGCCAAATTGTGACAGATATGGTAACACTTTAGTAAGATTGCCATTGTTCTATGAATTGACAGATTGGGAAATCGATAAGATTGTGAAACTGATTATTGAATTTTGCAATAAGTAAATCTCTGGTTTTTAGGGTTCTGTTGTAGAATCCTAAAAACTCATCTACATGATTATATCTATGAAAGGAATCGTATTAGCAGGTGGTAGCGGTACACGTTTATATCCTATCACCAAGGGTATCAGTAAGCAGCTGATTCCTATATTCGACAAGCCGATGATATATTACCCAATATCGGTTTTGATGTTGGCAGGTATCCGTGAGATTCTGATTATCTCAACACCTTTTGACTTGCCTAGTTTCAAAAGACTCTTAGGTGATGGAAGTCAGTTCGGAGTCAAGTTCGAGTATGCTGAGCAGCCTTCACCTGATGGCTTGGCACAGGCCTTCATCATCGGTGAGAAGTTCATCGGTAAAGATTCTGCTTGCCTTGTTTTGGGAGATAACATCTTCTATGGTGCTGGTTTGAACCAGATGTTGCATCAGGCAGTAGTAGATGCAGAGCAGAATAACAAAGCTACTGTATTTGGTTATCGAGTAAGCGATCCTGAGCGATATGGTGTGGCAGAGTTTGATGAGCAAGGCAATTGCCTCAGCATTGAGGAGAAGCCTCAGCATCCAAAGAGCAATTATGCTGTGGTAGGCTTATACTTCTATCCTAATAAGGTGGTGGAAGTGGCTAAGCATATCAAACCATCTGCCCGTGGCGAGTTGGAAATTACAACAGTAAACCAGGAGTTCCTGAAGGATAAGCAGCTGAAGGTACAGACCATGGCTAGAGGATTTGCCTGGCTTGATACCGGAACCCACGATTCCCTTTCTGAGGCATCTACCTTTATCGAAGTCTTAGAGAAGCGCCAAGGCTTGAAGGTAGCTTGCTTGGAAGGAATTGCATACCGCCAAGGTTGGATAGATAGTGATACGTTGCGTGAGAATGCTCAGCCAACGCTGAAGAATGACTATGGCAAGTATCTGCTTTCAATACTTGCTGAGAAAGATCAAACATTAAAAAAGAATTTAGAATATTAAGAGTACAAATCCCCCAACAGGTATTGTTCAAATGATACTTACAAAGTAATGAACTTGATGATTTTTAGTCAAGATCACTGCTGTCAGAAATACTTAGTTTAGAATTTTAGTTCTTCCTAGAACCTTATCAGGGCTCATTATATAATTGTCGGATTAGAATAGTAATCTGTAATTAGTAAGTTATTAGTAGATTAATTTAAGTAAAATATGAAACGATATAGAGATTATAAGATAGAATTGCCTGATTATGAAACGGTAATGGAATTATTATCATGTGTTGAAAGCAAAGCGACTTCGATAGGAATGCAAGTTTTTGACCAGGGCAAGGGAAAGGGAACTTTTGGCAATTATATAGCTTTTCTTATTAACACTGAAGAATTGCCTAAAGTGAGATTGGTGCTATCAGTATATAAAACGGAAGGCATTTTTACTTTGTCAATCGTGAATATTGTACCAACACAAGATAGTGGCTTTTCTTCTTTAGACAAAGAAGTATATAATAAGATTTTGCAGTATTTTGTGGATAGTGTTTTAAGTCCTGTTAATGCAGGAAAATATAAGGTCTATACTAATCTGGAAAGTTATACTCTTGAAGAACAGATCCCTCTTTCTTGGAATGCTTTTTTCCAATGGGTCGATGCTTTTCCTTTATCACATCATCCCCATGACCAGGAACGATGGATGAATTTTGTGATAGCTTTGCATAAAAACAAGGAAGATCTGTCAATTAGCGATTTTGAGGAGTGGCTACAAACAGAAAAGGGCTGGAGTTATGATGAAATAGACTATTTTTCTTCAAAATTAGAATATGGATTGGAACTTTTGGAAGAATATGATAGATGCGACCAACGTTAATACAATAGTAACTGTAATTTCTATTATTTGTGCTTTTTATTCTTTTTGTCAAGCAAAGTCCGCTAAGGTATATAAGGAGGAAACCCGAAGCTTTATGCATATGTTTGATATATTCAGTTATTCAGAGCGTTTCCATAGTGAACTTAAAAACTTTATAACGATTTCTAGAGGAGCAAATTGGAACAAAGGTCGCAATATGACAGAATTGTTCGGAAAATTGTCTGCGCTAATTCAAGATATGAATCAGATTTTACCATTGATAGAAGATAATGATATAGTAAATGCTATCAGTCTGGAATGTGATGACTTAAAAAAAAATTTCTATGATAAATTTTCATCGATGATAGATAGTAAGAAGATAATCCTACAACGGTTTGACAACATCGATAGGCTGCTCTCACAATATATAAACAAGCAGAAAAGCTTGGTTAAATGAAATATCTAATTAGCTGCAGGATGTCTTCTAACTCTAATGTGAGCAAAGTTATAAACTCAATTAGAGTGTTTGGACATTAAGTGACTTTGGAAAGTCTACTTTATATTATATACTTCTTAAAGAATTTATTAGTATGAATACTTTAAAATCATTAGTTGATAGTGTTATTTCTGATTTGACAGAAAACAAGTCTATTGAGTCCATTCTGCTGAAGACTCAGACAATATGTCATTATTTAAAGGATGAGGAATTTTCAACCTGGATAAAGCATGAGTTGAATGGCTACGGAGACGATGAATATCCTTTGCCAGATTATCGAAAGATAAATTGTATTGTGAAGGTTGATATTTCCCAACCTTTTGGGCGTATGGCTAAGAACTACCCATTTCCATGTGAATACATTAAAGATGATAAAATTCGAGAACGTATGACTCATATGGCCGTATTTGAGTCATTAAGTGAAATAGAATTAATGATGAAAGATGATAAACATGGTAATGACTTGACAATAGCTGTACCGCAATATATCGTTCAAAACTATATGGAGAAATATGTTGAAGGCTATATACTAGTAGCTAATCAGCATATTAACATGAATAATATCCAAGCCGTTATTTCTAAGTTCAAATCGTTGTTGTTGACATTCTTTTTGGAACTTAACGATAAAATGAATTGGGAGCTGAATTTTGATGTAATGGCTACAAAACAAATTATTAAACAAATTATGGTAACAAATAATATAAATGCAGCAGTTGTCGCAACAGAAGGATCTACGATTTCTACTGGTGCTGTAAGTGTAGAAAATAGTCATATCGGTAATGTGGCTTATTCTAATGAGCAAAAAGAGTTTTTGTCTGTATTGAAAGATATTGAAAAACTTGTAAAAGAATCTGGAAATCAGAATTTAAAAGATTCTGTAGATATAGTTAAGGCTGAAACCCAAAAGCCTAAATGGAACAAGAAGTTAATGACTATGGGGCTTAATGCTATCAAAGGTATAGCTAATGGCTTTGTTGTAGAAGGTTTAATGACTTTGGTAGAAAAAGCTATAGTTATGTTGGGGGCATGCTAGAGAAGTCTCATGGATATAATTAGATTTTATCCGCGAGGTAATGACAAATCTTCTCCCAAACTTCACTATCTAGCATGAAAAGATAAAGATTACTAAAAGATTAATGGTTTGCTAGGATTGTAGCTGTAAAAGTAGTATATTTGCAATCGTTAATAAAAAAGGTGTAGCTTATGGTACTAGGAGGTTTTAAATTTTTAGGTGTTCCTTGTCATTCAATTGAATTGGATGACTTGAAAGTTTTTATGGCAGACGATGGTAGTGCCAAACGCATCCATTTTGCCACATCCCATGCTCATGCTTTAAGAAAAGACTCTAGTGGAAAACCTTTTGCTTGGTTTAATGTACCTTTCAGAAATACTATAGAGCCTTTGATGAAAAAAGAACTTGGAAGTTCTAATTTTGCTTTGTTTTTGAGTAAAACGACAGGTAAGCCTTACCGAATGATTTTTAACGAAAAGGAGTATGAGGATATTCTTGCTTTTATGGGCAAATATAAGGATATCGTATTCTTGCGTGATTGTTTGGATTTGTCTCTATCTCTGTCAATGAATAGGATAGACGAAAATACAAGGACTGAGATTGGCGAATTGGAATATCAGGCAAAGTATCATCCAGAAAGCTCAGAATACAACAACGTGATTGCTTCTTTAACAGAACGAATGCAAGGCTTTTTGGATTCTATTCCTTTTTTCAAAGATGCTGATTATATTTGCGTGGTTCCAAGTAGTCATGCTTTTGTGAGAGAAATAGTGTCTGGTTTAAAAGGATTCGATTTTTCTGATATTTCAAGTTCTTTGTCTTGGAATAAAACATCGGAATTGAAAAATGCTGAAAGCTTGGAAGATAAGTTAGATGCATTGCTTAATTCTCATTTGTTGATAGCTGATGAAGTGGATTTGAAGAAAAAAGCATTTTACTTGTGGATGATTTGTACAAATCTGGGCTTACTATGCAGTATGTTGCAATGATGCTGAAAAATGCTGGATGCTCTCGTGTTTTTGGATTGACTTTAGTAAAATCTTTAGGTAATAATTAGATAGATTATGGATTGGTCTGGTATTGAAGTTGTTAAGATACTGTTTCGCTTGTTGAGGGTAAAGGGAATGGGACCTGCTAGAGTAAATAAATTACTCTTTAGCATACGAAATAAGGTTACCACTCCTTTAGAACTTCAACGTGAAGTGTCTGTTCGTCTAACAGAAGAACAGAGGTCGGCGTTTATGCAGGATTATGAAATTTCAGATAGATTATCTGATGTTCAGTATTTATCTATATTGGATGATAACTACCCAAAATCACTATTGGATGAGTTGGGTATGAATAGCCCGACTGTATTGTCTTATAGAGGAAATGCAGCATTGCTGTCAAAAAACAAAGTTGGTTTCAGTGGCTCTAGAAAGGTATCGGATAAAGGTTTGGGGATTGCAACAGATATAGCTACGCAACTTTCCGGTCAAGGTTTTTGTCTGGTGTCTGGATATGCTAATGGTGTGGATATGATAGCTCATAAAACAGCTTTAGCTAATGGAGCCACAACAATTTTAGTATTGCCGGAAGGCATAAGTTATTTTTATGTAAGGAAAGAAATTGCTCCTTACTGGGATTGGAACAGAGTGTTAGTTGTAAGTGAATTTGATCCGCAAGCAAAATGGATGGTTTCGCGTGCAATGAAAAGAAACAGTACTCTCATAGCTTTAAGCCAGGCAATGTTGGTGATTGAGGCTGGAGAAAAAGGCGGAAGTCTTGATGCGGGATTAAAGTCCATCGATTATGGCAAAAGATTATTTGTGCCCCAATATGCGGAGTTTCCAACGTCTGCATTAGGTAATGCTTTACTGATTCAACATGGTGCTTATCCTTTAAGGATGAAACGTTCTAGTAGAAAAACAAACTTGGACATGTTGTATGCTTCTGTTGGAAGTTTACAGCCTTCAGAATCTTTATTTAGTTAAGGGTAATATGATGTGTAACAGTTATGTATCATGCAATAGACATGATGCATAACTGAAGTTTTTCCCATACCTTTTTATCTAGCATGAAATAAGGGATAGCCTTTTTGCTATCCTCTGCAAAATAGAAAAACAGATGTTTGATGCCTGGAGCATCAGTATATTCGTAGGCTTCGATTTTCACAATGCTGATGCCTTGCGACTGAAGAGTCGCAAGGAGTTGCTGGCGTTGCTTTTTCGTAAGCTGCTTATACTTCGTATATATAGTATTAATATCGTATGTCATAATCGTTGTTTCTTGTTCATGAAATGATGGGATTCTGATGGAATCCGCTGTTTATGGCTGCGAAGATAACAAAATTAATTCAAATACAGTTATGTTTCGACTAAAAACATTAACAATTTTGGGTAGTAAGGCGGAATTAGCCTCATTACCAGAGGGCAAATTGCTCATTAACACAGTAAATGCCCACTCTTTTAACACCGCAAAGAAGGATCAGCTCTTTGCTGATGCTCTGACTAATGGTGATGTGCTGATTCCGGATGGAGTGAGCATCGTGAAGGCGTGCAAGTGGATTAAGGCTAAGAGTCAGCCTAAGGAAAGAATAGCTGGCTGGGACTTGTTTTTCTTCGAGATGAACAAGCTAGAAGAGAGTGCTAAATGTGCAAAGTTAAATGTTAACCCAGAGGATAGTAATTCAACATTTAACACTCAACATTCAACATTGTCAAAGACGGTGATGTTTATGGGTAGTTCGCAGAAGGTGCTCGACCTGATTGTGAAGCGTGCTGCCGTGGATTATCCTCACCTGAAGGTGGTGACTTATTCGCCTCCTTATAAGCCTGAGTTCTCGGATGAGGACAACAAGGCCATCATTGATGCCATCAATGCTGCCAACCCAGATTTGCTTTGGATTGGTATGACGGCTCCTAAGCAGGAAAAGTGGACGTACTCTCATTGGAATGAGTTGAACATCCATTGTCATGTTGGTACCATCGGTGCCGTCTTCGATTTCTTCGCTGGTACCGTGGAACGTGCCCCTATCTGGTGGCAGGAGCATGGCTTGGAATGGCTCTATCGCTTGATCAAGGAGCCGAAGCGTATGTGGAGAAGATATATCATCGGTAATACTTTGTTCCTCTGGAACATGACGAAAGAGTAACTTGTGAAGAAACAACAAAAGATTTTCTTTGATTTCTTGCGATTCTGTATCGGTTCAGCCAAGGAGATTCCTGATTCTTTGAAGGAGGCGGATTGGAAGGAGCTATATGCTATTGCCAAGAAGCAATGCCTGGTGGGTGTTCTCTTTGATGGTATCAAGAAGCTACCAGCTGAACATGTTGGGATGAAGAAGGAGTTACTGCTCCAATGGATGGCGGAAAGCCAGATGTTGGAGAAAGCGAATGTTCGGTTGAACGATGCTGCCATCCAGGTTTCTGAGTGGTTTCGGAAGAAGGGATTCAGAACCTGTATTCTGAAAGGGCAGGGGAATGCCTTGATGTATCCGAATCCTTGTTCCCGTACGCCTGGTGATATTGATATCTGGGTGGAAGGTGGAGATAAACGAGTCATCTCCTTTGTCCGCTCTATCTCGCCTCATGAAAAGGCGTGCTATCACCACATTGAGTTTCCATCGTATAAGGGTGTGGAGGTTGAAGTGCATTATCGGCCTAGCTTCCTGTTGTGCTTTTGGCATAACAGAAAGCTTCAGAAATATTATGAGAGGGTGAAGGAGGAGCAGTTCTCGCATCGGGTGATGTTGGGAGAACAAGGGGAAATTGCGATTCCGACAATGGAATTCAATCTCATCTTTCAGTTGACTCATATCTTTGCTCATCTGATGAATGAGGGGATTGGGTTGAGGCAACTAGTGGATTACTACTATGTGATTTCAATGTTAAGTGTTAACTGTGAAATGTTAACTTCCTTGCAGAAGGAATTGAAGGAGTTGGGATTGTGGAAGTTTGCCGGGGCTATCATGTATATCATGCAGGAGGTATTCGGCATGCCAGCCTCTCGCCTTATTGTTCCTCCGAATGAGAAGTATGGTAGGTTTGTGCTGAATGAAGTGCTGGAAGCTGGGAACTTCGGAAGGCATGATGTAAGGAATCGGTTTGGAAGATCACAACTTGGGCATAATCTCCAAAGGGTGTATCGAGATATGAGGCTCGTTAGGTATTTTCCTGCAGAGGCTATGAGTGAGCCGATATTCAGAGTGTGGCATTATGGATGGAGAAAAATGCATATTACTAAAAAATAAGACTATGACAGATATTGAATTTGAACAAATTTTGCATCAAATGAGCAAAGAAGAATTGGACAAATGGAATAGGATGAAAGGACAGCCTTTTGATTCTTTTGCTAATGCGTTAGCTGGTGAATCAATAGCAAATTTAGCTCCTCCGTTTGATGAGTATGTTAATTATACTGGTAGCTTAATTGATTTCTATAAAGATTTTTTTCAACGATATCTCCAGTGTTTAGAAAATATAGATTCTAATACGTGGGAGTTTGTCAACATTAGTATGAGAGCATACATAAAACATAATGGTGGACCATTGGTCGATTTTGATTTGGTTGAAGAATGTAAAATGCTCATGGATTCAATTACAAAATCACTAAGTGCATATTTTGCTGGGTCTCCAAATATGGCTTATAGAATATTGGAGCATACCTTTGTTGATAAGAATTTTCATTTATTGATGATTCTTCCTCAAATCCAATATCTAGGGCCTCTTTATCGTGTGCGTAGTGAACGAAATCTAAGCGCACAGAAAGAATTGTTTCATACTCCTTTTGAGTTAAGAAACAGTTGTGGTAGTTATCGGTATAGCATTCTGGGATATCCTTCTTTATATTTGGCTGGTAGTATTGAAACTGCATTGGCGGAGAGCCGAATTATTGATAATCAATATTCTGTTATGCTTTTCAGAAGCAATGAAATTTTGCAATGTATAGATTTGTCACTACCAAGTAGAGAGTTGCTCTTTTGGGAACGATATAGCCTAGTATTGTTTTATCCATTGATTTTTGCATGCGGCTTGAAAGTAAAAGAAGAGAGTAAACCGTTCAAGCCAGAATATGTCATTCCACAATTGTTTTTCCAAGTTGTCAGTGAGTGTTCTGATTTGATGGGTGTATCATATACCTCTACTCGAATGGAGAGTCCTGATTATCGTAATGATAAACAACGAAACTTTGTGCTGAAGGTTCCTAAAGCAGACAAAGCTAAAGGTCAATCGCTTGAGCTAGCAGGAAAGTTTAAATGTACTATGCCAGTAAGTCCTGATGAAACAGAAGTGCCACAAGCTGTAGAAAGTAGATTGAGAGGAATGGAGGTTTCTAATATTAAGTTAAGCTAATATTATTTAGTTAAACTACCAATTATAGTTATATTTTTAATACATTACATTATGTATAATACAAATTGGAATGATTTTATTGGAAAAAACTCGAATAACCTAACTGGGGCATTCGAGGATTTAGCAAGATATTTGTTTCGGAAGAAATATGATGTGAGCTATGCTTTACCATATTTCAAAAACCATCCTGGAAACGAAACCGCTGTCATCAAACGAGGTGATGAAGTCATCGGTTTCCAGGCTAAATATTTTGAGAATGAGATAGATGCAACCAATATTATCCATTCTATACAACTGGCAAAAAAGTGGTGTCCTGAACAAACTTTGTTGGTAATCTATACTAACAAGGAATTTGGTATTCCTAAAACAATTGGTAATGTTACAAGCCAAAAGCAAGATAATATTCAAAAGGTTGCAAAAGATTTAGGTCTCAGGTTAGAATGGATGTTTGGTGATAATATTCTTGATGTTGTTAAAGAAACTCCAGTAGCTTATGATATATATTTCAATCAAAAATCTCATCTTCAAAATTTAAATCATGACTTAGAGGAATGTAATGAAGCTAAATTATCTCTTATAAATGATAATATAAAGTATGGCGATAAGAACATTTCTATAGAACGTTATGACTATATAGAAAAGATAAAGACTTCTGTTGAAAAAAAACAGAATCTTGTCCTAACTGGTGAAAGTGGAGTTGGTAAGAGTGCTATAATCAAGCATTTTTATAATGCAGAAAAAGAGAATGACAAGCTTGTCGTCTTTGCATTAGATGCTCGTCAGCTTGATACAAATACTGTAAATGATATATTCTCTTTGGTGGAGAATTATACTTTGAAAGAATTCTGTGATTATTATCAGGATATACAGACCAAGCTTATATATATTGACTCTGCTGAGAAACTTCTAGAGATTAAGAACATTTCGTCTTTGACATTGTTTATAGATAAATTAAAAAGAGAAGGGTGGATTTTCTTGTTTACATGTAAGTCGAATAGTTTAAAGAACTTTCTTGAAGTAATGGAAAATGACCACCATTTAGGTTTAGATACATTGGAGGTAAAATCGCTTTCCACAGAGGAACTGGAATCCTTTGCTAGTAAACAGAATATTACTTTGCCTGAAGATAAAAAGCTTCTCAATCAATTAAGGACTCCCTTTTATTTAGCTAGATATGTAGAAATTGGGCAAAATGCTCGACTTCAGTTATCTACTTTTAAAGAAAAAGTCTGGAGTCAAAAAGTCAGAGGGACAACAAAAGGAGGTGCACAGGTCAACAGAGCAGAGTGCTTGATTTCAATAGCTAGTAAGTTACAAGAAAGTTCTTTGTATTATGTAAGTTATTCAGAGATTAATAATCAAGATGCGGCATATTCACTTGTTGAACAAGATGTTTTAGCAGAAGTGATGCATAAGGGGTATGCAATCAAGCATGATATTTATTCAGATTGGGCTTTAGAATATTATGTTGATCAAAAAATGTCTGCGTCTATAGAAAATTTGGAGGTTATACCGAAGACTTCCGATTTTCAGAATGCTTTTGTCTGTTGGTTTCAAGAACAATTAGATAAGAACGCATCTGTGGCCGATACATTATGCAAAAGAATTTTCGATAATGAAATTGATGATTTTTGGGCATCTTCGATATTCTATGCTATTGGAAAAAGTCAGAATTACTCTTCTCATTTCTTAAGCAAATATGATTATTCTTTAAAGAGTAATAATTATCATTGGTTTAATGAGTTCGCAAAAGAACTCTATATATCCTGTCAAAAAATAAATCGATATTTTTCCTTTAATGGAAGGCAATATCCACAGTTTGTTGCTTATGGTGGTGGATGGGAAGCCACCATTGAATACATATTTAAGAATCAAGATGACTATTTTCTTAAAAATGCGTTTGTCGTTTATAATATCTTATCGGGATTTTTTGGAAAACAACCAGTTGCAGAGGATGCTGCTCATCATGCAGGCTTGTTGGCTTTGAGAATCTTTAAAGAAGAGATTCAAGCCCAAGAAAATGGTACTCATCTTTATATCGATAATTCAGACCTATGGTGTTCTTTAGTTTGTTTGTATTCTCCTTATCTAAAAGAAGAATTGCAAAGCATATTCAATGACATTATAAAGAACAAATGGATAGATTATAAAGATCCATATCATCATCTTTCTGAGTTTATAGTAAAGAAGGCAAATACTTCACTTTTACTGCCGATTGCAATTTTATATCATGGTGTAGTTCCTGATCTTTTACAGTTATATTGGGAAGAACGTTTGGATGATAAAGATCATAACTCATGGAGAAGTTCCTACAAAGAAAGTGAATATTATTTTGGGCTGAATGAAGAGTTGGAAGGAATAGGAGGTTATTTCCCTAGTAGTGCATATCAAACGCCTATCTACACATTGTTGAAAACAGAATTTGACATAAGTCCAAAGTTACATCATACTTTTGACTTTATCATTGACTTTGTCAATCAATGTGTTGAAACATATAGCGTAAGAGCACAGTCATATGATGAGTTAGAAAATATTGAGGTTACTTCGCCTAATGGTAAGCAGAACACCATTGTTGCTTCTCAAGTCTTATGGAATATGTATCGAGGAACATCAGGGCTTTCGATGCCTAATGTTTTGGAATGTATTCATATGGCTCTTGAAAAGTTTCTGCTGAAATTGTGTAATAAACAAAACTTGCATGACTATGTGGAGAACCTTCTTGAACAGATTTTAAATAAATCTCGTTCTGCTTCAATGTGGGCTATAGTAGCAAGTGTAGTTACAGCGCACTTTGAAGATTTCTTTAATATTCTGTTATGCTTCTTTCAAAATTATCGTTTCTTAGGACTGGACTTGACACGTTTTACTCATGAATTGACAGCACATACATTAAGTTTTGCCTATGTAGGAAAAGAACAATTGGGCAAAGAACGCAAGGAATCTAATGAATTGACGCATAGACGAAATCATTTGGAAAATGTTCTACAAAGTCTTCAAATCTCTTATTCTGATTCAACAAAGCCACAAGACAAAGCAAGGTTACAACTTTTATATGGCTGTGTAGAACATTTAAAGAAACAAGTGGCTGAAATTCCTCAAGAAGAGAAAGATTATGAAGATTATATGATAGCTAGAATAGACTATCGCTCTATGATAAAAGAAGAAGTGACTTTAAAAAATGGAATAAAAGCTCTGCGGTTAACTCCAAATTTAACAGATGCTCAAAAAAATGCTCATCAGGAATTGGAAAAGTCTAATATACAGATGGCTAGGGGAGTAAGACTTAGGGAATGGATAAACAAGCAATTCGAAGGAAACAAGAATGAGGTCAGTAAGTCTCCGTTTGATAATGACGTTCATCTTGTGTTGGATGAAATCCGACATATTGAAAATCTTCTGAAATCGAAAGATGGAACTTTGTATAAACTCATGGGAGATGAATTCCTTCCTTATATGGGTAGTTCTGTTTTACTTATGAATTTTTCATCCGAGATGACTGATGGAGAAATTAAGGAATGCAAAGAAAGAGTGTTAGAATCTTTGCAAGATATGCCTTTTATTTTGTCTAATAGTCTATCTGGATTGGATATTTGTCTTAATGCAATACCTATACTTCTTGCTTTCTGTAATCCCAATGAAATGGCTATCGTAAAAAAGATTTGCTTGGATTATGTCCGAAGTACTTTTAAATATGGAAATACAAGACCTTGTGATCTAATGAGGTATATGCTTATACGACGAAAGGTGTGGCAAGATCATACAGATTTTATGGAAGAGTGCATTCATGAACTTGTAGAGCCAAATAAAAATCAAGTCTTTTCTTTAGACCTTGCTAGAGCTATAGTCTGTTTGTTGGCTAACAGTTCTTCTCATCGTAATCTTTTTGTGAAATCGATGGAAGCATTGTCTTCCGAGTGGATTCCTGATATGAGATATGGGTATGAGCATTATTCTCAGGATAGATTTGAAGATGCTGATCTTGTCGCAGACATTATAATTAATTGTCATGTTCCAAAAGTAAGTGAAGTCATTTCTTTTTTCTGTAGATATATTTCAATACATGACAAATATGAACCATTGGTAAGTAGGCTGTTATTAAAATGTGTCTCATATGGGAATTATGAGCAATTTTGGGCAGCTTGGTATTCATTGTATGATTGTATTATCAAGAACATAGGAAAGAGAGACTATTCAAATGTTGTCAATGAGTACTTGCTGAATCCTTCATATTTAAATGATGACAGATCTAAATGGTTTGAATTGAAGGAAAAAGATGTGCCTTTCTTTGAAAAGGTATTGACTGAGGCAGGTGATAATCCGTCGGTTTTGGGATCAGTAGTTAAAGTATTTGATACTATTGGTTATGATTATTCTCTAAAGATAGTTCCTATAATAGCTTCTGTCATAGAGGATAAAACAGTATATGATGGAGATCAAAATGTTATGAAAATGCTATTGGTTAATCTGGAAAATCTTGTAAGATCTATTCTTGCAGATTTTGAAACTGATATAAAGAACGATAAGCCTCTTAAACTAAATATCAAGACAATATTGATGTTTATGAAACAGCATGGTTCAACCCAAGCATCAATCTTCTTAAGAAATATATAGTTATGCCAGCAATTTTTCACTCCAAAGACATTCTTGTCGATTATTATAATAATCCTGACCATCCTGCATGGGCTAAAGATTTGATTTGTAGAGCTATAAATACCAATGGGGCTATTGAAGAAGAGGATTTAGATATTATTCTCGACGAAATTCTGAATGAAGTAGCTACTCCATCATTGGTTATTCCTGCGAATTTTGGGGTGGCTTATCCAAAGATTGAGATAAATAGCTTAAAGCATATATCAGGTGTAAATGCATTGGCTAATAATCAAGAAATAAAATTTTGCGAAGAGGGGCTCACTTTGATATTTGGATTTAATGGCTCAGGTAAGAGTAGTTATTTCAGAATACTTAATATGATGGCTAATGCAGATATAAATTATCCTGTATTGCAAAATATTTATTCACAAACACCAGCACCTTTTCATGTTAAATTAGAATATTCTATAGCTGGTACTAGGACAACGTATACTTGGAATGGTATATCCAATTTCCCGCCAGAATTGACTCATATACGCTTTTTCGATGCAAATTATAGCAAAAGGCTTTTGGAACCTCATGATAGCCATACTTATCTTTTTGAAAGTTATTTCTTAAGGATATATCAAAGTATAAATTGGACTGTGGAATCTCTTAATAATTTGGGAGCTGTACCTCTGCGTGACTACAATGAGCTGAAAAGTCTATGTAACAATACAATTTGTATGTCTCTGAAAAATGCCCTTTTACAACATTTTAGGGAAGAGTTGAGTTTATTGGGTATGGGGTATCTCAAGGTGGAGGTGGAAATGGAGGATTTGATGTTACCAACGTCCAAAATTAAGTTTAAAATTCTAAATAACACCAATGTTGAGCAGATTCTAAGCGAAGCAGAATTTAAATGTGCCTCTTTGGCTTTGTTTATTGCAGAAAATATTTTGCTAGATATAGAACAACCTTTGGTATTTGATGATCCTGTAACTAGTTTGGATGCTCAATATGTTGAGAATTTCCTGAATAGAATCATTTCGCTTCCTAATCAGATAATTCTTTTTACGCATAGTGTGCAACTGCAAACTTTATTTTTGGAAAAGGATGGAGATAGAATAAAAATCTACCCTAACAACGGAAACATTGCAAATAGGACTTCAAATAAGGTGCATGTCTTTGCATACGAGGTATTGTCAGATAATCCTCAGAGTAACGGATATGTAATTGACAACAAGATATGTAAGTCGTTACATTATTTGGATAAAGCTGATGGTTATCTAAGCACTGTTCCTTTGCTGAATGCACAGGAAGTTATAGATTCGTTACGCCATGCCATAGAATGGATGGTGGATGAAGTTGTATTTAGAAGCAAGAGTCCATTGAAATTTAGAGGTAGGAGTAATATTCCTTGGATTGATTTGATGGCTATAACAGATGCGGGAGCACAAATGGTGACTTCTTTAAGGGATGCCTATAACAAACTATCTAATCATGGTACGCATGTAGGGATGGGAAGTGTCATGCAGACTTTAACTAGACAGGATTTGTTAGGAATATCAACTACGCTTCGCCATATTTATAATAATGCAAATTTATAAGATTAGAGTAATCTATATAAAATAGTAGACGAATTATGGAGCAAAACAAATACACCACAACACAAATCATTTCTCTGGCACCTCGACATAGAGCCATTCACCTGGAAGACTAGCTACGGAGAGCAATGTCCATCCTTCGTTACAGAAGAGAACAAAGAGGTATGGCGGCGTTACTTGGAGAAACTCATCAAGAAGCATCTGAAGGCTGAGGTGATGAATTCTCCTGAGTTCAGGGAGATAGAGACGATGGTGAACTACGAGAAGCTGGTCCGCATCAAAAGTGATGAAAAGAGGAAACGGTCCATGGAGAAGCAACGGTATCGCGCCAAGATGGAGCGACCGAGAATCAACTATATTCCCAAAGGGCTGAGCGTGGACTATGAAGAAGAATACTCCAAATATCTGATGCAGGAAGTAAGCTTTGAGCCAAGAGATAATGATGACTTCACGGCTCAGCTGCGTCTGCTGGAACGATGGCATAAGAAATCCATTCCACAGATATTGGAGAAGAACAGACCTGATGCAGCGTATGCCATCGCCATGACGCTGTGCAAGCATATACCTCTGCTCATCAACCGTGATGACATACAAGAACTGGTTGGCGAATACAAAAGACGTATCGGCAAACTGATATTCGATAGCTATCAAGCCCTGGTGGAAGCTGTCAAGATATGGAACCACGAGGAGAAACGCCAGGAGGTATGCCGCTATATCAAAGAGACAGCAGGACAATACCCCAATCATCGAGGCATGAAGAAGAAGTTGATGGACTTGATGCCAGAGGCACCATTTGAAGGAGATCCGATTGCTGTGACTCGTGAGCCAAACGACATGGAGAAATCACTCCTGTAAATTATCAACTACACCAATAATGAAACAGAAACAATGAGAGAAGCACCTATAATTTTACCAGTGTTCACAACCAGTGTGCCTTTGGATTTTCCATCTGAAGGCACGTTTGCGTTCAATAAGAAAACCCATAAGCAGTTGGAAGTGACGGTGAGAATCAACGAACACCAGTACTTCAACATGAACTTCCTGAACCATGATGGATATATCATGGCATGCTGCAGATGGGCGCATGTATTGGACTTTGCAGAAAACGGTTATGACCGTTACGAACAGATCATCAAAAAACATTTCCGGAAGAAATATCCTGTCATCAGCAGTCTGTATGGACAGCATACTGATACGGCTGAGGATATCCATATCTCCACCATCGGCTTTGAGGGCAATCCCAAGGAATGGTATATCTCCATGCGAATCTATGGAGAGAAGTTCGATGACCTGCTGCATGGCAATCTGCTGATGAATGTGGTGTTTGCCTCTGCCGTTGGTAATCTCTGTATGGCAAGCGTGGATGTGTTCAAGGAAATCATGAAGAGTGATGCCAAGCAGCCGAAGGTATTGCTGAAGGAGTTGACAGGTATCGACGAGATAGACAAGAACTTTGACTTCGGCAATTATCTGGATGCCAGAAATCCTGAGACAGGCGAGATTATATCTACAGCGAGAGAAGACGGCAAGGCTTCGGGAGTGGAATTGCCAGAGGAAATAGAAATACCAGCTTGCATGGAGGCATATCCAACTAATATTTACGTACCGACATTTATGGATTCGCTGAATGAAAAGGAATTTGTTACTTTCTGTAATGCCCTTTATTTCGAAATCATGTCAAAACAACAAGCCTTGAAGGATGTTGGCTTTGCCAAAGAACGTGACTTTCAATACTTGGAGGAATATGTTCCTGCTGTTGGTGATAAATTAATAGCAGGAGAAGAAGCCAAAACAGAACGACTACTGATTACCTCTACTGTTTTTCTCATGATGTCGAGTATGCGTAATTCTTTGTATGATGAATTGTACCAGATTAAAGATACAGAGACTGAGGACAATAAACTCGCTATGGAATTGGATGGGTATGTCAGAAAATTGATTTGGCGCAATTGGGACACCAACTACTTGGAGGAACTTGTAGAGCAAATTGAAAGTAAGCAATGAAGGAAATCAAACTTTTTGATTACCAAGAGGATATGAAGGAACGGATTGAGAAGGCGTTGCGCCTTCATCGGTCCGTGATGGCACAAATGCCAACGGGTACGGGTAAAACGGTTCTACTCGCTTCGGTCGTAGAATCGTTTTTGAGGGAACATTCTAATTGTCATGTTTGGATTGTTGCCCATAGAAGGGAGTTGGTTTCTCAGATTCGAGAAACTATTGAAAGAGTTTTTTCGAAAACCCACCCGTCCTCCCTTACCCTTAAGGGAGGCTCCACCGCTTTCCCCAAGCCCCTTTCCCCTCAGGGGACAGGGGATGTAACCGCCCTCCGGTGCTCAGAACCGCTACGCTCTAAGGTTGGCGGACCATCAAAGGTCTCGCCAGATTGTGCGGGATGGGACCGCCTTACTGCTACTTGCTTGCGGCCTGCTGATGGGCTTGCTGCTACTTGCTTGCGGCCTACTGAGGGACTTGGGGACCGCCTTGCTGCAACTTCTGCCTCTTCTGTTAATCCTAATTCTGACATGATGCCGATAAAGGCGGTGTCGATACAATGGTTGTCGAAACACTATGACGAGATAGAGGAAGAACCGGGAATGATAGTGATTGACGAGGCGCACCATGCGCTTGCCAAGACTTACAAGGGAATGTGGGAGAGATTCCCAAATGCTAAGTTTCTGGGACTGACGGCTACTCCTTGCCGATTGAATGGTAAGGGATTCACAGATCTGTTTGATGTCTTGGTGCAGTCGTGGAGTGTTCCTGAGTTTATCAGCAAGGGAAGATTGGCAACATACGATTTTGTGAGCATCAAATCGGATGGTGTGACGCAAGGGCTCATTGATTCCTTGCAGAAGCGAGGAGCAGATGGTGATTATCAGAACAAGGAGATGGATCGGGTTTTGAACAAGAAACCGAGCATTGAAAGGCTTTATAAAAGTTTTGAGAAGTATGGCAAAGACAGGAAGGGCATCGTGTATGCCATCAATATTTCTCATGCTAATGCTATTGCCGAGTTCTACAGAGAACACGGCATAGCGGCTGTTGCTATTGATAGTAAAACGCCAAGTTCTTTACGAAAAGAACTTATTGAAAGGTTTAAAGCTTCTTCTAATACTTCTCAATATTTTTCGAAAACCCACCCGTCCTCCCTTACCCTTAAGGGAGGCTCCACCGCTTTCCCCAAGCCCCTTTCCCCTCAGGGGACAGGGGATGTAACCGCTCCTCCTCGTCGCTCGGAACCGCTACGCTCTAAGGATGGCGGACCATCAAAGGTCTCGCCAGATTGTGCGGGATGGGACCGCCTGGGTGCTACTTGCTTGCGACCTGCTGATGAGGTTGGCGATAGACTTGCTGCTACTTGTTCGCGGGCTGCTGATGGAGTTGCTGATGGGGCTGCTGATGGGCTTGGTGCTACTTGTTTGCGGGCTGCTGATGGGCTTGGTGCTACTTGTTTGCGGGCTGCTGATGGGCTGGGGGCTATACAGGTATTGGTGAATGTGGATATCTTCTCGGAGGGTTTTGACTGTCCGGATATTGAGTTTGTGCAGTTGGCTCGTCCTACCTTGTCGCTTGCCAAGTATCTGCAGATGGTAGGAAGAGGATTGCGAGTAGCCAGGGGAAAGAAGAGCTGCGTGATGATAGATAACGTGGGATTATACCGGGTGTTCGGATTGCCATCACAGGTATGGAACTGGAATGCGATGTTTGAAGGAAAGCTGAAAGTTGGCAAGAAGAAGGAGACTGCCAAGAAAAGAGCGTTTTTCCTGGGAAGTGAGGAGCAAGAGGGGCATCAGGATGATTCTGATTCGGAAATGGAGATGGTGGTGAGCCATGAGGAGTTGCTCCAGATGCTGCATTGTCGGGAGTTTGTGGACAGTAGAGGGGAGTTTGCCATCATCAAGCTTCCTGATGGGAAGATGACGGTAGTGAACCGGCAGGGAGAACAAGTCTTGGAGCCAGGCGATTACCGTGACATGAAGCTGTTGGATGGCAACATCCTGTTCTACCGACATCGCAGAAAGGAGGTCTGCTATTATGACCTGTTGTCTGGTGCTATTATTGACGATGGTCCCAATGTTTACGATGTTCCAAAGGTGGTTACGCTAGAAGGTTGGGAGTTCATCAAATATGGAGATGTTTATATGTCTCGCACCTACGAACATTTCTCTTGGCCATATTGCCCTTCCAAATATGACCTGTTCAATTTTGGGGATTACCTGATATATCGTTATAATTATTTAGTAGATAGTGGTTGCCAGGAATGGTACTATTATGAAGGAGGCAATGGCTTGATGATGAAGGCTACTATAGATAGTAATCGAGTATGTTTCTTGCGTGGTGATTATGAACATGTGTATTGGAAGTGTGCCACTCTTCGTTGTGGTTGTATCGTGGTTATGGACAGCAAGCAGGACTACTACCTGGTGGATTCATATTTGAAGAAGACCTATATTGGATGCAATAACCCAAAGAATGAAAATGAAGATCTTCATATTGTAATGCCTCGCCTTGGCAAGAAATACTATGATGAGATGATGTTACAGGAGAAGAAAAAGGAAGCAAGCGAGATGATTCTTTTGCATGAAAAGTCTGTAGCAGGACATGTGGAATTATATCAGGCTGGAAAGAAATGGGGCATAAAAGTGGATGGCAGAGTTGTCGTGCCACCCCTTTATCGCAGCATAGCGCAACCTGTTGGTGCCTATTGTGCCTTTGAAGAGATTCCAAGATATTGGGGTATTATGACCTTAAAAGGCAAGGTGATAGTTGATGCCAAATATGAGAAGGTCGAGATTCGTGATGGAGGGATCGCCGTGGTAACTGATATCACGGGGAAAACACAGACCATCCATCTGAAAGTCTGAGAATATTAACAAAAAAGAGTGTGTCATGAATTTATGATACACTCTTTTTTTTTATTCTGTTTAATTACATCTTCTTTATCCGTTTGCGATATTTCCGAAGAAATCGAATGAGGCATCCCAATCCTTCCAGACTGGCTCTCTGCCCAATTCCTTCAATCTCGCATTGATTACCTTGGCGGTACGCTCATCGCTTACGGTGAATTGCTCCAATGCCTGAGGATAGGTATGGTAACCACCTGGATTTACCTTTGATTCTGCCGACATGGTGGTGACACCCAGTGTTGCCATGTTGTCACGGATGTAGGCTGGCTCACGAGTAGAGTAGGAGATATCTACATCGTGGTCGAAGATACGCATGGCGAAAGTAGCCTGTGCCAACTGCTTATCGGTCATGAAGCAGTTTGGCTGGAAACCTTCGTTCTGTGCAGGGCGCATACGAGGGAAGTTCACGCTGTACTTGGTCTTCCAGTAGTGCTTCTGCAGGTAGCGCAGGTGATGAGCCATCATCACTACATCCGTGCGCCACTCCTTCTCCAGTCCGATGAGCACACCCATACCGATGGAGTGTACGCCTGCCATACCCATGCGGTCGAAACCATCGCAGCGCCACTCAAACTTGCTCTTCATGCCACGTGGGTGGTAGAGCTTGTAGTGCTCGTGGTTGTAGGTCTCCTGGAAACAGATGACACCGTTCATGCCGTGGTCGGCGAGGGTTTTGTAATCCTCTGTAGAGAGCGGCATCACCTCAATCTTTACGTTAGAGAAATACTTCTTGGCGATGTCGATTGCCTTGGCAAGATATGGGGTGCCTGCCTTGGCTGGGTTCTCGCCCGTAACGAGAAGGATGTTCTCGAATGGAGCCAACTGCTTGATTGCCTTGTACTCGTTCTCAATCTGCTCTGGGGTGAGGATGGTGCGGGCCATCGGATTCTCACGATGGAAACCGCAATACACGCAGGAGTTGGAGCATGAATTGGTGATGTAGAGAGGGATGAACATCGACATGGTCTTGCCGAAGCGCTCCTCAGTATATTTGCGGGAAAGACGCGCCATTACCTCCAGGTATGGTTCGGCTGCCGGTGAAATCAGCGCCATGAAGTCGTTCACATCGCAATGGTCTTTGGCAAGGGCACGGCGCACGTCATTATCGGTCATTCGAGCTATGCGCTCCGTGGTCTCCTCCCAACTGATTTTCTTTAATTCGTCTGAAAACATTTTCTTACTTTTTAAACTTTCTCAAATCGTGTGTCAACTTGGCTGCGCAGAAGTTTGGACCACACATGGTGCAGTACTCACCATCTGTATGACCTGCCTCCTCGAAATACTTCAAGGCAAGCTCTGGGTCGAGAGAGAGGTGGAACTGGTCTCTCCAGCGGAACTCGAAACGTGCCTTAGAGAGGGCGTTGTCGCGGATGGTTGCGCCTGGATGACCCTTTGCCAAGTCGGCTGCATGAGCGGCAATCTTATAGGTTACCACACCTGTGCGCACATCTTCCTTGTTAGGCAAGGCGAGGTGCTCCTTAGGTGTTACATAGCAGAGCATTGCGGTGCCGAGCCATGCTATCTGGGCGCCACCGATGGCTGATGTGATGTGGTCGTAACCTGGGGCGATATCGGTAACCAATGGGCCGAGGGTGTAGAATGGTGCCTCGTGACAGTGGTCGAGCTGGCGCTCCATGTTCTCCTTAATCTTCTGCAATGGCACGTGGCCAGGACCCTCGATGAATGCCTGCACGTTCTTGTCCCAGGCACGGGTAACAAGCTCGCCCATGGTATCCAACTCGGCAAACTGGGCTGCATCGTTGGCATCGGCAATACAGCCTGGGCGCAGACCATCACCCAAAGAGAGTGCAACGTCATACTGTGCCACGATGTCGCAGATATCGTCGAAGTGCTCATAGAGGAAGCTTTCCTGGTCGTGATAGAGACACCACTTGCTCATGATACTACCGCCACGGCTCACGATACCGCAGAGACGGCTGTCGGCGAGATGCACGTTGTGGCGGCGGATGCCGGCATGGATGGTGAAGTAGTCGACACCCTGCTCACACTGCTCGATGAGGGTATCACGGAATACCTCCCAGTTCAGATCCTCTACCTTGCCGTTTACCTTCTCCAAAGCCTGGTAGATAGGCACGGTTCCTACTGGTACAGGGCAGTTGCGCACAATCCATTCACGGGTTTCGTGGATGTTGTCGCCGGTAGAGAGGTCCATCAATGTATCGCCTCCCCACTTGCAAGACCATACAGCCTTATCTACCTCTTCCTCGATGCTGGAGGTAGTGGCTGAATTACCGATGTTGGTATTGATCTTTACAAGGAAGTTGCGGCCGATGATCATCGGTTCGCTCTCCGGGTGGTTGATGTTGGCAGGAAGAACGGCACGTCCGCGTGCAATCTCATCACGAACATACTCAGGGGTGATATGGGTATCGATGCCCAACTCCTGGCAGTTCATGTTCTCGCGGATAGCCACGTACTCCATCTCTGGAGTGATGATGCCCGCCTTGGCATAAGCCATCTGGGTGATATGCTTGCCAGCCTGAGCACGGCGAGGCAACTGGATGTGCTCGAAGCGGAGGTGGTCGAGGCTATGGTCAGCAAGGCGCTGCTTGCCATACTCGCTGGTAACTTCCTTGAGTTGCTCGGTATCGTTGCGGTCGAGAATCCACTGCTCGCGCATTCTTGGCAAGCCCTTCTTCAAATCTACCTGATAGTTAGGGTCGCTGTAAGGACCGCTGGTATCGTAGATATAAACCGGAGCGTTTGGCTCAGTATGAGGAATGCCGCGCTCATCCTTCACAACAGTAGGAGTGAGGTTTACCTTGGTCATTCCAACCTTGATCTGTGGGAAGAGTTTTCCCTGCATATACGCCTTTTCTCTCTGGGCGTAAGCTTTCTTGTCGTTTGGCATAATGTTTAAAGGGTATATATTATAATTAGTCGTTGAGGAATGCGGTGAGAGGAGAACTTGCCTCAGCACAATCGCTGATGGCTCCGAGACCTGCCTCGTAAGCACGGCGACCGCATACTACTGCTTCCTTGAATGCCTTAGCCATCTCTACAGGATCACCGGCAACGGCGATAGCGGTGTTAACCAGACAAGCACTGGCACCCATCTCCATAGCTTCGGCAGCATGGCTAGGTGCACCGATACCTGCATCTACTACAACAGGAACGGTAGCCTGCTCGATGATAATCTGCAGGAAGTCCTTCATTCTCAATCCCTTGTTGGTACCGATAGGTGCAGCGAGTGGCATTACGGTAGCAGCACCAGCCTCTTCGAGGTGCTTGCAGAGGGTAGGGTCTGCCTGGCAATATGGCAATACCACGAAACCGAGCTTTACCAGTTTCTCGGTAGCCTTCAGCGTCTCGATAGAGTCAGGAAGAAGATAGCGAGGGTCTGGGTGGATTTCGAGCTTGAGCCAGTTGGTTCCGAAAGCCTCGCGAGCCATCTGTGCTGCGAAGACAGCCTCCTCGGCGTTGCGCACTCCACTGGTATTAGGGAGGAGCTGGATGCTAGGACTCTGTACGATATGAGTAAGCAGGTCGTCCTGCTTGTCTTCGAGTTCGATACGTTTCATAGCAACAGTAACCATTTCTGTTTCTGATGCTTTGATGGCTTCAGCCATGAGGGCATTGTTGTTAAACTTTCCTGTGCCCAAGAAGAGGCGTGAGTTAAACTCTCTGCCTGCGATTACTAATTTTTCCATTGTTTTATTATAGAGTTGTTATTTTTGTTTTCATTTCTGTAGAAAAAGTACTTTTGGATGATTCTTTTCCGCAGTATTCTGGGACCGTTATCCTCCGCAGAACGCTTTTACGATAACGATGTCAGCTCCTTCTGTGATGATTGTGTTTTCCCATTCATCACGAGGCACCATTTCGTTACTGATAGCTACTGCTACTCCTGTAGCTGGCAAATCGAGTTCCTGGGCTAACTCCCTGATGGTTTTAGCCTGTGTCTCGGTCTCTTTGTTGTTGATAGTTACTTTCATATTCTGTTCGTTTTATATGATGAATAATCTGTTTGTTTACGCTGTTTCTATCACCCGAAGCGATGATATGATAATATGTAATCAAACACGGTGAACTTCCAGATGAAAGCCTTAAGAGAAAAATAAAGCACTATCAAATATCCCTGCGACAGCATTACCTGCATCAGGTTCAATGGGTATCATCTCAGCCGAATCTTTCAGCACCCCGTGATAATCGCTTGCAAAAGTAATGATAATATCGGAAAAACAATAGAATTTCAAAAATATTTATGCTAAATTAACGCAGAATGTACCTTTCGCTTTACTGGCGTTTCTTTCTGCAATCCGGGCATTCGCCTTTGATGACAAAGGAAATAGAGTGGGGGTAAAAGCCTTCGGGCAGCTCGAAACTTGGAATATGGATATCCTCCATACAGAAGGAACGCTGGCAAGATTCGCAGTAGAAATGAATATGCCCGTCGTGATGATCGCAAGCCCCTTTTTCTTCGCAGAGTTCGTAGCAGAGTACGCCTCGCCCATCTTCGAAGGCATGTACCACATCATGTTCCAGAAAGAGGGTAAGGGTACGGAAGATGCTCGACTTGTCCATCGAAACCATTTTTCGTTCCAGATTGCTCAGACTCTGCGGGTTCTGTTCGCCCATCAGGGTCTTCATTACGAGTATGCGGTTGGCGGTTGGTCGGATGCCTTTCGATTCCAGCCTGCTGATCATATCTTGTGAGTTCATCGTTTCTTCTTTTTTTAATTTTTACTAACCGGTTGCAAAGATACAAAAAAAGCGTGTAAGTATGGTAACTTACACGCTTTTTCTTTATTTAAACGTAATTACTTTTTGCTTTCAATCTAGTTTAAGCCGCAGCATGAAGGGGTTTGAGCCCTTATGCGCAAGCACAACCACGGCTTCTGTTCAAAGCCTCACCATACATTTCCATTGCGGTCATGTAATTTGCAAGAATAGCCTTCAAGGCCTTCTTGATGTTTGCATACATTGTTTTCATAATCGTTATCCTTTTTTTAAAAATTAATACTCGGCATTCCTGCCATTTTCTTTTTCCTTTTGTTCATGAACGGTGGTCAATTTTACTTGCCCATCTCCATGTTGTTGTTTACATTCACAGCCTTGGCAATCATTGCTGCCACAACTGTAAGAATCATTACTGTCGTCATCATAATTTGTTTCCTTTCTTTCTTTGTGGAGCCTCCATTTGAGGTCTCCTGTTTTACATTATCCTTATTACAATCTCACTGTTTTCTGGTGCAAAGGTAATGCCTTTTTCTTGAATATCTGTCACAAAGACATGACAAAATGATGAAAAAGGGGCTTTTTTTGATACACGTCAACTAAACAGCAATGGCGGCTTGATATACGTCAAGCCGCCATGCTGTCATATTGAGAAATGTGTCATATTTCTTATGTTTCCTTGGATATCTGATGCTAGATCAGTTCCAGAATCTTGTCGAGAATCTTTTCTATGGTTGAAGAATCGGTTGCTTCATCGAGTTTCTGGTTGATTTTCTCTTCCAGTTTCTTGCTCACCTTGTCGGCAGCCTGATCCATGGCCTGGTTTGCCTTGTCTTCCAGTTTCTTCTGAACGGAAGCGCCCAGTCCGTCTTCTTCTGAACCATCGCTGCTATTATCGCTTACCGAAGGGGATTCATCGGTTGATGAGCTGGTGGTTTCTTCTATCTGCAGATTGTCGGCACCTTCCAGCGCTTTCACCATATCATCAGCATTCATCGTGTAAACGCTGCCAAGGATTCCGAAGCTTACGGTGTGCTGCTTGCCATTAAACTCAACGGTTCCCTTAGAGCATACGATATAGTTGTGGTATTCGAAGAGCTGGTTCATCACTTCATCAATAGCGCTTCCTGCCATCATTTTGGCAATGGAACGGATGCTTTGGGTGAAGAAGTTGTTATCACTGGTTTCTGTAGCCTTGTCGATAGCCTTGGCTGCCTCAGTCTTTACCTTTTCTTTGTGGGCATCAGGTCCTGGATTGGTTATGGCGAAAACCAGGAAGAGAAGTACGATAAGCCCTAAGATGATTTTCCAGAGGGTCTTGCTCGATTTTTTCTTTTCCGGTTCCTGTCTGTAGCCCTGGTTCATGGCAGCGCCGTGCTGAAAGCCTTGCTGGTAAGCCTCCTGCTGTGCCTGCTGGAAACCCTGCTGGTTTGCAGCCTGAAAGTTTGCTGCTTCTGTCCCGTTGTTGCCGGCTGCATCTGCTGATGTTCCTTCTGCATTTTCTTTGTTGGCTGTATTAGCCTTGATAGCTTCTACAGTTTCAAGAACAGTCTTCAATTCTGCTATTTTCCAAGCTGGAGTCCAGTCTTTCATGCCTTGTGCCCAAACAAGGGTCTCGGGTGTGATAGCCTTCTGGACGAGTTGCTCCAGGCTGAATGGACCCGCTTGCTGTCCGTTATTCTCAATGATAAAATATTCCATCATGTATTCTTTTATATAATATTTTTCTTAAAAGCCAATAAGGAGTTTCTTTCACTCTTCATTGCTTATTAGTGTGTAGCTTTCCACCATGCTGTTTTCTCTCTGCCCTTGATAGCTACGCTGTGCTGGCTAGGGTCGGAGATAGAAAGACCGCAATAATTTTTCACTTTAAAGGTTGTACCTCTATAACTCATTAACACTGTATAAGCTTCATCTGTATGAGCAGCAGCTTTGATTGTGAGTTTCATCTGTGAATTAAATTTGTCTTTCAGAGAGCCGCTTGGAACGAGACTGTCTACGTATACGCTCATGTCGTAGAAGAGGTTGGGAGAGAAACCATCCAGAGGCTGTATGGAATCGAGCGGAACGGATGATGAGAGGGTATATTTGCTGTTGATTTCCTTCATCACACTGGCTAGCTTTTCCATTTGTCTGCAGTCGATGGCTGCCATGTTGCAGAATGGAACGCTACTATTCTTGTAGAAATTGACAACTCCGTTGACAAATCCTGAGTAGTTGGGTGCTGAACTGTTGAGGTAACTCCATACGGTTTTGTATGGAACGCCGGCTCCCATTACTTCGCTACTTGAACTGATCATGAAATTAGTGACGTCTTTCAGTTCGTATGCAGTCTCTACATTGCCCATATAGCATGCATCGAAGAGAATGTATTGCATCTTGGTGCCGCTGAGTTTGATTCCTTCGGCAAGGGTAGGAACGTCGAGAGCGTTTTCTTCTAAACTTACGCTTCCGAAGAAACGGGTGATAGGATTGTTGGGATCGGGACCATACTGTATTCCGCTGAAATTACCGGTAGCGGTAGGGTAGCTGGTGCTTCCTTTCTGAGCAAAACCAGCATTAGGTCTAGCCATATAGGGATAGTTAACCCAATCGCTCTTGTAGGTCCATCCGCAGCCATGAGCTCCGATGATGAGCGAATAATTCAGGGCTTCAGCACGGCGTTTCACCTCATTCAGAATCTCTGCAAACCCTTCTGCTGTAGTATATGTAGCTTCATCATATGTCTTCAACGTGTCGCGGATGACGGCTTTCTTATTGCCGTCATACTGAAGATCTATGAGATAGCTCTTCCTGTAATTCTGGCTCATGAAGACCATTACACGCGAATTATTCAAGCCTTTCTTGGCAACAATACCTTCGCAGATACTGTCAACGTTGTTTTTCAAAAAACTTGTGAGACTGGATGTGTTGGTTCCACCCGTCCAAGGATAGAAGACGAAGATAGTCTGCTTATTGACGCTTTCTACATCAATAGCTTCATCGCCACAACTGGTGAAAGTTGCTGCTAGAGATAGCGTACATATAAATAAGGTGAAAAGCTTCTTGATCATAATTAAAAATGTTGAATGTTGAATGTTGAATGTTGAGTTGCAATCTTGCTAACGAATCAGCTTGACTAATTCAACATTCTACACTCAACATTCAACATTAAATATAATACTATTATTTCTTCTTGAGTTCCTCGATAGTTGCCTTGAGGGCAGCAATCTTCTCAACAGAGTCGCTTTCCTTCTTGCGCTCCAGGGCTACTACCTTTTCAGGAGCGTGAGCTACGAAGTTCTCGTTGCCGAGCTTCTTGCGTACGCCCATCAGGAAGCCTTCCAAGTGCTTGAGCTGAGCCTCTGCCTTCTCAATCTCGGCAGCTACGTCGATGAGGTCGCCCAATGGTACGGCAAACTCGTCGGTACCTACCATGAAGCTTGATGCATCTGCACTCTTCTCAGCGATGACCTCAATCTTATCAAGGTTCGCCATCTTCAGCGTTACGTCGTTGTAAGCCTCGAAATCGTTCTTGCCTACTACCTGGAGAGACAACTGCTCCTTCTGGGCAATGTTCTTCTGGTTGCGAACGGTACGAACACCGGCGATAATCTGCTTCACTGCCTCGATATCGGCTGCCAACTTCTGCTCCTCGGCTGTAGGTGCAGGAATATCCAGCTTCTCGCGCATGATGCTCTCGCCATCCTTGCGGTCGTAGATGTGCTGCCACAACTCCTCGGTGATGAATGGCATGAATGGATGCAACATCTTCAGAAGTGCATCGAAGAAACGGAGGGTAGCATCGTAGCTCTTCTGGTCGATAGGCTGGCCGTAAGCTGGCTTCACCATCTCCAGGTACCAGGATGAGAACTCATCCCAGAACAGCTTATATACAGTCATCAATGCCTCAGAGATACGGTAGTCCTTAAACTGCTTCTGCATCTCCTCGTTCACCTCCTTGAGCTTGGCATCAAACCACTTCACGGCGATTTCTGCACTCTTAGGCTGCTCGATATCTGCAGTCTCCCAACCCTTCACGAGGCGGAAGGCATTCCAGATCTTATTGTTGAAGTTACGTCCCTGCTCGCAGAGGCTCTCGTCGAAGAGGATGTCGTTGCCGGCAGGAGCGCTGAGCATCATACCCATACGAACACCATCGGCACCAAACTTGTCAATCAGAACCAATGGGTCTGGTGAGTTACCGAGACTCTTGCTCATCTTGCGACCCAGTTTATCGCGGACGATACCTGTGAAATATACGTGCTTGAATGGCATCTTGCCACGATACTCGTAGCCAGCCATGATCATACGTGCTACCCAGAAGAAGATGATGTCCGGACCTGTTACGAGGTCGGAAGTAGGGTAGTAGTAGTTGATCTCCTCGTTGTCTGGATGTTCGATGCCATCAAACAGGGAGATAGGCCACAACCATGAAGAGAACCAGGTGTCGAGGCAGTCGCTCTCCTGCTCAAGATCCTCAGCCTTGATGTTGGCATTCTTCTCCTGAGCGAGCTTCAGTGCCTCCTCTGCAGTCTCTGCTACCACGAAATCCTTCTTGCCGGCATTGTCGAAGTAGTAGGCAGGGATGCGGTGACCCCACCAGAGCTGACGGCTGATACACCAGTCCTTGATGTTCTCCAACCAGTGGCGATAGGTGTTCTTATACTTCTTAGGGTAGAACTCGATGTCGTCGTCCATCACAGGAGGGAGGGCGATGTCGGCAAAGTGCTGCATCTTGAGGAACCACTGTGTAGAGAGCTTTGGCTCGATAGGCACATTGGTACGCTCTGAGAAGCCCACCTTATTATTATAGTCCTCAATCTTCTCCATCAGACCGGCGTTCTGAAGGTCGATGGAAATCTGCTTGCGCACGTCCATGCGGTCCATACCTACATAGAGACCTGCTGCCTCGCTGATGGTACCATTGTCGTTGAAGATATCGATGGTTTCCAAACCGTGCTTCAAACCGAGGGCGTGGTCGTTGATATCGTGAGCTGGAGTTACCTTCAAGCAACCAGTACCGAACTCGATATCTACGTATGTATCCTCGATGACTGGAATCTCGCGGTTTACGAGAGGCACGATAACGTGCTTACCCTTCAGCCAGGTATTCTTCTTATCCTCTGGGTTGATACACATGGCAGAGTCGCCCATGATGGTCTCAGGACGGGTGGTTGCTACTACTGCATAGTATCCCTTCTCATCCTTGTGTATCACGTTCTCCTCATCCACCTGCTGGCAGTCCTGCTCTACTACATAATACTTCAAGTGGTAGAGCTTAGAGTGCTCGTCCTTGTAGATAACCTCCTCGTCAGAGAGCGCAGTCTGAGCCTTAGGGTCCCAGTTAACCATGCGCACGCCACGATAGATGAGTCCCTTCTGGTAAAGGTCGCAGAATACGTGGATAACGGCACGAGAGCGGGTCTCGTCCATGGTGAATGCTGTGCGGTCCCAATCGCAGCTGGCACCGAGTTTGCGGAGCTGCTTGAGGATGATGCCGCCGTGCTCATGAGTCCAGTCCCAAGCATGCTTGAGGAACTCCTCGCGGGTAAGGTCTGTCTTCTTGATGCCCTGCTGAGCGAGGCGGTTAACCACCTTAGCCTCGGTAGCGATACTGGCGTGGTCGGTACCTGGTACCCAGCAAGCGTTCTTGCCCTCCATGCGTGCACGGCGAACGAGAATATCCTGGATTGTATTGTTGAGCATGTGTCCCATGTGGAGCACACCCGTTACGTTTGGTGGAGGGATAACCACTGTATAAGGTTCACGACCATCTGGCTTAGAGCTGAAAAGCTTGTTGTCGAGCCAGTACTGATACCATTTACTTTCCACTGCTTGTGGATCGTATTTACTTGCTAATTCCATTGTTTATATCTAATTTTTATTCTTTTTCTTTAAAAAACGGTGCAAAGATACTAATTTTTGGGCGAAAAATACTATCTTTGCATCAAAATTATTAATTTTTGCACAAAACGATGGTTAGTAATACAGGAAAAGGACATACGAAAGAAGAAAAACTGGCGGCGTTCAGCCGCTTGCTGGATGTGCAGGACCGTTTGCGCCTGCAGTGTCCATGGGATAAAAAGCAGACATTCGAGAGTCTTCGTCCGAATACGATCGAGGAGACTTTCGAGCTTTGTGACGCCTTGATGAAGCGCGATTACAAGGATATCAAGAAGGAGTTGGGCGATGTGTTGGAGCACGTGATGTTCTATAGCATCATCGGCAGAGAAGACGGCGAGTTCGATATTTGCGATGTTTGCAATCAGGAGGCAGATAAACTGATGTTCCGCCATCCTTTCATCAACTGGAAGGAGGAAGGAAATTGGACGGTTTCGAATCCTGATATGTATATCAACGATGATGGACAGGTGGTATATAGACAGGTGGTATATAGAGAGTCTGAAGAAGCAGAAACCGGGAAGGCTGGAACTGCCAGTTCGGAAGAAACCTTGGCTCTTGGCGCCAGCAAGCCGAAAACTGCTACTTCTGTTGAGAAAACCTGGGAACAGATCAAGCAGCAGGAGAAGGATGGAAATGAGCGGGTGTTGAGCGGTGTCCCTAATTCTCTTCCGTCTCTTATCAAGGCTTATCGCATTCAGGACAAGGCTAGAAATGTAGGCTTCGACTGGAAAGAAAAAGAAGATGTGTGGGACAAAGTGCAGGAGGAACTGGAAGAACTCAAGGTGGAACTGGCTAAAGGCGACAAAGAGAATTCTACCCAGGAATTGGGCGATTTCATCTTCTCTGTAATCAATGCAGCACGTCTCTATAAACTCAATCCGGATAATGCACTGGAGAAAACCAACCAGAAGTTTATCCGCCGTTTCAACTACGTAGAAGATCATAGCTTAAAGCAAGGTAAAAACTTGAAAGATATGAGCTTAGAAGAAATGGATAAACTATGGAATGAAGCAAAACTTCAGGATAAAAAGGATGATAAATAACGGTGAATCAGATAATCTTATCGACTCATCAATATAATAATAAAAACTAAAGTGTTATGAAGAAATTAGTTTATGTAACAATAGCTTTGGTGGCGCTTTTCGCAGCCAACAGTTGTAAGAACAAAAATAATGTTCCTGTTATCAGTGCAGCAGATTCGGTAGAGGTAGAGGATGCAATGAACGATTCTACCATCTATGGTGTATGCGGTGAGGGAACCTCTATGCATAGCCTGGAGCTGATTTCTGATGATGGTGACACCCTTTCGGTGTTTATTGACGATGAGAATCCTGATGTTGTTCAGGGAGGATTGCTGGCTGGCGACCGTATTGCTCTTATCGGTTATAAGGCTGAGGATGGAGAGATGATGGCCCAGAAGATTATCAACCTGACATCCCTCTTGGGTAAATGGACTTCTCTGGATAAGAATTTTGATATCTTGGAAGGTGGAGAGGTGAAGAACAATGTGAAGGCTGAAACTAATCCTTGGACTAGCTGGAAGATACTCAATGGTAAACTTTTGCTGAATAAGGATACTTTTGCTATTGACAAGTTGGGTTCTGACAGTCTTATGTTGGAGAATACTCAGGGTATCTTTGTTTTCAAGCGCCAAGAGTAAGGTCATCATGTTGAACCTGTAATTTATGATTTAGTTTTGGAACCATTTAAAGTACATATATTGGGGTGTGGCAGTGCTTTGCCCACCCTTCAGCATAGTGCCTCGGCCCAGATTATTGAGATGCGTGGCAAATGCTTTATGATGGATTGTGGAGAGGGTGCCCAGATGCAGTTCCGTCGCACTCATGTTCACTTTGCTAAGATAAATGCTATCTTTATTTCGCATCTTCATGGTGACCATTGCTTTGGCTTGCTGGGACTTCTTTCTACCTTAGGCATGCTGGGCAGAACGGCTAAGTTAAAGGTGTATGCGCCAGAAAGTTACGGAGTTCTATTTAAGCGTCAGATTGACTTCTTTATGCAGGGAATGGAATATGAAATTGAATTTGTTCCTGTAGATACCGAGAAGTCGCAAGTAGTATATGAAGATCATTCTGTAACCGTAGAAACCGTTCCTCTCCAGCATCGTGTGCCTTGTTGTGGGTACATCTTCAGAGAGAAACCGACATTGCCTCATATCCGTCGTGATATGATAGATTATTACGAGATTCCTGTAAGCCAGATTAATAACATCAAGAATGGAACTGACTGGACAACGAAGGAGGGGGATGTAATACCTAATGCCAGATTGGTAATGCCTGCCACTACTCCCCGCAGTTATGCTTATTGCAGTGATACCCGGTTTGTTCCGGGGTTGGCAGAAAAGGTAAAGGGGGTTACGGTGCTTTATCATGAGAGCACCTATACTTCGGAGAATGAGGACAGGGCTAAACTCTATTATCACAGTACGGCTCGACAGGCTGCAACTATAGCCAGAAATGCGGGTGTAGGCAAACTTCTTCTGGGACATTATAGTGCAAGATATAATAATGAAGAGGTATTGTTGAATGAAGCTAAAGAGGTGTTTACGGAAAGTTATCTTACTCAGGAAGGTAAAGTGTTCTCTATAGAATAATGTAGAAATATAAAAAAAGTGCCTTGCATCAAAAAAAAGTTCATTTTTGATGCAAGGTTTTCTCTTTATATCGTTTAATCTTTAAAAAGGATTTGAAATTGGAATCGGAAAAGAAACTCTTAGACGACATCAATAGCGGCAGTCGGGCAGCCATGCACAGATTGTACGAACGCTATGTGGGGTATGCCATGGCGGTAGCGCTGAGGTATGTCCCTATGCGCGATGATGCTGAAGATGTAGTGCAAGATAGTTTTATAAAAGTCTTTTCCGGCATTTCAAAATTTGAATATCGGGGTGAGGGCGCTCTTCAGGCTTGGCTCTTGCGGATAGTGACAAATGAAGCGGTCAACTTTGTAAGGCAGCAAAAGCGCTTCACTATCGTGGACGAAGTTCCCGATGATATTGAGGATGAAGAGCCTGAAGTAGAAAGAGTTCCGCCTGCAGAACTGACAAGAATGATAGGAGAATTGCCTGATGGGTACAGACTGGTTCTTAACATGTTTGTTTTTGAACAGAAAAGCCATAAAGAAATTGCACAGCTGTTAGGCATCAAAGAAAGCAGTTCTGCTTCACAATATTTGCGGGCGAAAAAGCTGTTGGGCAAAAAGGTGAAAGATTATCTGGGCCAGGCAGATTGTAGTGATAATAAAGAGTTGAATCATATAAACGAGAAAAGTAATGAGTAACGATTGGACAAATAAACTTCGAGATCAGTTGGCAGACTACCAAGAGCCTGTCAGCCACGACTTGTGGGCTGAGATAGAACAATCGCTTGCTCAGTCTAAAAAGGTTGGTGATGAGGAAACTGATGTAAAAAAGACCCCACAGGCTCGTTATGTTGTCTTGAAAAGATGGTCAGTAGCTGCAGCTATTGCTTTATTGGGAGTAGGAGGCAGTTATGTTTATCTGCATGATGATGAACCGGGACAGACTAACTTAGCTGTTCAGAGTTCTTTCTCTACAGCATCAGGTTCAAGCAGGACTTCTTCTGCTGTCCGTGCAGAAGCACAATCGGCAGGAAGTAAAAATGCTATCTTGCTTGCTGAAAACAATGCATCTGCACATCAGGTGAATCGCCATTCATTGGGGCGTCAATTGAACCATAGTAAATCTTCGGTATCTTCTTTGGATAGAACTGTTGCTGATAATCATGAAATAATGCTTGCAGCAGAGGTAGAAATGCCAGAACAGTCTGTTAATGCAGAGGTAAATGGTCGGGAATTATCTGTTTTGCAAAAGCAAAATGAGGATTCTGAAAGACAGACGGCCGTTTCTTCTAATCATGCAACCAAGCCGTTGGAAGCAGATGGTGGGCAGAAGCTTTATGCTGGCAGGGTGCAGGATGGTCATTTTGAACGCAGTTATAAGGACAAGTATGAACAGAACTGGACCATGAACCTGTATGCAGAGAATGTAAGTCTGGGCTCTGGCAGTGATGGAATGTCAAATGGCATGTATGCGTCTTCAGATCCTCTTGCTGGTGGCGGCTTTGCTGATCATGGTGTTTTCCTGGCTGCTGCTTCTCCTTTAAGATATGCAATACCGAAATATGTTGAAGCGAAACATCATGCTCCTTTGGCTATAGGTGCTCAAATTGGTATCGGACTTGCGCCCCGTTTGTCTTTGAGTACCGGTGTCGTTTATACGCGTGTTGCTTCTGATTTCAAATCTTATGGTGTTTCAGAATTTGATACACATCAGGTTTTGCATTATGTGGGTGTTCCACTTGGTTTAAACTATGAGGTTTGGAGCACGGGAGGCTTTCATGCGTACGTAATGGCGGGTGGAGAAGCCGATTTCAACGTAAAGAATGATACAAAGGTTTCTGGTCATAAAGAGGACGTGAAGCGTGATGGCGTTCAGTTCTCGGGTAAGGCTTCGCTTGGTGCACAGTATGATGTTACACCACAAGTAGGCTTCTATATTGAGCCAGGTGCAAAATATTATTTTGATAATGGCAGCGAAATAGAAAATACGTTTAAAGATAAGAAGTGGAATTTTAATCTCCAGTTCGGACTTCGTATTAATCTGAAATAGTGTTTGAGTCCAATTATTAATAAATATATGTACGAACTACATTTCATTTTATAACATTACATACGAGAAAAGGAAAGGGCAGTCTGCGTGATGCATGGCTGCCCTTTATTGTTTCCCGTTTTTCTTATTTATTCAATAATTTTTCGCTCATATTGAGAGCGGCCTTTCTGCCGTCTCCCATGGCAAGGATTACTGTGGCTCCTCCTCGTACGATATCGCCGCCAGCGTAGATTTCTTCGATGGAACTCTGCATCTGGTCGTTTACGGCAATGGTGTTCTTTCGGCCAAGTTCCAATCCCTCGATACTCTGAGGAACGAGTGGATTAGGGCTTACGCCTACAGCTACAATTACCTGGTCGCACTCCAGAGTGATGGTTTCGCCTGTAGCTTCTGGACGGCGACGGCCACTGGCATCAGGTTCGCCAAGCTTCATCACATCGAGAACTACAGCCTTTACTGCGCCCTTCTCGTCTGCCTCATATTCTTTAGGATTGTGTAATGTAAAGAAGTTGATTCCTTCTTCCTTGGCATGCTTCACCTCTTCGAGTCGGGCAGGCATTTCTGCCTCCGAACGGCGATATACCAAGGTTACGTCTGCTCCGAGTCGTTTTGCAGTACGGCAACTGTCCATAGCTGTGTTACCGCCGCCTACAACAACCACCTTCTTGCCTAAGTTGATAGGGGTATCGCTATGAGGATTAGCTGCATCCATCAGGTTTACACGGGTAAGATATTCGTTAGAAGACATGATGTTCAAGGCATTCTCTCCTGGAATATTCATGAAGTTTGGCAGACCCGCACCAGAACCAACGAAAATTCCCTTGAATCCTTGTTCTTCCAGATCTTTTACGGAAATGGTCTTGCCAACGATGCAGTCTGTAATAAACTTTACGCCCATCTTCTGAAGATTCTCAATCTCTACATCTACGATAGCATTAGGCAAACGGAATTCAGGAATACCATATTTCAATACACCGCCAATCTCGTGTAATGCTTCAAAGACGGTGACGTCGAATCCCTTCTTTGCCATATCGCCTGCAAAACTCAATCCGGAAGGTCCTGAACCAACTACGGCTATCTTGATGCCATTAGGTTCATCGCACTTTGGTACAGAGATGTTTCCACTCTGGCGTTCGTAATCGGCAGCAAAACGCTCCAGGTATCCGATAGCTACAGCTGGCTCGTTCATCTTGAGATGTACACACTTGCTTTCACATTGCTTTTCCTGTGGACAAACTCGTCCGCAAACGGCTGGTAGGGCAGAGGTGTTCTTTAAAACCTTGGCTGCGGCAAGGAACTGGCCTCGCTCAATGTTCTTGATGAAGGAAGGAATGTTGATGCTTACCGGACAACCTTCCATACAGGTAGGTTTAGGACAGTCGAGACAGCGCTTGGCTTCGGTCAAAGCCATTTCCTTGGTTAAACCGATATTTACCTCTTCCGTACGGGTTGTGGCACGATAAAGAGGGTCAAGTTCTGGCATCTTTACGCGCTCTATAGCTGTACGTTCTTTTGCTTTCATCGAAGCGCGTAACTCCTTGCGCCACTCAGCGTTACGGTCGGTCAACTCTTCGATGCTCGCATCTGTAGGTTCTACGTCCATGGTTACATCCGTAGTTTCTTTCTTCTTTCCTGCGTCTACAGTTGCAAGGTGCTCTTCGAAGTGTTCCATCTCTTCGCGTTCAACATCCTTGAAAGTGCCCATGCGCTTGAACATCTCGTCCCAATCTACCAGGGCGCCGTCAAACTCAGGACCGTCGATGCAGACAAACTTGGTCTTGCCACCGATGGTCAGGCGGCAGGCACCGCACATACCGGTTCCATCCACCATGATGGTATTGAGCGAAACGTCTGTGGAAAGATTATATTTCTGGGTCAGGAGACAGCAGAACTTCATCATGATAGGAGGACCGATGGCGAAAACCTTATCGATATGCTCCTGATTGATAAACTTCTCGATTCCTACGGTTACAACACCCTTCTCGCCGTAACTTCCGTCATCGGTCATGATGATGAGCTCATCGCTAGATGCACGCACTTCATCTTCCATAATCACGAGGTCTTTGTTCCTACCCGCGATTACAGAAAGAACTCTGTTTCCTGCGGCTTTCAGTGCCTTGATGATAGGGAGCATAGGAGCTACGCCTACACCACCTCCGGCACAAATGACAGTTCCGAAGTTCTCGATATGTGTAGGATTTCCAAGTGGTCCCACCACGTCGTGAATCTCATCGCCTTCATTCAATGCACAGAGTTTGGTAGATGAAAGACCTACCTTCTGCACAACCAGTGTGATGGTTCCTTTCTCAATGTCAGCATCAGCGATGGTCAGCGGCATGCGCTCGCTGTTGTTGTCTACACGGATGATAACAAAGTTACCTGCCTTTCGGCTCTTGGCTATAAGTGGTGCTTCTACATCGAAGCGGAATACTTTCTCTGAGTATTGTACTTTCTTGATAATCTTGTTCATTGGCTATTAAATTTCTTAATGCTGATATATTAATATTTCTGGTTAGCTGTTTAGAGTTTGCTTCATGGTACATAAAAATGCAAAAGGATAACATCGGCTACCTTTGTGGCAGTCGAAGTTATCCTCGTACAATATATGTTATTTTTGTTTTTCGAATGTTTTGTATAATCGAGAAAAACTGAAAGTCTTACCGATACTTCAAATTAATCGAAATTTTTGTCATCAAGCATCTCGAAACCGCAGTATGGAACCAATACCTTAGGTACTCGGATTCCTTCTGGGGTCTGATTGTTCTCCAAGATGGTTGCTACGATACGTGGCAAAGCAAGAGCTGAACCATTCAATGTGTGGCAAAGCTCAATCTTCTTGTCATCTGTATGGCGATAGCGGCAGTGGAGACGGTTAGCCTGGTAGCTCTCGAAGTTAGATACTGATGAAACTTCCAACCAGCGACCCTGTGCAGCACTCCATGTCTCGAAGTCGTAGCAGATAGAAGAGGTGAAGCTCATATCACCACCGCAGAGACGGAGAATATGATATGGCAATTCCAACTTCTTCAAAAGACCTTCAACATGGTCGAGCATTTCGTTCAAACTCTCGTAAGAGTGACCTGGCTTATCGATGCGAACAATCTCTACCTTGTCGAACTGGTGCAGGCGGTTCAAACCGCGAACATCCTTACCATAGCTACCTGCTTCACGACGGAAACAAGCTGAGTAAGCACAACGCTTGATAGGGAGATCTTTCTCATCGAGAATAACATCGCGGAAGATGTTGGTTACAGGAACCTCAGCAGTAGGGATAAGGAAGAGATTATCCAGATTAGCATGATACATCTGACCTTCCTTGTCTGGCAACTGACCGGTACCACGACCAGAGTCCTCGTTTACTACGTAAGGAGGCTGAATCTCCAGATATCCGCTCTTGCGAGCCTCATCGAGGAAGAATGCCTCAAGCGCACGCTGGAAACGAGCCATCTTGCCGATATATACAGGGAAACCTGCGCCAGTAATCTTAACGCCGAGGTCGAAGTCTACAAGATTATACTTCTTCAAGAGATCCCAATGGCAGAGAGCATCCTCGCCGAGGTTTGGCTTTTCGCCGCCTTCTTTCACAACAACGTTGTCGGCTGCATCCTTACCTTCAGGAACCTGCTCGCAAGGGATGTTAGGAATTTCGAGCAACTGGTTGGTCATATCGTTCTGTGCTTTCTCCATGATCTCTTCAAGAGCCTTAGCGTCAGCCTTGAGCATAGCTACCTGAGCCTTTGCGCTCTCAGCTTCCTCTTTCTTACCTTCCTTCATAAGGGCACCAATCTGCTTAGCAAACTGGTTAGCCTGCTGCTTGTTGTTATCCAACTTCTGCTGAGCTTCACGACGAATCTTGTCGTACTCCAAAACTTTCTCTACGGCCTCACGAGCATTTGGAAAATGCTTCTTTTCGAGACCCTTAACTACACGTTCAGTTTCCTCACTGATAAGTTTAAGTGTAAGCATAAAATGTCTTTTAATTAAATAATTTACTATTTGTAGGCAAAAGTACAAAAAATATTTGTGATAGCGTAAAAAATTGCTGACTTTTTTACAGGGAAGGGTAGAATTAAAGTTTTTTTGTGGTTTTACAGGGTTAAGGAGCTTAGAAGGGGGGTAATCCGTGCCTAAAAAGAAGAAAGCCTGCTCTAGGTATGAGCAGGCTTCTATGTTGTTTGTTTGGAATAGTTTTTTCTAAAACTTTAAAAATTAAGCGTCAGCTTTTTTGGTCTTCTCAGCGTAAACCTCTGGAGAGAGAACAGAAACTGTACTCTTGTCCTTGCGGCCCTTGTGGAAGTAAACGATACCATCTGCCAAAGCATACAATGTATCATCCTTACCCTGAGCTACATTCTCACCTGGGAAGTGCTTGTTACCACGCTGGCGAACGATGATGTTACCTGCGATGATGCTCTGACCACCCCAGATCTTAACGCCTAATCTTTGTGAAGCTGATTCACGGCCGTTCTTAGAACTACCAACACCTTTCTTATGTGCCATTTTCTAATTCCTCCTAATTTTAAGCGATTACAGATTTGATTGATACTTCAGTGAACTGAGCACGATGACCGTTCTTCTTGCGATAGTCCTTGCGGCGCTTCATCTTGAAGACGATTACCTTGTCACCCTTTACGAGTGGGTTCACAACTTCTACTACTACTTTTGCACCCTCTACAGTTGGTGCACCGACAGTGATTGCGCCGTCTTTGTCAACGAGCAAAACCTTGTCGAACTCAACAGTCTTACCTGCTTCAACATCCTTGATGTGATGTACGAAGAGCTTCTTGCCCTCCTCAGCCTTGAACTGCTGACCGTTAATTTCTACAATTGCGTACATTAAATTAATTATATAAACGGGTTTCTTCGGGAGGCGTCCTGCATTGTGCCGGATCTTCTTTGAGCCCCTTCGAACTAAACTTTTCTGTAACATTTGCCCAATCCATGAGCATTCGGGGTGCAAAATTACAAATTATCTTTGATATGAACAAAATGTTGGGGAAATAAAGATTGCTTTTTAGAAAGATTTAACAGAAAAGCCTGTTTTTTATAAGAATACCGATTATTTGCTACCAGATAAGGGACTCGTGAATAGTATAATGTTCTTTATTGGGTTCAATAATATACTTCCTTAGGTTCAATGATATGTCTCCTCTGGTTCAATGATATTCTTCCTTAGGTTCAATGATATGTCTCCTCTGGCTCAATGATATGTCTTCTCTGGTTCAAGGAGATGTCTCCTTAGGTTCAAGGATACGACTTCTCTGGTTCAAGAAGATACCTTCGTTAAAGTTATGACTAGTGTCAGCAGCTCTGCTGAGCCTAGTCAGCAGGTCTGCTCACTATAGTCGGCAGGTCTGCTCACTGCAGTCAGCAAGTCTTCCGACTCAAGTGATACAGGGCAGACGCATTAAATATTTTATTCGTTAACATCTGTGTTATACTGTTATAA
>ERZ1035025.23-NODE-23-length-99607-cov-74.335242_pt1 | contig 99607 bp, 90 predicted proteins | sample MGYA00520619_ERZ1035025 | MGnify/ENA primary metagenome ERZ1035025 (study PRJEB33766, sample SAMN09781742) | gut metagenome | biome: gut microbiome | host: Homo sapiens | place: Madagascar | study: EMG produced TPA metagenomics assembly of the PRJNA485056 data set...
TAATCATTTTCCATCAGTTTTCCACCTTTCTGTGTCTACTTTTTGAGGGGCAGCAACTGCCGTCATCAAGAATCTGTCGCCAAAATCGTGATGCAGCATTCTCGCTTGAGGCGGATTGCAAATCCGCAAGGAAATAGGTCGAGCCTTTTTTGACGTCGGATTGCAAATCCGCCGGAACGCCTAGCGGGGTTGCGTTTCTTCTTTACGTCTGGTGTAGGAAACAGGGTTATGGCTCACCGAGGAAGTAGAGGATGTAGGAGACTTGCATCGGGGTGAACTCCTTGCAGTTCTTGCCGTAACCGGTGGCGGCGAGCTTCTGGAGAAGGTCGGGGATGCGCTGGATCCATCGCATCAGGTGAGCACTGGCTACTGCTGGAGTAGCATCGGGAAAATATAGAAGAGCTAGCTCTTGCTTGGTATAACTTCTTAAATCCATAGCTTTGTTTGATTTTTATGAGGGTTAATGAATGAGGAGGCGGTTCATAAGCTACTGACTTTTGCATCGTAAGCCTCTGACTTTTGCATCGTAAGTCTCTGACTTTTGCACCGTAAGTCTTTGGTTTCCGTTTCGGAAGTAACCGGCTTTGCTATGACACATGACACTTATGACAGTGAATTCTGAAGATTTGCTCTCGCGCGGGCAGGCAGGAAAAATCAGGCCGAAAGTTCCTGCCTGCCCGCGTGCGAGGCGAAAAGTTGAAAAACTAGTGTCATAAGTGTCATTGTGTCATAATCTGACCAGTTGGAACCGATGGCTTGGGAACGGCTAGAACGGGGCATCATCATCGGAATGCGGCGAGTTGATGCAGAGGGATACCTGGTATGCCTTGATTTCCTCGGCAGTACGGATAATCGCCCTGTACCCACGGTTGTAGGTGGTGCGCATCTTTTCGAATCCGAGATCATTGAAAGCTCTGCCCAACTTGGTGCTGCTCAGCTTCTGAGAGATGTTGCAACTGATGATCTGCATCGCTCTGGCTATGGACACGAACTCCCCTGTCTCCGCCTCCGTTGGCTTTCGGAAGTAGAGATCCACAAGTTCCTGTTCTAGTCTAGGCGCCTCAAAAGCGCGGTTGTGCCGGTTCTGCTTTTCTATCTCCTCATCGGTGAACCAGTAGCGGAAATCACTCTTGTAGAGGGCGTAAGCCTGGGCGTAGATGCCTTCGTAATTGAATGGATGCTCACGGGGCGAGAGGATGCTCTCTATCTCGTAGGGCAGCCAGCGACGGTTACCGGTAGGGTCGCTCAAAAACTCGGGATTGTTGCCCGTGCCGCAGAAGGTGTTGATATGCTTGCGCTGCTCGGCATAATGGCCGTATGCCGCCCGTTCGTTGGTATACTGCATCGTTACCACAGCCTTCAGCTGGTTCAGTTCCGACGGACTCATCGTGTCGAGCTCTTCATAACAGATGAGTGCATACTGCGAAAGGGCGATGATATCATCCTTCGTCATGCGCCTGGCATTCGCCTTCGTATAGAAGTATTGCTTCAGTTCCGGCGGCAGGAGATAGTTGAACCAGGTGGTCTTATAGGCGCCCTGTCTGCCGATGAACACCAGGATGACATTGTTGACGGCACCTTCGTCTATCCATCCTGCTATCATCGCCACAAGCCATTTCCTGAGGGCTTCGCAGAAGGGCATCACGGGGGTGCCCTTCAACTTTACCGTGGCAGCGAGTTCGGCAATATAATCCTTGTCGCCTTCCTGCCAGGGTGGGAGATTCTCCAGATAATCGGTGAAGGGATTGTAGGGCGGGGTATAGTCGCTCTCGATGACATTGATCATGTCGCTCTTGCTCACCCTTGCGGTTAGCGACATGTTGCTCCATTGCGTATTCAGATCGCGGTCCTGGAGGATTCGCCATTTCTCCTTCAGATACTCGTAGCGCAGGGTGATGAGGTTGAAGCGGAGTTGGATATGTCCGTCGAGGAAGTCTTTGATTTCATCTACGGTGGCATAGGGAATCTTTCCGTTTTCTGCCTTCGTCTTCTGGGGGTGAGAGGTGTTGTCGTAGCACGATTTGAACACCTGTTCTACGTCGTCGTATTCGGGAAACTGCCTGATAGCCCACTGGGTGGCTTCTTTCCTGTCGTACCGCTTTTTTGCCATCATGTAGCCCACCCGCATCACATACTGGTTGTGGTTGCCGGGTTCGTACCTGATTTTTTCGCTTTCCAGCTTGGGTTTGACGATCTGCTCGTAGTAGTCGGCGATGCGTTCCTGTTTCTTTTTCTTCTGGGCGGTCTTGAGCGTAGCTGAATGGAAATGGCTGATTTCCTCGGCGCTGAAGGCTGTGGCTTCAGGATTGAAATAGACTTCGGGGTCGTAGGCGAGTCCGCTGAGCCTTGTGATGTTCTTGCAGAGCGGATCGCTTTCCTTGCCGATGAGATGCGCGTAGTAGTCGTTTCCCATGGCGAAGGCGGCGGGATAATCATCGCCTTCGTAGCGGTAGATGACGCGCAGTCCGTTGCCGCTCATGGTAACGTAGCAGAGCAGGGTGTGGGCATCGTGGCAGATTCTCTCTTTGAGCGAGTGCAGGGTGCCGTCATCCGGTTTTTCTGTGATGTGGTCGAAGTCGACCAGTGACAGATGAGTGAGGCTCCGGATGTTGTCCTTGCCTTTTCCGCCTTCGAAGATGCAGGCTACGGCGAAGAGGGGTGCATCGTGCTTGTACGACTTATTCCCCGTTTTCCGGTAAGACTCGGTGAAAAACCTGAGTTTCTCATCTTCCTTCATGAAGGTTACCAGGCCTTCCAACTGGCCAGGTGAAGGAATCTTGCTGGCCATGTTGCTGAATGTTGTTATGTTCATAATCTCCTAAAAATATTATATTGTTTATACAATATATGTATCGGTTATTCGTTTCCTTATAGGTAAGCAGATTGTTGAATCTGTTTTACATGGTGCAAAGATAATAAAAAGAAAATAAAAAAGAGTTCCCGACGTCGGGAACTCGTTTACATATTTTTATAACATTTAAAATTAATTATTATGTTCTACGACAAATTTAAAGTAGACAACAGCCGTTTCGGTGCTGTTTTGAGTGAAGAAATGAAGAACCATCACATTGCTGGTTCTCATTTAATGGTTTGTGCAGACATGCGCAAGGACAACGTTTATGCAATCTAAAAGGGTAAGGGCGATCATGCGCTCAGTGTTTATGTGAGGATTGTTTCAGCTCTTCGATACTTTATCGAAGATCCGGAAGAATACGCCCGGGTAAAGCAACGCCTTATCGAAGCAGCCTTCGATGATAGTTACTTTTTTAACAAATAATTCTTTTGAATTGGATTTTTAAATTAAAAAGTGGAATCCGGCGGTTGTCGGATTCCACTGATATCGTATTTTCACCCTGTGCGGCTGGAATTTCGCAGATACTTTAACCTTTTGTTACACCAGAATTACAGAAAATATGGGTGATGTGGGGTGGTTAGTAGTCACTCCATATGCCTTTTATTGCCACAATGGTTCATTTTCCCAACCAGAAGGAAAACCAAGGGCATCCTTATCTACTTCTGGAAATGTAGCAAAAAGTCTGTTCATCTTATCAAGCATATCGTTATTTGGAGATATGATGTCAAGAAAGTACTTGATGATGCACATATCAAAGTACACTTTCAAAGGATCTGTCGGCAAGGTAATCCAAGGACGTGACATTCTGATTGGCATGGTAGCACGAATAGAGAATATCCTATTCCATACACGTGCATGATGACAACATGAGTTTCTTGTTACAGTGATGACGGTAAGCCAAGATTCAAAAGGTGCAACTTGCAAGCCAAATGACTGTGCAATACGCTTCTTTATCTTCTTATTCTTGATGTTGGAATAAATATTGGTGATTACACCAAATGGCAATATCTCGGTCAGCATCCATGAAGGTGGGTACTGATTGGTATATGTCTCTTTGAAATGGTTGATGAAATCCTCTTTTGTATGGTTCAGTTCATCTTCTATAAGACGTATAGAGCGATTGAACTTGGACGGATTTGAAAAATTGTTGGCATCAGTCATCCAAAAAGGGTTACCTGTCATTTCCGTTCCAAAGTTCACGATTGCACAACGCACTGCGACCTCTATCTTTTCAATTTCATTGAATAAAAGTAGGCGTAGCTTCTTGTCAAAGCGATACAACATCATAACCTTACCGAAAGTTACTCCTTGCTTGAATAGATGTTGTTCCTTGGGAATAGAAAGCAATGGGTACATGTAGGCAGACAAACGATAGTAACCGATGTGGGAAAGATAATGCACAGCCTTTTCCTCATCGGTTATCTCCATACCTCTTGTTTTGAGTAGCTGCACTAACTCATGGGGCGTGGAATATGTTTTTATAAACGGAATTCTTGTTGCCATATACCCATAAAAACAAAAACGACCCGCACATTTGAGCATCGTTGAGAGGCTTGGCGGGTTCTCGTGCTGCAAAGATACGAATAATCATTGATAATACAAACTTTTTAGCAGGAAAAATTACGCAAAAGTGGAATTCTTTGATATATTTATATTTAATAATGTTAAATCAAACCTTAAAACCATACTTTACCGGCAAAACAAAGTGGTTTCCAAGATAAAAGTTTTATCTTTGTAACGTCTATACCCATACAGGAGGCCCCGATGGGCAGAGGTAATCCTTCGTGCCTTTCATGGTATCCTCTATGGTTAGTCCATGTACCCTTGTAATTATAGATGTAGTCACGTCCTCCCGCTACAATCACCTTGTAACTATTGAGATACCTTGTCTTGATGACATGTTTAATGGCTTCTTTATCCATATACTTCATCAGATTGTGATGAGGTTGCAAAAGTAAACTGTGTCAAATTACTTTGGTTGTAACTTGACACAGTTTTTTTATATCCCCAACTCTTAACGCAAGAACTTTCCGGTAAGGCTTGCCTTGCAGGCAGCTACTTCTTCCGGAGTTCCGGCTACAACAAGATTGCCGCCTTTGTCGCCGCCTTCAGGACCGAGGTCGATGATATAGTCGGCACACTTGATGACATCCAGATTGTGCTCAATCACTACCAGCGAATGGCCCCTTTCTATCAGGGCATTGAAGGCATGGAGCAGGCGCTTGATGTCGTGGAAGTGAAGACCCGTGGTAGGCTCGTCGAAGATGAAGAGCGTAGGCTCCTGTTCTTCCTTACCTATGAAGAAGGCGAGCTTTACACGCTGATTCTCACCACCCGAAAGCGAACTTGAATTCTGACCGAGCTTGATATAACCCAGACCCACATCCTGAAGCGGCTTCAGGCGGTTTACGATGATGCGGCAGTTGTCAAAGTCGCCCTCATTGCGCTGCAGCTTTTCATCGCTAAAGAACTCAATGGCCTCATTTACCGTCATGTTCAGCACATCATTGACGTCTTTTCCGCCATAGCGAACCTCCAGGATATCGTGCTTGAACCGCTTGCCCTTACAAGCCTCGCAGGTCAGCGTGAGGTCTGCCATAAACTGCATCTCGATGGTAACATATCCCGCACCCTTACATTCCTCGCATCTTCCGCCTTCAGTATTGAAAGAGAAGTACTGCGGCGTGAATCCCATCTGCTTAGCCAGTGGCTGGTTGGCAAAGAGGGCACGAATCGCATCGTACGCCTTCAGATAGGTGGCAGGGTTGCTGCGGGTACTCTTTCCGATAGGGTTCTGGTCAACAAACTCTACATGATGGATGCTCTTCCAGTCGCCTTCCATCGATGTATATTCGCCTGGGGCATCTGCTACGAGGTCCAGACGGCGACGCATGGCAGGATAGAGGATTCCCTTGATGAGCGAACTCTTGCCTGAGCCTGATACACCGGTTACGCAGGTGAATATATTGAGCGGTATCTTAACGTCGATGCCGCGCAGATTGTTCATCCGGGCTCCCTTGATTTCGATATACTGGTTCCAGGCACGATGGCTCGTTGGCGCCTTTATCTCCTCGTTGTGGGTCAGGTACTTGATGGTATAACTCTCCGGATATTCAGCCAGCAGCTTTTCCTGTTCAGCCTTGTCGGTGGTTGAATATTCTGATGACGGACCGGCGTAGACCACTCTTCCGCCCAGTCTGCCGGCATCGGGACCGATATCGATAAGATAGTCGGCTGCCCGCATAATCTCTTCGTCGTGTTCTACCACAACCACCGTATTGCCCAGTTGCTGCAATTCTTTCAGCACTTTAATCAGTCGGGCGGTATCGCGGCTATGGAGTCCGATACTAGGTTCGTCGAGGATATATACGCTACCCACGAGCGATGAGCCCAGGTTGGTGGTCAGGTTGATGCGCTGACTCTCACCACCGGAGAGGGTGTTGGAGAGTCGGTTGAGCGTAAGATAACCCAGACCAACATCCAGGAGGAACTGCAGGCGGTGGGTGATTTCGGTGAGCAAACGCTTGCTGATTTCCTTTTCATGCTCAGAGAGTTCCAGCTTCCTGAACCATTCGCTCAGGTTCACAATCGACATCTCAACCAGTTCGGTGATACTCTTTCCGCCAATCTTCACATAGTTGGCTTCCTTCTTGAGTCGGGTACCATGGCAGTCAGGACAAATCGTCTTTCCACGGAATCGGCTCAGCATCACGCGGTATTGTATCTTGTACTGGTTCTCCTTTACCATTCTGAAGAACTCATCGATGCTCACCCTTTCCTGCTGTTTACGTTTCTTTTCGCCAGGCAGACCGTGCCACAGCCAGTCCTTCTGTTGCTGAGTCAGTTCGAAATAAGGCTTGAAGATAGGGAAGTCGTATTCTGCAGCTCTGCGGATGAATTCCTTGAGCCACATACCCATCTTTTCGCCTCGCCAGCAAACCACACATCCGTCATATACGCTCATCGAAGTGTTCGGGATGACGAGTTTCTCATCGATGCCTATTATGCTGCCGAAACCTTCGCAGGTAGGGCAGGCTCCGAGAGGAGAGTTGAAGGCAAACATATTGTCGGTAGGCTCTTCAAACTGCATGCCGTCAGCTTCGAACCGGGTAGAGAAGTCGTAGCAGATATTGCTTGGCAGGAAGACGAGGCGGCAGGCTCCATCTCCCTCATAGAAGGCTGTTTCGGCAGAATCCATCAGTCGGCTGATGTCATCCTTCTCATCGCTTACCGAAGCACGGTCGATGACCAGGAAGATTTCTTCATCCTTCTGCTGCATTCTCTTTCTCAGTTTGTCGCCGCTTACTTCCAGCAGATCCTTGTCAGCCTGCTCCATGAAGTCTTCTATGCGTACGAATTCACCTTTTATATATATACGCGCGTAACCTTCCTGGTTGTACATCTCCAGCTGTTTGCCCAGACTGCGCCCTTCGATGACGTGGATAGGGGCGAGGATGACAAACCTGGTACCCTGGGAATACTGTCGGGTACAGGCGAGTACATCTTCGGTAGTATGGCGTTTCACCTCCTGTCCGCTGATAGGCGAATAGGTTTTTCCGATGCGTGCGTAGAGCAGTCGCAGGTATTCGTAGATTTCGGTGTTGGTGCCCACGGTAGATCGTGGGTTGCGCGAAATCACTTTCTGTTCGATGGCGATGGCAGGTGGCAATCCCTTGATGAAATCACATTCCGGTTTGCTCATACGTCCCAGAAACTGGCGAGCGTATGAAGAGAGCGACTCCACATAGCGGCGCTGGCCCTCAGCATATAAGGTATCAAAAGCCAACGATGATTTTCCCGATCCGGAGACACCCGTAATGGCAACAAACTTGCCCTGAGGTATCTTCACATCGATATTCTTGAGGTTGTTGGCTCTTGCCCCTTTTATTTCTATATATTTATCTTTCCCCATTTTTTTTACCTTTTTACTTTTTTACCCTTTTACCCTTATTCGTGGTGGTAAGGCTCACCTTTTATAATAGTACATGCGCGATAGAGCGCCTCGGTAAAGATAAGGCGCACCATCTGATGCGAGAAGGTCATCTTGGAGAGGGAGATCTTCTCGTTGGCGCGGTCGTAGACAGACTGTGAGAAGCCGTAAGGACCGCCGATGACAAAGACGAGCCTTCTTGCTGTGGTCTGCTTGCGCTCTATCCATTTGGCAAACTCGATGCTTCTGAATTCCTGTCCATGTTCATCCATCAGCACCACGGTATCCGAAGGCTGGAGGAGTTTCAGAATCAGTTCTCCTTCCCGTTCCTTCTGCTGCTGTTCGCTGAGACTCTTGGTGTTCTTGAGCTCAGGAATGGTTGTTATGTTGAAAGGCATATAATGGGTGATGCGTTCAGCATAATCCTTGATGCCCGCAATGAAATGCTTGTTTACGGTCTTTCCGACCAAAATGAGTTCTGTCTTCATTTCGTTGGCGTTTTCTTGCTATACACTTTACACTTGAATTCTTCACTGAAGTTTCGCAAGTAAGCCCCACACGCCCTGAAAGGGCAGAAGCTCCTAGCCCAGGGCATCGCCCTGGGTGTTTATGGACGCAAACCTGTCGCCCTGTAAGGGCAAAAGCTTTCAAATACCTGGCAATATACAAAGCTTTTGCCCTTACAGGGCGCCTTGCTGATTGCCATTATACCCAGGGCGATGCCCTGGGCTAGGAGCTTTTGGGCCTTCAGCCCGTACTTGAACCACATGCGAAACTTCAGTTCTTCACTCTTCGTTCTTCACTTCTTCTCGTCCCTGTAATATCCTGTTCCTATCCTTTTCGGATTCTTCGGGAACCAGCCTTTCTCGCAGCGTTGTCTCTGTTCGAAGAGTTCACCGATGCTCCAAAGGCATGAAGCACCTGCTACGCCCAGTATGGCAGAGAAGAGCACGTTGGCAACCAGGAAGGCAGCTCCGATGCAGATGATGCCCGCAACGAGGAAAACCCACCAATAGCGAGTGCCCGTATAATATTCCGTCTTCATGACGATAGGGTGAAAGATACCTATTATTAAAAAGGTGGATACGGCGATGATGACGCCCGTGTAATATACTTCCATATTCTATTTTTTATATTTTGTTCATTCAACTTTTGTTATCTTACCAATACAATATTGCTAAATATTAGCCTTATTCTATTTTCAATTCCATTTCAATGTGCAAAAATACAAAAAAAACTTCAAACATGTTTGGTTTATCAAATATTTTATATAACTTTGTACGCAAATAGAGAAATTATGCATTGTTTTCGTGCACATCCTTCTCGATAAGAATTAATTAATTACATAATATAATCAAACTATGGCTAATAACGCAGAATTGATCAAGCAGTGTGAAGAAAGAGCACAGCAGTGGCTCACACCTGCTTTTGACGAAGAAACTCGTAAGGAAGTAAAGGCAATGCTCGACGCAGAGGACAAGTCTGCTCTCGTTGATGCATTCTATCAGAACTTGGAGTTCGGTACTGGTGGTTTGCGCGGTATCATGGGCGCAGGTACCAACCGCATGAACAAGTATATCGTTGGTATGGCTACCCAGGGCTTTGCTAACTACATTCTCAAGGCTTTCCCAGGTGAGGAGAACCTTTCTGTAGTGGTAGGTCACGATTGCCGTAACAACTCCCGTCTCTTCGCTGAGACCGTAGCTGCCATCTTCTCTGCCAATGGCATCAAGGCTTATCTCTTCGAGAGCCTCCGTCCTACACCAGAGATTTCTTTCGCTATCCGCGAGCTCGGTGCCAAGGCTGGTGTCAACGTAACAGCTTCTCACAACCCTAAGGAATACAACGGTTACAAGGCTTACTGGAGCGATGGTGCTCAGGTTCTGGCTCCACACGATACAGGTATCATCGAGGAGGTAAACAAGGTTACTATCGACCAGGTGAAGTTTGAGGCTAACTGGGATAAGATCAAGATTATCGGTGGTGAGATGGATTACGACTACATGACAGCCGTTCATTCTGCTATGATTGACCAGGATGTCATCAACCGTCAGAAAGACCTCAACATCGTTTATTCAGCTATGCATGGTACAGGTCGTGTCATCGTTCCTCTCTGTCTGCGTTCTTGGGGCTTCCAGAACATCAATGTAGTTCCTGAGCAGATGGTTGTAGATGGCAACTTCCCAACAGTGGTTTCTCCAAACCCAGAGAATGCAGAGGCTATGACCCTCGGTATGAAGCTCGGTACCAAGTTGAACGCTGACCTCGTGGTTGCTACCGACCCAGATGCTGACCGCTTGGCTATCGTTTGCCGCGACGACAAGGGTGAGTGGATGATCATCAATGGTAACCAGACAGCCATGATGTTCTGCTACTACATCATCGAGAACAAGAAGAAGTTGGGCAAGTTGAAGCCAACAGACTTCCTCGTAAAGACCATCGTAACAACAGAAGTTATCGCTGAGATTGCCAAGAAGAACAACGTAGAGTTGCGCGACTGCTACACTGGTTTCAAGTGGATTGCACGCGAGATTGCTATCTCTGAGGGCAAGCAGCAGTACATCGGTGGTGGTGAGGAGAGCTTCGGTTTCTTGCCATACGATAAGGTACGCGATAAGGATGCTCCTGCATCTATCTGCCTCATCTGCGAGATTGCAGCATGGGCTAAGGATCAGGGCAAGACTCTCTACGACCTCCTGATGCAGATTTATGCAGAGTATGGCTTCAGCAAGGAGTTCACTGTAAACGTAGTTCGCCCAGGTAAGACCGGTGCTGACGAGATTAAGCAGATGATGGCAAACTTCCGTGCCAACCCTCCACAGGAGTTGGGTGGCAGCAAGGTGGTAACCTGGAAGGACTATCAGAGCCTGGAGGTTAAGCATGCTGACGGCAGCGTAGAGAAGCTCGATATGCCTGCTACAAGCAATGTACTCCAGTGGTTCTGCGACGACAACACCAAGGTAAGTGTCCGTCCATCAGGTACAGAGCCTAAGATTAAGTTCTATATTGAGGTAAAGGATCCTTCATTCAAGTGCGCTGGCTGCTACAACCGCTGCACAGCTGCTGCAATGGATAAGATCGAGGCTATCAAGAAGAGCCTGAAGTTGGATTAATTTCATAGGAAATCATATCATGGCGCTCCGGTAATTATTGCCGGAGCGCTTTTTGTTTCAGTAGCCGTTTATTCTTCCCGAAATAGGGTAGCAAGTTACCTTCATTATCATGTTTTTACAGAAAAAAAGCAAAAAGACTTGCATATTTTCTGATTTTTATTTACCTTTGCACCCATATTACAAAATTATAACATATAATTATACTCTTATGGGAGGCATTTTCGGAACTATTTCCAAGAAAAGCTGTGTCGCTGATCTCTTTTACGGCACAGATTACAACTCACATCTCGGCACACGCCGGGGCGGTTTGGCAACCTACAGTAGTGAGAAGGGCTTCGTGCGCTCTATCCACAATCTGGAAAGTTCATACTTCAGAACGAAGTTTGAACCTACACTCAACAAGTTTGAAGGAGCTACATCTGGCATCGGCGTGATTAGCGATACCGATGCCCAGCCACTCATCATGAACTCTCATCTTGGCCGCTTTGCCATTTGCACTGTAGCTAAGATAGTAAACAAGGATGAACTTACTCAGCTTCTGCTCGAAAAGAACATGCACTTTGCAGAGATGTCTTCGGGTAGTACCAATCCAACTGAGTTGGTGGCTCTGCTCATTATTCAGGGTAAAACCTTCAGAGAAGGTATCGAAAACGTTTTCCATCACATCAAAGGTTCCTGCACCATGATGATCCTTACCGAGGATGGCATCATCTGTGCTCGTGACAGTTGGGGACGTACTCCAATCATCATCGGCAAGAAGGAAGGTGCCTATGCGGCTTCCAGCGAAACCACCTCGTTCCCTAACCTCGATTATGAAACAGCTTATGAGGTAGGACCAGGCGAAATCGTGAAGATTAAAGCTGATGGCATGGAGCAGATCCGTCCTGCCAACAAGAAGATGCAGGTTTGCTCTTTCCTCTGGGTTTACTACGGATTCCCTACATCTACCTACGAGGGCAAGAATGTAGAGGAGGCGCGTTTTACCAACGGCTTTAATCTCGCCAAGACCGATGATGTGGAGGTAGATTGCTGCAGCGGTATTCCTGATTCGGGTACAGGTATGGCTATGGGTTATGCTGCCGGCAAGGGTGTGCCTTACCAGCGCTGTATTGCCAAGTATACGCCTACATGGCCTCGCAGTTTTACTCCAAGCAACCAGAGCATGCGCTCGCTGGTAGCCAAGATGAAGCTGATTCCTAACAAGGCGATGCTGAAGGGCAAGCGTGTGTTGTTCTGCGATGACAGTATCGTTCGTGGTACCCAGCTTCGTGACAATGTGAAGGTGCTTTTCGATCAGGCTGGCTTGAAGGAGTGCCATATGCGTATTGCATGTCCTCCATTGGTATATGGTTGTCCGTTCATCAACTTCACTTCTTCCAAGAGTGATATGGAGCTGATTACCCGTCGCATCATCGAGAAGTTTGAGGGCGATGCCAACAAGAATCTTGAGAAATACGCTACCACCGGTTCTCCTGAGTATCAGAGAATGGTAGATGAGATTGCCAGCCAGTTGGGCTTGACTTCCCTGAAGTTCAACACCATCGAGCAGCTGGTAGAGGCCATCGGTCTTCCAAAGTGCCAGGTATGTACCCATTGCTTCGATGGCAGCAGTGCATATACTCTGAATGAGTTTGCTGATGAAGACTAAAATAAGAGTATAAGTTCTTGATAGATAAGAAGATAGGTCTAGTGATCCCGTGAAACGCGGTGTTGCTAGACCTATTTTATTTTCCTTTTATATGATATCGTAATACCCCCTGCGAAATAAAACTGTCACAACTGTCATGTAACGCTTCTGGGTAGGAAGCGTGAGGGCTAAATATATAGCTTTCAATCACTTGTGATATGATACGAATACAGACAGAATCGGAAAATAATGTGGTTTATATTGTTTTCTTCTCGAAAAATTTGGTAGTTACGAAAAAGCAACGTATCTTTGCAGTACATGTTTAGTAAAAAGAAAAAAGTATGAGTGAAGTAAAGCCATATAAATTACCGGAAGAAAAAACAAGTATAGTTTCTGATTCCATGGCAGTCCGTATTACTCCTGATACGGATATTGTTACCTTGCGCCATAATGTGATGGATGCGGTGTATGCTACAACAGATCAGAATGCTTTGTATAGTTGTTTGGTTTTCTTGTCAAGTCAAAAGCAAACTTTACAATCTTCAGTAAAGAAAGAACTTTTGAATCGTTTAGATGAATTGTCAAAGCTTCCAGATGGTTGGGATGGTGAAGGTAGTCTTGCCCTCTCAAGAAATATCTTGGATTTTGTGAAGCGAATTATTCTGCTAGCTACTGATACTAGTCTGCAAAATTGGGTAGCTTTTCCTGATGCACGAGGTTGTATATATTTAGATTATACGGAAGACAATAATATAGCAGGTGTTACTATAACCAATCATCAGGTTGTAGCATTTATCAAACGGGATGGTCATTTGTCAAAATTCAGTTTTGATAAGTTGGATGAAAAGGAAGTATTGTCATTATTAGAAAAAGCTCATGGATAAACTGATTTCTGAAATAGCAGACGATGAAAAGGTTGCAAGAATCCTGTTCTCGCCTTCTCATATCTATAAAGGGCGTGTTTCGCCGAAGGCTTTTAAACTTGAAAAGTTGAAGAGTGGTGCTGAAGACTATATTTCAGTATTAAGATATAATGTAGATCAATTAGATTCTGTATCAGCTGTTTTTCGTCCTAGAACGAAAGGAGACTCTCGATATGGATTTACATTTTTTCCAAAAAGAACTTGCCATGCTTTGTGATGGGGTGCATAAATTTTAATCTGCCCCGAACGTTGGGAAAGTAGCCTAGTTTTTCATCCGGGTGAAATCTTTACATCTTCGCCTTTTGAGGCTATCGGTCTTCCAAAGTGCCGGGTATGTACCCTTTGTTTCGATGGCAGCAGCGCATATACTCTGAATGAGTTTGCTGATGAAGACTAATTCATCTTTTTGCGAGATAAATAAATATGTAAGTGGCGAAATGAGTAGGCTGACAGTCTGCTGGTTTCGCCATTCTTTGTTTGTCCTCTTCTGTTAAGCAAATACTTTGTGATACATTTTTGTGTTAAAATTTCGAATATTCTTTGAATTATCAGATAATTACCGTATTTTTGCAGAAAGGTTTTAAAATAGAGATGATTATGAAACTATCAGATTATAGCAATATAACATCGACTCCTGTTTGGAATGAAGTGAAAAACTGGAGTGACGATGACAAGAATGAGCTTATCACATTGCTTTATACAACAATGGATAAGGTAAATCCTTATGACGTTCCTGAGTCTGATGAGATAGAAGCTTTTGTGAACGAGATTCCTCGTGAAGCCTTGGCAGCTAGTGTGGAGATGGCATTAAAGGATCATGAAAATGGTAATACCGTTTCCCATTCAGAATTAATGAGTCGTATAAAAGCGGAACGAGGATGGAAATAGAATGGTCATTGCTTGCCATTAAATTTGTTGAATCAGAAATCATACAGTTATGAGTGCAAAAATAACACAAGATAATCTTTATATGTTGTTGCCATTGAAGATTGGATGGCTTGCTCCTTGGCTCTCGCAAGACAAGGGTATAAGTCTTACAGATGCCATCAATCGTATATATCATTCACAACTATATAAAAAGCTGTCTACAGAAAGTACCAAATATTGGCATTTAGGTCCTGTGGACTTGTATAATGAACTGAAGAAAGAACTATAAGAAGATAGGTCTAGCGACCCCGCTTAGCGCGGTGTAGCTAGACCTATTTTTATATTATTTCTCGGCAAAATCTTCTTTTGCATAAATCTTGTTACAATCGATGTTGGAGATATCCCACTGGAGAGACAATACCTGATTGTACTTCTTGTATTTATAGGTTTTGCCATTTACTGTAGTAAACTTAACCTCGTAATTATCTGCTATTCTTAATGGTGGAGTTGTAATGCTGGAACCATTCTGCAGGGTAGATTTATAGCTCCAGATAGCTTTCTGTTCTCCCTTCTTGTAAATCTCAATGTTTGAGATGGCAACTTTGTCGTTCAGATTGTTTGTGAACTGAAGCGGTGCATAGCGATCTCGTGTGAAAGGTTGCAGGTCGATGACGTAATTAACATTACCTATGTCTGTATAGGTGAATGTATGAAGATCTTTTTTGGATGAGACAAAACTCATGGCACCATAGGTTGGCCTAGCGATAAACCTGATGGCTATAGGCGATTCATCCGAATTGTCTTTCATTTTTGGCATATACCATGCCCATGCAGCATTCACTTCGGCTGTAGCTCTATATATGTTGGAATTTCCTTCCTCAAATCCACGGCCACTTTTCCATCTGAAATATGGCAGGTTCTTGAATACCAGCTCATAGGCTGCAATATTCTTCCTCTGCGTATTCTTGATGTCCATGTCGTTAATGGTATAGGTCTTGGAGTGAGTCCATGACCATCCTGCCTTCAGGTTGTATTTTGTTTCAGCATACGGGATGTCTCCCTTGAGTCCCGCTGCTACGGATACCCCAGCTTCTACACCATGAGTATGCGAAGAGGTATAGGTAACCTGGTTAATTGTTGTTTGTGGACTAGGTGTTCCGCTCGCTGTAAAAAAGATATCGTCAGTACCCAATTCCGAATATACCTTTTTATCATTCTTTGTTTCACATTTCAACGGGATACATTCCATGGCGAATGCTTTGCCGTAGAAACCGCAAATACGTACATACGAACCTCCGTGTCTGTTCCACCATCTACCCTTGTACATGTCATTATTGCTTACGCTTGACGACATGTTCACTATATAGTAATCGCCCGAACCTGCCTGGCCATCATAGCAATGAACCTGATAGATGTCAAACGAAACATTGATGGCTCCGCTGCCTTCGATATAATCCCGTTTCGACAATGCCAGATGGCGAACTTCCTTTTTGTCATTATAAGTAAAAGTCTTACCATAATGGTACTGGGTAAAATCCTTGCTGAGGTCATCATCACCATTTGAATTTTCTACTTTCTTTTCTTCGTATTTGTTCATATCTGCTACCCATCCGTTCAGATAGGTATAGATGTCGTTGTCCCCAAGTTCCGGATCTACAGCATCCAGGTCGGCCATCTCATCACCGGAGCCGTCATTATTCTGGTCTTCTTCCTGCAGTTCTGGCTGATTCCATTCCACGTCATCAAACAGATTGGTATATGATTGGGTTTCAGCCGCTTCCTGGCTGTTGTCAACGAATACCTCGTCCTGGTTAGGTTCATATACCTTGTAGCTATATCCCTGACCGTCCGTAGCCGATAGCAGAATATCATCAGAAGGCTGGTAGGTTGCTACAATTCCGCCCTGCTCCATAACTTGCTCAGCTTCCTTCTGGTATTTATCCCCGGCAGGGATAATCAGCAGGTCGGTTGATTCCGAAACCGTGGCTTGTCTGTTAGGGAAGAGGAGTTCACAGGCTTTCGTCATTTCAGCCTTTTCGCTCAATCCCAGCATTACAGTATTGCCCTTATATTGAACACCAGTTATAGCGCTGTTGAAATGGGTTTCTTCATCTGATGGTGGAAAGTTTTCCGCCGAAGACGTTTTGTCATCATCCGAACAGCCTGTAAACATAGTCAGCGAAGCTATGAGAAGCATCACCAAGTAAGTAGCCTTGTTTAAAAATAATGTTACTTTTTTCATAATCTTGTCCATTTATCAGTTAATGTATTATTTTGCATAGAACGTAAACTTGTTCTTGTAATCTCTGTTCACGCAGACGGTTGCCTTGCGCTGGGAGAGATTGTATATCACCGACCACTGGGTATGGCTCGTTGGATTGCCTGGAGTTTCTGCCTGACTCACACCATTGAGCAGATTCATGGCTCCTTCCTCAGACAACTGATTGTTGTTCTGCTTGATGACGAATTCCATCATGTCATAGCGGGTCTTGCCGTGGTTCGAGAGCTTCGGACCTTTATCAGAACATGCCATGGTTTCAGATACATAGAAGTTGCTGGCATAGCGCTTTTCTATCACCTCGCGGGTGTTTGGCAATACGTCAGGATATTTGAAATGAGTCTTTCCGTCTTCACTCGTATATTCATCGTCTATGTAAATCTTGCTTTGGTGATCCTTGTCATATACGAATTCTACGATGGCATAACGGCCCGTGGCATCTGCCATGTAGAAATGATAGTTGCCGTCATTATCCGGTATCCAGAGGTCATATCCGTCCAGAATCTTGAGAGCTTCATCTACCGTTCTTGCATGATCCAGCATCATGCGTAAGGCAACTGTTGTAGTCAGTTTCTTGCCCGTGCTTGCCTGCTGGGTTGGCTTGCCGTCGAGATGGAGTACGGATACGGCAAAGCCTGCCTCGTTCATGCCGTCCATCAGAAGATATGGGAATGCCATGATATAGGAAAGGTCTTGCGTCTTATGTTTCTCAAACTGTTCCTTGTTATATAGGATGTAATGCCAGAGATCCTGCCGGTAACCTATCCAGTAGGCATCCACCATGCTGATGGATTTCAGTCCACCTTCTGGAGCCGTGCGAACCAGGGCTGCTGCAATCGGTTCATTATCGTGAGAGTAGTCAAAGTTGCGCCCCATCAGATAATCACCAGTATCTGGTGTCGTAACAGCAAAGGCACTGCAGCCGGCATCCAGCTTGACTCTTGCCTTGAGCCAGGATGGTGTTTTGTCGCAGAGGGTTTTCAATACGGCACCAATCAGTTGGGTGTTGTCGGTAAGATTATAGCCTGATATGGTAGAGAGTTTGTAATCCTCCGTATAGTCAAGATAGAAGAATCTTCCGTCTTTCAAGTCCTGGATGGACCGGACCATCTCCAGTTTCTTGGCATCGGTCAGCAGACTGGCTGGTACGTCCTGATAGTGTGCCTGATTGTTTACTTCTTCATGGTCATCATCGCTGCATGAAGATAGCAGAAACATACAGAATGTGATGCTGAAACTTAAGCATAAAAACAGAAACCATTGTATGTGCTTACTGTTGAAAGTGATATTCTTTTTCATACCTAATTAGTATTAAATGATTGATAAATGATTTGAATTTTCAAATGCAAAAGTAATGGAAAACCACTCTCGGTAGGGAGAAAAGTACACTGAAAAATGCTGATTTTTCTGGAATTATAAAAAAATATCCCTCAAAATACATCAAAAGCAATCTTTTTTATTATTTTTGCAAGAAGAAAAAGCGATTCGTCTGTCTGTGCAAAATGATTCGTCAGTCAGGGCAAACCAGCCTCATCTGTCAATACGAAATAATTTATCTATCCATTATGAATATGAAAGAAAAGAACGCAAAGAAATCTAAGATACATCAGTTAGGGTTCTCTTTCCTGAAGAGAGAATCTAATTACTTGGACCGCCAACGTCAAGCTATCCTTGTGTGTTTCTCCGTGATGCTCTCTTTGGGCATCCTGTCAAATATCCTGGGCTTGTCTGGAGCCTTTGATTCGTTTTTTACCGTGTCTAACATCGTTTTTCTGATTGTCGTGTTATCCTCCTTCATGGCTTATCTCTTCCGGAAAATCCCAATGGTGAGGGCAATCGTTTGTATCGCTATCGCCACCCAGTGCTTTATCGGAGCTGATATCCTCTACAGTGCCTTTATGCCTACGCTGAAAGATAACAGAATGGTGATTCTCATCAATATGCTTATCCTTTCAGGCAACATGTTTTTCTCGCTGGCGGCTTATCAGGCGCGTCTCACACGCTGGCTGGTGGGAATAGCTTTTGGGGTTTATATATTGAGTGTGATTGTAACGGGGGATGAATCGCTCATGGATTATTTCTTCATGATGATGCTCATATTGCTTTTTATCAGCGTGCTGAGTCTGGCTGTTGCCAGAAACGGTGAGTATCTTGTCAATGCGAACAGAACGTTGCAGCGTGATGAGGAAGAACTGCTCCAGGTGCTGAAGATAAACAAAAAGCAGATTAAGGCATACGTGGCTCTGGCGAAGGAAAGGCATGATGTTAAACTTACCGCGCATTTGCTGGATCTTCTGGGTGAGGCTTCGCAGAAGAATGTCATAGACAATGTGATGCAATATCTCCAGACTCGCGAATTGAGCAAACAGAACATAGAACGCGTCTTTCCCGAGTTGAGTGCCTCTGAACAGGAAATCTGTTACCTTATCCTGCAGAACAGAAAGTTGAGTGAGATTTGCACGCTGCTCAACAAGTCGGAATCGAACATCACTACCCAGCGGGCCAACATCAGAAAGAAGTTGGGAATGGGCTCTGCTGATAACCTGAAAAAGGTTCTGGAGAAGCGCATAGCTGAAAGCCAGTAGGCCGATGAGGCTGATACTGAACCATATCCTGTTATTTTCGGAAATTTTGAACATATTGTGATAAGATGTGAATAGTCATTTATCACCGAAAAGCCGTACCTTTGCACCCAGATAATGAATGAAACGTAAATCAATAGAAATCATTAAGAAGAAATGAAGAAAATAATCATCTTATGTTTCGCGCTCGGAGCTTTCCATACACTTGGCGCACAGGAGACGCTTACGCTCAGCCAGTGCCTGCAGATGGCAGTGGATAACAACCTGTCGCTCCAGAGCAGCCGAAACGAAATAGCTAAGGGAAAGTACGCTATCAGCGAAAATCAGGCTAAACTCTATCCGCAGATCAATGCGGTGGCACAGCTCAACGACAACTTTACGCCGCCTGTTTCGGTTACCGACGGCTCGGCTTATGGCAAACCTTATAATGTAACCAAGACGTTGCAGTATAATGCTTCGGCGGGTGTACAATTGCAGATGCCGCTGTATAACCAGATGATTCTTACCGCCATCGACATCACCAAGATTGCCGATAAACTCAACCAACTCTCTTATGAGAAGGCGCGTGAAGACCTGATTGTGCAGACTGCCAAGATGTATTACATGGCGCAGAACACATCTGAGCAGATTCGTCTGACGGATGACAATATCAAGCGACTGGTAGAACTCAGAAACATCACCCAGGCTTTCTATGATAACCAGATGAGTCTGGAGGTAGATCTGAAGCGTGTGAATCTCAATATCGAGAACCTCACCGTGCAACGCGATAACGCCATTGCCATGCTCGAACAGCAGTATACCATGCTCAAGTATGTGATAGATTATCCTGCCGAGAAGGAGATGAAGGTGACTGCCGTAGATCCGGGAAAGATTGAGATGGTGAAGGCTGACGGACTGGATACGGGACTCTACGAACTCCAGTTGCTGGAACAGAAGAAACTGCTCACCCAGAAGCAGACCAAACTAGCCAAGGACGGTTATCTGCCATCGCTCTCGCTGACCGGAAATCTGATGTATTCTGCCTTTACCGATAGGATTGATCACTGGATCCATTCGGGCGAATCAAACCACTGGTATGGTTCCAACGGTCTGGGCATCCAGCTGCGAGTGCCTGTATTCGATGGTTTTGAAAAGCGTTCTAAAATCAGAAAGGCGAAGATAGAGGAGGAGAATGCACGCATCGGTTACGAGGACGCCCTGAAGGGACTGCAGGCAAACTATATGAATGCGGTGAGCGAGGTGAACAACAGTCAGCGCAACTACAAGAAGCAGTTTGATAATTACACCATGGCGCAGGATGTTTACAACGTAACAGCCGACCAGTATAAGGAGGGTGTGGCTTCGATGACAGCGGTGCTGCAGGACGAGATGCGTATGAGCGAGGCAATGAACAATTATCTCACAGCCTACTATCGCTACAAGGTTGCCAATCTCTCGCTGCTCAAGTTGACTGGACAGCTCAACCAGATTTCGGTTGCTAAATAACGGAGAAGAATAAATCATTAAAAAATAAAATATAAACAGGAAAACGGGATGTAAAAAAGTTTACTTCATATTCCCTGATTCCAAATTACAATAAAACTATGGAACAGAACGAAAATAAAAATGTAGAAACAGCAGAGGCTACACAGGTATCTCACGAAGAAACCAGGAAGAAACTCAAGAAGCAGCGCGTAAGACAGATTATCGCCAGTCTGATAGGTGTTGCTATTCTGGCTTTCGGACTTTGGAAAATCGTATGCCTCTTCCTCGATTATAGCTCTAACGAAACGAGCAATGATGCTCAGATAGAGCAATATATATCACCGGTTAATCTCCGTGCTTCCGGCTATATCGCCAAGGTATGCTTCAGAGAACATCAGGAAGTACACAAGGGAGATACCCTCCTTGTGCTCGACGACCGGGAGTATCGTATCCGTCTGATGGAGGCTGAAGCAGCCCTCAAGGATGCCAAGGCAGGAGCCAATGTCATCAACGCTACAGAGCAGACCACCGAGACTTCAGCTTCTATCTATCAGGCATCTATCGATGAAATAAATGTACGACTTGCCAAACTTGCCAAGGACTGCGAACGCTATCGCAACCTGGTAGAAAAGAAGGCGGCTACTCCTATCCAGCTCGAACAGCTGGAGGTGGAATATGCTGCTACCAAGAAGAAACTCGAAGGGGTAAAGAAGCAGCAGGCTGCTGCCTATAAGGGAGTAAACGAGGTAACTACCCGCAAGCAGAATGTGGCTGCCTCCATCGAGCGTGCCGAGGCTGCCGTAGAGATGGCAAAGCTGAATCTCTCTTACTGTGTGGTAGTTGCCCCTTGCGATGGTAAACTGGGGCGCCGCTCTATCGAGGAGGGACAGATGGTAAATGCAGGAACCACCATTACCTACATCATTCCAACCAACAACAAATGGGTGATTGCTAACTATAAGGAAACCCAGATAGAGAATCTCTATGTAGGACAGAAGGTGCGTATGACCGTAGATGCCATCAGTAACAAGGAGTTTGAGGGTACGGTGACCGCCATTTCTGGTGCTACCGGTTCGAAATATTCGCTGGTACCTACAGACAATTCGGCTGGCAACTTTGTCAAGATTCAGCAGCGTGTGCCTGTAAGAATCGATTTCAACAACCTCAGCAAAGAGGATAATGAGCATCTTGCTGCCGGCATGATGGTGGTTGTCAAGGCTGAGAGAAAGTAAAAAACAGCTAGATGGAAATGAAGTAATATATGGAAGAAGAATATAAGAATTATCCGTTTTATGATTGGGTGCCCAAACCGCTCGGCATCATCTTCATGATCATCCTCTTCGTGCCGATGATTACGATGAGTGGTGTCTATTCTGCCAACAGCGGCGAGATGATGAGCGGGCTCGGCATCCAGTCGGAATACATCGCCTTTGCGGGCTTCTGTACCTCGATAGGAATGGCGGCTTTCTCGCCGTTCTTCTATGAACTGGTGTGCATCCGTAGAGAGAAGATGATGTGTATCGTGGGCTTCTCCATTCTCTTTATCCTCAGTTTTGTGTGTGCCCAGACCGACTCGCTGTTTATTCTCGGATTGTGCAGTCTGCTGATGGGGTTTGTCCGTCAGACGCTGCTGATGGCGCATCTCTTCGTGCTCATCAGATATGGTTTCGGAATAGAGGCTACGAGGAATATCACGCCGGGATGCGAGCCTACTACCGAGAAAGCATGGGATGCGGTAGATTCGGAGAAGATGGTTTCGCAGCCGGTCATCTATCTCTTCTTCATGATTATCGGACAGTTGGGAACCTGGCTAACGGCATGGCTTGCCTATGCCTATGAGTGGCAGTATGTTTATCATTTCATGATGGCATTCATGCTGGCAGGCATCATCATCGTGTTCTTCACCATGCCTTATCATGAGTATCCGATGCCTAAGTTCCCGATAACGATGTCGAAGTTTGGCAATGTTACGGTGTTCAGTATCATGCTCTGTTCGTTTGCTTATGTCATGGTTTTCGGCAAGACGCTCGACTGGTTTGATGATCCAACCATCCGCTTCTCTTCGGTGGTCTGTCTTATCTTTACCGCCCTGTTCATCTATCTGGAGAAGACGCGGCGTTCACCTTATTTCATCATGGAGGTGTTCCAACTCAGGGTCATCAACTACGGCATTCTGCTTTTTTTCCTGCTGATGGTCTGCAATTCGAGTGCCATGTTTGTCAACGTGTTCACCAATGTGAGCATGAAGATAGATAACTGGCAGAACGCCACGCTAGGCAACTGGGTGATGGTGGGCTATACCGTGGGACTGATATTCGCCGTCATCGCCCGAGCCAAGAATGTTCACCTGAAGTGGATGTACTGTCTGGGCTTCCTCTTTATCGGAGCCTATGCGCTGTACATGTATTTCGAGGTACAGAACGACGGCATGTATGAACGTATGAAATGGCCTATCATCATCCGTTCTACGGGAATGATGCTGCTCTATTCGCTCATCTCCACGATAGCCAACCAGCGCATGCCTTACCGCTTCATGTCAACCTGGGTTTGCATCATGCTTACCGTTCGTATGGTCATTGCCCCTTGCATCGGCTCTGCGCTCTATACCAATGTGCTTCAGCACAGACAGCAGTATTATGTAACCCGCTTTGCCCAGGATTACGACCGCACGAGCATCGAGACGGCGAAGACTTACGACCAGACGGTGAGAGGCATGCAATATCAGGGCAAGAGTGTAACCGAGGCGCAGAATATGGCTGCCATGAGTACGAAGGGAAAGGTACAGGTACAGGCCACGCTAGTGAGTATCAAGGAGATGGCTGGCTGGACCTTCTACGGCTGTCTGCTGTGTGCCGGACTGATGCTCGTCATTCCTTGGCGCAAGCGCAATATCGGGGAACTGACGCGTGAGTATCTGCTGAAGAATGTAGATGTGAAATCCCTGGGAAGAAGGTAGGGAAGTGCTAAAATATCATAAAAGATACAGGCTGCTCATCTGATGAATGGATATTTTTGTTATCTTCGCAGTTAAATCTGAAGATAACAGACCCATATTCATCATGAAAATAACAGATAATATCATCATATATGAGGCTCATGAGTTTCCTCAGCTGTTGATGCAGCCTTTCTACTCCGACTATGTCGGTATCGTAATCTGTCATCAGGGGATGTTCCGTTTCTGTGTAGACGGAACATCCTTTGTTGCATCTGAGGGTGAGACCGTTTTCCTCTCCAAAGGAGTGATGTTTCATGTGCAGGAAACGGGCAAGAACCTTAAATATACCCTTCTTTTTTACCGTGCTGAACAGATTCGTCACATGTTGGGCAATACCGTGGTTACCATGCGTCTCTATGCTACGATTTATCCCAAACCCTGCCATGTCAGGACGACGGGTTATGAGGATATGCTCACTTCTTATGCCCTGATGCTGAGGAAACTGGAGCTGGAAAAAGAGAAGAGTGGTGAACTGGATGCCTATTGTGTGCATGAGCAGAAACTGTTGCTGATGGCTGTTACGTACCGGTTGTGCAGCATCTTCTCGGCATCGTTCAAGGCTGCCGGCAAGGAGATGGAACGGAAGATTGCCATCTTTGAGTCGCTGGTACTGCTGATAGAGAAGAATTATATGCGTGAGCGCAGTGTGGCTTTCTATGCAGACGAACTCTGTCTTACACCGAAATATCTGTCGGTACTGGTCAAGTCAGTTTGCGGTCAGACGGTCCAGCAATTGCTTTTCAAGGCGATGATCCGTCGCAGTATCTATCTGATGAAGAATACCACGAAGACGATACAGCAGATAGCCAATGAACTCAGTTTTCCCAATGCTTCAGCCTTCGGAACCTTCTTCAAGAAACATACCGGTCTGTCGCCTAAGCATTACCGCAATTGGGAAGAGGGGAATGAACCGCCTTCTTTCAAATAAAGATTTCATCCTATACCTATAAAATAAAAAAGGGACAGAGGAATTGTGCTGTCCTCTGTCCCGAAACTGTGATATAACTAAAACAACTGAGCGAAAGCTTCGGCTGTCTTTCCTGTATAGGTCTTCATCTCTGTAACTGGCTTGTAACCGAAATCCTTGAAGGCAAGGAGTTGTGTGGCAACAAACTGGTGGTCGTCAGAGATGCAAGCCTGTAACTTCATATTACCCATGCTGATGGCAGAAACAGGGAATTTGCTGATCGCTGTTTCTACATCCTGAGGGGCTGCACTGAGGATGTTCTCAAGCTTTCTTCCATCCTCTGCAGAATATTCCTTCTCTTTTATCTTAATCACGCTGTTGGTAGGTTGATAGATGAGCTTGACTGTCAAACCCAAGAAACCTTTCTTTACCTGTACATCCTGGAGTGCCAAAACATCAGCACCCATCTCTAAATGATTAATCTTTGCCATAATTTTATACTGTTATTTGCTTATTCTTAATTCTTGAAAAATAATATATATTGAACTGTTTTTTGTTTTGAATAGGGGTGTAACCAGTCTTATCGCAAATCTTAGGAAAGATGCGATAAACCTATATGAAATTTTAAAAAGAGAAAAGAATAAGCACTAACAGAGCAGATGTCGCAGGCAAATGACATAATACTTGCTGGCGACATCAAAGTGGATTGGGGCAGTTTCCTGTCGGAAAGGCTCCATGCCACCTTCTATAGCTGATAAAAGGGATGATAAAAAACGGATTCTATTTGTAAGCAATCTACTGGCAGTCTGACTGTTGTGCATGTTGCCACTTGGCAATAAGCGCTGCGGACGGCTGCTACAGATGCGGTAAGCAAGTTGTGAAGCGTTTTCAAGCTGTGCCTCAGGCTGGCTCTTGTCATACTCAACCTTCGCCAAACCATCTTTCTTATGGCTTGCATCTTCGGTATAAGAATCCTCGGGAGTAAAAGAAATAGAGGCAGCAGATACCTCTCCATAGCCTGAGAAGACCATGGACACCAGAAAAAGGATGTATAGTATCAACTGCCTCATATTAAATATATTATGGTATCAGGAGAATATCCTGATACCGGTGATGATTAATAACTTCTTGCGATGATGACACGAGCTACGGCTGGCTTGCCGCTTACCATGTCTACACCTGGAGTCTGCTCGTAAGCGAAAGGCACGCAGCGGATGGTAGCCTGAGTCTCCTCCTTGATCTTAGCCTCGGTCTCGGCTGTACCGTCCCAATGGCAGAGGAAGAAACCACCGTTCTTCACACGCTCCTTGAACTCCTCGTAGTTGTCGCACTCGTAAACGTGAGCATCACGGTAAGCACGAGCCTTCTCGAAGATATTCTTCTGGATGTCTTCCAACATATTCTTTACGCGCTCAACGATACCGTCGAAGCTTACGTTCTCCTTCTCTAAGGTATCACGGCGCATGATTTCGATGGTGTTGTTCTCCAAGTCACGGCCACCCATAGCGAGACGTACAGGAACACCCTTCAACTCATAGTCAGCGAACTTGAAGCCAGGACGCTTGGCAGGGTTGTCATCATACTTCACGGTGATGCCCAACTCGCGGAGCTGGTCGATGACAGGCTGCAACTTAGCAGTAATCTGCGCCAACTGCTCGTCGCCCTTGTTGATAGGAACGATAACCACCTGGATAGGAGCCAGCTTTGGAGGCAATACGAGACCGTTGTCATCGCTGTGAACCATGATGAGGGCACCCATCAGTCGGGTAGAAACACCCCATGAAGTAGCCCATACATACTCAGGCTTGTTCTCCTTGTTCAAGTATGTAACATCGAAACTCTTGGCGAAGTTCTGACCCAGGAAGTGAGAAGTACCGCTCTGGAGAGCCTTGCCATCCTGCATCATTGCCTCGATGGTATAGGTGTTGAGAGCACCTGCGAAACGCTCAGTCTCACTCTTCACACCCTGCAATACAGGAACGCCCATGTAGTTCTCTGCAAAATCAGCGTAAACCTTCAGCATCTCCTGAGCCTTTGCCTCAGCCTCTTCCTTGGTGGCATGAGCGGTATGACCCTCCTGCCAGAGGAACTCAGAAGTACGGAGGAACGGACGGGTACGCATCTCCCAACGCATTACGTTACACCACTGGTTGCAGAGGATAGGGAGATCACGCCATGAATGGATCCAGTTCTTATAGGTGTTCCAGATGATGGTCTCAGAAGTAGGACGGATGATGAGCTCCTCATCGAGCTTTGCGTTAGGATCCACCTCAACCTCTTTGCCATCCTCTGTAGAACGGAGGCGGTAGTGGGTAACTACGGCACACTCCTTGGCGAAACCTGCCACGTGCTCAGCCTCACGAGAGAAGAAACTCTTCGGGATGAGGAGAGGGAAGTATGCGTTCTGTACACCTGTCTGCTTAAACATCTTGTCGAGCTGCTGCTGCATCTTCTCCCAGATAGCGTAACCGTATGGTTTGATAATCATACAACCACGAACTGGTGACAACTCAGCGAGATCAGCCTTTACTACCAAATCATTGTACCACTGACTGTAGTTGTCAGCGCGCTTGGTTAAATTCTTGAGTTCTTTAGCCATATTGCTTTTTTCTATTTATTTTGTTTTTTTATTTCTTCTGTTATATATATTAAGGTATAAGCCCGAACCTTCATCATCTGCTGCCTGTAGTTTATCGGTTAGCAGGTGTCAGAAAACCTACTTTTAGGGATTTTCCACCCCGAAATAGGTGATTTCCTAGCTCTATTTCGACAAATACCCTTAAATTTGCATGCAAAAATACAAAAAAATATTAGAAAACTCTCCATTATGGAGAAAAAATACGTATCTTTGCAATTAAATAACATAAATATAGGAGAATAAGTAATGAAAAAGATGAATTTTACAGTAGTAGCACTTTCAGCGCTGCTCGTTTTGGGAAGTTGTGGAACCAATCAGAAGACAGGTACAGCAGTAGGTGCCGGTTCTGGTGCTGCTCTGGGTGCTATCGTTGGTGGTTTGCTCAACAATAGCCATCGTGGTACAGGTGCTCTCGTTGGTGCAGCTATCGGTGCAGCTGTTGGTGGCGGTGCTGGTAACCTCATCGGAAAGCACATGGATAAGGTGAAGGCTGAGGCTGAACAGGTGAAGAATGCACAGGTTGAGACTGTAACAGATGCCAATGGCTTGTCTGCCGTTAAGGTAACATTTGCTTCTGGTATTCTCTTCCCAACTAACGGTTCTACTCTCAGCAGCAGCGCTAAGACTGATTTGGCTCAGTTTGCCGGTGTATTGAAGAACAATACCGACTGCGAGGTTTCTATCCAGGGTTATACTGATGCTACAGGTAATGACGGTATCAACTTGCCTTTGAGCCAGAAGCGTGCTGAGGCAGTTTACAATTATCTCGCTTCTTGCGGTGTTACCAGCCGTCAGGTAAAGAATGTTCAGGGCTTCGGTTCTGCTAATCCTGTAGTGAATACTACTGCAGCTTGCGCTCAGAACCGTCGTGTAGAGGTTTACATGTATGCTAGCCAGGCTATGGTTAACGCAGCCAACAACGGTACATTGAAGTAATAACTTTCATGATCCCGGAAGGGAAAAAGCAAATAGATGATTTTGAAGAAAATCAAGAATATAGTAAAATGGGTGGTGGTGCTGTTTTTCAGTACCACCATTCTTGCTGTAGTGGCATATAGGTTCATTCCTGTATATGTCACTCCTCTGATGTTTATCCGATGCTTCCAGCAAGTAGCTGATGGAGAGAGTATTACCCTGCATCATCATTGGGTTTCGATGGATAAGATTTCGCCTCATATGCCTGTGGCGGTGATGGCGAGCGAAGATGCTAGATTCCTGAAACATCACGGTTTCGACTTCAATGCCATCGAGAGTGCTGCGAAGAATAATGCACGTGGCGGAAAGGTGCATGGAGCCAGTACCATCAGTCAGCAGACCGCTAAGAATGTCTTCCTGTGGCCTGGCCGTTCATGGACCCGCAAGGGATTTGAGGTCTACTTTACCTTCCTCATCGAAATGATGTGGAGCAAGCAGCGTATCATGGAGGTTTATCTCAACAGTATTGAGATGGGACCGGGTATCTATGGTGTGGATGCGGTTGCAGAATATCATTTCGACAAGAAAGCGAAAGATCTGTTTCGTGGCGAGTGTGCGCTGATAGCAGCAACACTTCCTAATCCGCGCAAATTCAGTTCGCTGCATCCTAGCGCTTATATGAAGAAGCGCCAGCGACAGATAGAACATCAGATGAGATTTATCCCTACCTTCCCTCGTGAGGGCGAAGATTTCGACCCGGGCACGGCTGTGGGAGGATATAGGGGGAAGTAATACTTAGTTGATAGTTTATAGTTTATAGTTGATAGGGGTGACCTTAAAATAGTTTTTTGCCTCAAATATTGATTCATGGATTTACTGAAAGACTTGAACGAAGCGCAGCGTGCTGCGGTAGAATATATTGACGGACCTTCGCTGGTGATAGCCGGTGCAGGTTCGGGTAAGACGCGTGTGCTTACTTATAAGATAGCTTATCTCCTGAGCCAGGGCATGAAACCCTGGAGCATCATGGCGCTCACCTTTACCAATAAGGCGGCAAGGGAGATGAAGGAACGTATCGGAAAACTGGTGGGAAATGATCTCGCCCAGCATCTCTATATGGGTACCTTCCACAGCATCTTCTCCCGAATCCTGAGAGCGGAGGCTGAGCATATCGGCTTCAACAACAACTTTACCATTTATGACGAAAGTGACTCGCGCTCGCTGATCAAGGCGATAGTGAAGGAGATGGGGCTGGATGATAAGAAGTATAAGCCTGCTGCCGTTCATGCCAAGATTTCGATGGCGAAGAACAACCTGATGAGTGCTGCGGCTTATGAGAGCGATGCGGCTATCTTCGAGCAGAACAAGCGTGCGCAGATGCCTGAGGTGGGTAAGATCTTCGTGGCTTACGTGCAGCGCTGCAAGCAGGCTAATGCCATGGATTTCGATGATCTGCTGACGCTTACCTATCAGCTTTTCAGGGAGCATGAGGATATTCGCCACAAATATGCCGCCCGCTTCGATTATGTCCTGGTGGATGAGTATCAGGATACCAACCACGTTCAGATGTCTATCGTCATGCAACTCTGTCAGGAGAAGCAGCGTGTTTGTGCCGTGGGTGATGACTCGCAGAGTATCTATAGCTTCCGTGGTGCCAATATCGATAATATTCTCAACTATCAGCGCCAGTTTCAGGGCACGCGTCTCTTCAAACTGGAACAGAACTACCGTTCTACCCAGACTATCGTTGAGGCGGCTAACAGTCTGATCAAGCATAACCGCAACCAGATTCCTAAGGATGTGTTCAGCGAGAATGCGAAGGGTGAGAAGATTCAGTATAAGCCTGCTTACAGCGACAAGGAAGAGGCGGCGATTGTGGCGAAGGACGTGAAGCGTATCCGGCGCGAGGATGGCTGCCAGTATAGTGATTTTGCCATTCTCTACCGCACCAATGCCCAGAGCCGCAGCTTCGAGGAGGAGTTCAGAAAGCAGGGTATTCCTTATCGCATTTATGGCGGACTGAGTTTCTACCAGCGCAAGGAAATTAAGGATATTATTGCTTATTTCCGTCTGGTGGCGAATCCGGATGATGAAGAGGCTATCAAGCGTATCATCAACTATCCTGCACGAGGAATAGGGGCTACTACGGTGCTGAAGATTGCTGACTGTGCCCATCAGAACCAGGTGAGTTTCTGGGAGGTAATCGGTGCCCCTGAGCGGTATGGACTGGCGGTAAACAAGGGTACGATGAACAAGCTGGAAACCTTCAGATTGCTCATTTCTTCGTTTATCGAACGGGCTCAAACTACGGATGTCTATGAATTGGGTGATGCCATTATCAAGGAGAGTGGTATCAGTCAGGATATCATGTCGGGCAAGGATGCCGATGATCTGGCACGTCAGGAGAACCTGGAGGAATTCTTGAGCGGTATGTCGGCTTTTGTGGAGGAACGCCGTGAAGAGGGTAGGTTTGATGAACTCTTCCTGCAGGATTATCTACAGGATGTGGCGCTGCTTACCGATGCTGACAGCGATGGTGATAAGGATGAACCTCGTGTTTCTCTGATGACGGTTCATGCTGCCAAGGGTCTGGAGTTTCCTACGGTTTTCGTGGTTGGTTTGGAAGAGAATATCTTCCCAAGTCCGCTTTCTGCTGCTTCGCTCAGAGAACTGGAGGAGGAACGGAGATTGCTTTACGTAGCCATTACGCGAGCTGAGAAACATTGTATCCTGACGAACGCCAAGAACCGCTGGCGATATGGCAAGATGGAGTTTGATAATCCGAGTCGGTTTATCGATGAGATTGACGGCAAGTTGATTGATTGCCAGGATGAGGCTGGTGGAAGCTTGTTTGGCTCTATGTCTGAATCAAGGCTGGGTTCAAGGTCTGGTTCAAGGTTTGGTTCTAGAGCTGATTCGATGTCTGACCAGCCGGAGTGGGCGAGAGCGCAACGTCCTCGCAGACCGTGGGAGGATGCTGAGCAGCCTAGATACAGTAGCAGGTATCAGAATTCCAAACCGGTAGCATCGCAGTTTGTGGCAGATCCTAAGCCTTCTCTCTTTGATGATGAACCAGAGACTTCACATACTTCCGGACGCTCGTCTGTTTCCGGACGCTCATCTCTCTCTGAAGGTAATTTCAAGTCTGTAAGAGCGCTGAATGCAGCTAAGCGTTATATGGAGACGCATTCTTCTCATCCTGCTTCTCGCGGTACTGGATCTTCTGCAGCATCAGTTTCTTCTTCCACAGCTTCATCTGCTGGCAGTTCTTCTTGCGGTTTGCAGGAGGGAATGAAGATTGAGCATCAGCGTTTTGGCCGGGGAACGGTATTAAAGATTGAGGGAACTGGCGAGAATACGAAGGCTACGGTTGAGTTCGTTCATTCTGGCACCAAACAGCTTCTGCTGAAATATGCCAAGTTTACGGTAGTAGATTAAGTTCAGTAGTCTGATTTTACGTTTTTAATAAGATATTAGGGCTCTTTAGTATGCTAAAGTACTAAAGAATCTTAAATTTTTATATAATTATTTGTTCTTCTTGTAACTTTTGTTTATATTTGTAGCATATTTACGAACGATATGCAAAAAAGCGTTTAATATTTAACTTATAAACAGAACGATTATGAAGAAATTAATGATGATGGCAGTAATTCTGCTTGCTGGTGTAGGAAGTGTAATGGCACAGAGCGATTACAAGCGCGGTATCTTTAACCATGTAGGTCTTAACGTGGGTGCAGGTACCGAGGGTATTAGTGTTGGTGTGGCTGCTCCTGTTACTAACTTCCTTGAGGTAGAAGCAGGTGTGAACATCATGCCATCTTTTAAACTGTCTGGCGATTTGGATGTAGATATCAATATGCCTCAAGAATCTGATATTCAGTACCCAACCAGTGGAACCATTCATGCAGAAGGCTCATTCGACCGTACCACCTTTAATGTAAAGGCTAATCTGTATCCATTCGGTGGTGGCAGCAAGTTCTTTATTGCTGCTGGTTTGTCTATTGGTGGTGAGAAGATTGCTGAGGTTACCGGTTCTTGTGATGAACTTCGTCAGTTCTCTGAGAACAACTTGCATACTCCTGAATTGAAGGATCAGTTCCGTAAGGCTATATCAGCCAACTTGGGTGGTTATAACCTGGAGCTCGATGAGAACTATAACCTTCAGGGCGATATCCGTTGCAAGAATGTTCGTCCATACCTTGGTTTAGGTTTCGGCCGTCTGGTTCCTAAGAACCGTATCGGTATGCGCTTGGAGTTGGGTTGCCAGTTCATGGGCAAGCTCAAGGTTTACCAGAATGGTAACGAGATAGATATCAATAAGGCATTGGAAGATGCTGGTGAGGATGATCTCTCTAAGTTCGTAAAAGACTTGAAGGTTTATCCTGTTTTGAAGTTCTCTCTTACAGGTAGAATCTTATAATATAGATAAAGAGTTATAAAAATAGATTGGGCAAGACCATCTCTGGTCTTGCCCTTTTTGTTTCTATATACTATAAATTGAAAAAGCGTCCCCGCAGTAGCCTCACGGTCACTACGGGGACTTATATTACTAACATCTAACTTTAGCATTTTTGTTTAAACTTAAAAACAAATACTTTAAGAGATTAAATTCTCCGTTATCTATTAACATAAACCAAGTATCTCATATATTGCAAGTAACTTGTATCCTGCAAATATCTTGTATTCTTAAATGCAAGTTCTTAGAAAAGTTAAACCCATAGACCAGTATCTCTACTAATATCTTGATTATTTTTATTTTATTGCTTTTTGTCTATTTAATATTTAATACTTTTAAGTTCACAATGCAAAGATATAAAAAAAATGGGTAAACTCCAAATTAATTTTGCTTTATTTTGTATTAAATGGCTTTTATTGTACTTATGCGGTGGTTTTTAAGGATTAACCGGCAAAGTTAAAGAGGGTGTATCATAAACAATCAAATGCTTTATGATACACCCTCTTTCTCAGGATTCTGAATATTGTCGTGTTTATAACGCTTCGTCTTCAGGACGTGGCATCTGTGTCTGGGGCTTCTGTTTCTTGCCTGACTTCATGAATAGTTTCTTCTTCTTGAGCCATGCAGCCTTGCGTATTTCGTATTCTTCGCGATGACGCTCCAAAAAATTATCTGCCATGTTTCGTTTCCTTTTTTACTTTGCGTTATGAATGCTTATTCTTCTTTAAACTTACTGTAAATCACCTTGATTCGGATCGGACCAGATGCCACCTTCTTACCAGTCTTCTTGTCTGTGGTATAATCCTTGTCAGGATCATCCGTACCTACGATGAGTCGGGTAGAAGCGAGTGACATATCGTGATTAATCTTGGAGATGACGGTAGTATATCCCTGTGTGGTTGTGATGACGTTTACAGGAACCAGCACTACTTTATTCCAGTTTTCCCCCTTGCCCTTGTTTTTATACATGGCAGAAACCAGGTTGGCGATGTTCTGGAATGTATAGGCATTCTTGTAGGAGCCGGTACTGCTGTAGCTTGCCGTATAAGAAGTACGGTTGTCAGCCAACTTGCTCTTTTCGAAGAACGACTGCAAACTGTCTTTCTGCACCATCAGGATGGTGCTTGGTGTAGCAAAGTTGTATGGGTTGTCTTCGTCTTTATTGTTGAGCCGTGGGAAGGAGATGGTAGCTGTGTTGAGCGTATCCTTCTCATGTCCCTTCATGATGTCTTCGATAGGGAGGGTAACCTCGGTGAAGATACCTGCTGGCGATTTGAGATAAGTCCAGTTCTGCTGACTTGCTAACTTCTCCAAGTTCTTGGTATCGTTCTCAATCTTGTTGAGCTGCAATACCTCTTCTGTACCATCGAAACGGTTGTATCCGATGCTTACAGCTGTACTGTCTGTAACGCCGTCCTTTGCCTTGATGGTCTTGTGGCGGGTCCAGTAGAAGATAAGCTCTGTATTCCAGATCTTAGCCATGTTACCCGTACCGCCTACGTTCTTGATATAGAAGCCAGGGCAGACGTTGTGCAGGAACTTGTAGTTGGTCTTGAAGTACTCAGGATGTTCTGCGTATGTTTGCATGATGTAAGAGCCATAGTTCTTGTATCTCTTACCATCTTTTTTATACTCCTTATTCAAGTAAATCTTGAAGTTCTTGACATCTGATGTATTGCTCAAGTTGTAATTACTGCTCCAATGCTGGTTGTCTTCGCTTACCCAGCCTTTCTTGAAGGCATCATAATCAGAGTAATACTCCTGATCTTCTGCCATCGGCTTTGTCATCTCATAGGCTGTCACCTTCATTGGGGCGATGGTATCGCCGTAGCTGGCGTTGTATGAAACCAGGAGGTAGCATGAGTCTGCTTCGATAGAACCCTTGTTTGCCTGCTTGATGTAATCGAGTGTATCTACAGAGAAAGTAGGCAGTACGCTCAGCTGGGTCATGTAGTCGCCCTTTACATAGTTGCCGGTTTCCGGGTCTTTCATCTTTCCGATGAGTCCCGTGTTGTTGCGGCTCAATACGGCACCTGCTACTATAGACTTTGTGGTAACATTGAACGCTGAGTCAGAAATGTTAATGTTGTCTATCTTATTAGTGATGCTACCACCAATTCCCTCGGTGGTATCATCACATGCAGCGAAAGTAAGCGCTGCTATAACTAATACTGTTAAGAGTCTTAAAATTTTCATTATCCTTGTATGTATGTGTCTCTGTTGTCGGAATTTTATTCTGCGTCAGGACAAACCTTGTTGATGAAGTCTGCGTATGGCTCCTGGATATCTTCTCCCGGATAAGTCAGTACAGGCTTGTTCTTCTCCTTCGCATAATCAAAGAGAATCTGGGTAGCTTCTTCTTCACCTTCTACCACACCGTCGCTATAGTCGATGGCGAGTTTGCCGAGCTCAATGAAGTCGAAGTCGTCCTGATAACTGTCAAGCAGTTCAGGCTTGGCATCGCGGAAGGCAACGCAACGTTTGAAGTTGGTACCCAGTTCACCCTTGAGTTCGTTGGTATAGAGAGCGGTAATTACCTTTGATTCAGCAAATGAAGGCTCTTCGCTGTAGGCTGTCTTTACATAGAATGGCACTACTGCGCTAGCCCAACCCTGGCAGACGATTACGTCAGGCTGCCAGCGGAGCTTCTTGACGGTTTCCAATACACCACGTGCAAAGAAGATAGCTCTTTCTCCGTTGTCGGCATATTCCTTTCCGTTTTCATCGGTGCCCATCTGGCGGCTCTTGAAATAGTCGTCATTATCGATGAAATAAATCTGCTGTCGTGTTGTTGGTATAGATGCAACCTTGATGATCAGCGGATGGTCTGTATCATCTATGATAAGGTTCATACCAGACAGGCGAATGACCTCGTGCAATTGTCCGCGACGCTCGTTGATGGTGCCCCACTTAGGCATGAAGGTGCGGATCTCAAAACCTGCTTCCTGCATCTTCTGAGGCAGTTCGCGTCCCATGATTGACATGTGAGACTCGGCTACGTATGGGTCGATCTCCTGATTGATAAATAATACTTTTTTTGCCATAAAATTTAAATTTTATTCTTACGAATTACGTGCAAAGGTACAAAAAAAACTTCAAATAGGGGCATTTTTTTCTCCGAAATTCATTATTTTCGGCAATAATTCGCATATTTTTAGGATTTTTCTTTCTCATTTGAGAAAAAAGTTGTTATTTTGCACCCGAAAACAGATTATGACGATGAAAGTATTCAATAAGATTGTTGACCTCCAGAACGAACTCTTCATGTGTCGTAAGGAGGGAAAGGAAATCGGCCTTGTGCCAACTATGGGTGCGCTGCATGAGGGTCACGCCTCTCTTGTTAAGCGCAGTGTGAAGGAAAATGGCGTGACTGTAGTTTCTGTGTTCCTGAATCCTACACAGTTCAATGATCAGGGTGACTTGGATCGCTATCCTCGTACCCTCGATGCTGACTGCAAGCTCTTGGAGGCTTGTGGTGCTGACTATGTGTTTGCACCATCGGTGAAGGAAATGTATCCTACACCTGATACACGCCACTTCGAGTTTCCACCTGTTTCTACCGTGATGGAGGGTGCCAAGCGTCCGGGTCATTTCAATGGTGTATGTCAGGTAGTGAGCCGTCTTTTCTATATCGTTCGACCAACCCGTGCTTATTTCGGGGAGAAGGATTGGCAGCAGATTGCTGTCATCAAGCAGCTCGTGAAGTACATCAACAGCGATGTGCAGATTGTGGAGTGTCCTATCATCCGTGATGAGGATGGTTTGGCTAAGAGCAGCCGTAATACTTTGCTGGCTCCTGATGAGCGTGCCATTGCGCCAAACATCTATAAGGCTCTGAAGGAGAGTGTGGAGTATGCCAAGACTCATACCGTGCAGGAAACTCACGATAAGGTGGTTGCCGACATCAATGCTGTAGAGGGTCTGGAGGTAGAGTATTTCCAGATTGTGGATGGCGACAGCCTGCAGGATGTTTCTTCATGGGAGGATAGTGCCTATGTGGTAGGTTGCATCACCGTTTATTGCGGTAAGACTCCTATCCGTCTCATCGACCATATCAAGTATAAGGGATAATTCCTCGATAGATATTCTTTATTAAGTTTAATCCGTAACAGATCAAGTAATAACAGAACAATGCAGATAGAAGTATTGAAGAGTAAGCTCCATTGTGTGACCGTAACTGAGGCTAACCTGAATTATATGGGTAGCATCACCATCGATGAGGACTTGATGGACGCTGCTAATCTGATTGCAGGCGAGAAGGTTCAGATTGTAGACAACAACAATGGTGAGCGCTTGGAGACCTATATTATCAAGGGTGAGCGTGGCAGCGGTTGTATCTGCCTGAACGGTGCTGCAGCCCGCAAGGTGCAGGTGGGCGATACCGTCATCATCATCGCCTATGCCCTGATGGACTTTGAGGAGGCAAAGACCTTCAAACCTACCGTGGTTTTCCCGAAAGAAGGAAACAAGGTATAGAGTTATATTCAATGGAAAATGAAACAAGGTGTGTCTGAAGCGGAATTCCCGTTTCTGGCACACCTTTCTTTTTAATGTCCCACAGATTTCACAGATTTACGCAGATTTTTCGACCTATGCGGTCGAGGGGCTTAAACCACATCATATTTTAGTCACGCAGATTTCGCAGATGACGCAGATTCTTTTCATCCGATAAATCTGCGTCATCCCAAAGACCGAATAGGTCTCCAAATCTGTGTAAATCTGTGAAATCTGTGGAACATAAAAATTGAAGGAGAAGAAAAAATCTGCGTCATCTGCGAAATCTGCGTGACCTTATATTATCCGCGTGCGCAATATTAGATTTTATTCTTCGAGAAATGACTCATGATGAAACGGCCACCGAAGCTCAATATCAAAACGATGATGGTGAGCACCACGGCTGCGGCATACGCCCTGTTCTGTACATCCTCCTGCGGCGCACTCAACTGGAAGAACACGCTCAATGGCAAGGTGGCTGCCTGCTGGTTCAGTCCATGAGGAATATGATCGGAGAATCCTGCCGTAAACATCACTCCGGCACAATCGCCGATGGCTCTACCGATACTTAATAAGGTGGCAGTGGCGATGGCTGGGGCTATCTGTCTCAGTACCACACCGATGGTTTCTATCCTCGTGGCTCCCAGACTGTAGGAGGAATCGAGTATCTCCTGTGGAATCGTCTTCGCCACTTCGTCCATCGAACGGATGAGTATCGGAACGATGAGCAGGGTGGTGACGAGAATACCTCCGCCCAGCGATGCCCTGATGCCCAGCCAAACCATCACCGTAAAGGCAAAGGAGCCATAGACGATGCTCGGAATTCCGAAGAGGGTATCATAAGCAAGACGGGCGATGTATCCGAATTTTGAGTTGGGTTTGAGATATACATTCATATAGAATACTACGGGCAGCGAGATAAGCAGACCGAGCAAGGTAGAGCCGCCCACGATATAAAGGCTGCCCACGATGGCATTGAGGAATCCGCCCTTGCCGCCCAGATAGAACCCGCCGCTAGGCAACTGGCTCACCATCTCCCAGGAGAGCACAGGAAAGCCTCGCCTGAAGATTGTCCAGAGAACGCTCAACACGAAGAAGCCCACAATGCCTATCGACCCGAGCATCAGTAATTTCACGATTCTTTCTTCCAAGTATTTCATAAGCCTTTTTTTACTCTTTTACCTTTTTACTCTTTTACCTTTAATAGCACGATTCTCGACCCGAGATTCAAAATAACGACCACGAAAAACAGCAGGAAGGCGGCAAACATCAGGGCGCTGTCATAAAGCGGAACTGAAAGCATTTCACCATAATTGTTAGCGATGAGTGCCGGTATCGGATAGCAGGCATCAAGCACGCTGCCCGGTACGATGGCGAGATTTCCGCAGACCATCAGTACAGCTATCGTTTCGCCCAGCGTTCGGCTCAGCGCCAAGACTACAGCGGCAATCATTCCCGGTCGTGCCTTTCTCAGCACAACATGCTTGATGGTTTGCCATTGCGTAGCGCCCAGCGAGAGCGAAGCTTCTCTCAAATCTGTTGATATGTTATCGAATATCTCCATAAACAGGCTCACCAGAAGCGGGATGATCATCACGCTCAATACGATGCCGCCCGCCAGAACCGTATATCCCGAAGAAAATTCCACGAAGAGGGGAGCTACGTGTTTCGAAACCCAAGGCACGATGAGTAGGCTCCCCCATACGCCATAGATGACGGAAGGCAATCCGGCAAGAATATCGAGCAGCGGATATACGTATTTTCTGATGCTGCGGTGGGCGTATTCCGTGAGATAGATGGCCATGAGCAGGGAGATGGGGAGGGCGATGAGAATGGCGAGTGCCGTACACCAGAAGGTGCCGGCGAGGAAAGGCAGGAATCCGAACTTGCCTTCCATCGGTCGCCAGTTGCTCTCCGTGAGGAGTTCCCACAGATTATACTGGCTCAATATCGGTTCCGACTTGATAAACAGTCCCACCGCCATGATGATTACCAGAAATATGGAGGCGATGGTCAAGAGAAACATCACCTGTCCTGCTATCTTATCCTTTGCTATTCTATAATCCATACTCGTATTTTATTATGTGGGGGATTTACTATCCGCTTTATCCAAGCAGGCTAACACCCAATCCCAGCAGCAGGAAAGCCGCTGCCTCTAAAATGTTGATGATTAAATTCTTCATGCTTATCTTTGATGTAGTCCGCACTCTCGATGTTCCGGCGATTCCCACCACCATCTTCCGGCTCGGATATCCTCGCCTGGCTTGATGGCCCTTGTACAAGGTTGGCAACCGATGCTCGGATATCCCTTGTCCTGCAGTTTGTTATAAGGAACATGATGCTTTTTTACATATTGCTCTACATCCTCTTCGCTCCAGTTGATGAGCGGGTTCACCTTAATCAGGTTATGAATGTCGTCCCATTCCACTACCTGCATATCCTTGCGGGTTACGCTCTGCTGCTTTCTCAATCCGCAAATCCATACATCCAGTCCCTGCATCGCCCGCTTCAGCGGTTCCAGCTTTCTAACCTGGCAGCAGCGGTGTCGGCTTTCAATCGAATTATAGAAGAGGTTGATGCCTTCTTCCTTCACCATCTGCTGCACCGCCTCATAGTTTGGGAAGAATACTTCCAGGTTGATGCCATACGTCATGTTGGTCTTGTCAATCAACTGGTAGGTCTCCGGAAAGAGTCTGCCGGTATCGAGTGTGAAGATGCGGGCAGACTTATCTATCTTCACGATGATGTCGGTAAGCGTCTGGTCCTCGATGCTGAGGGAAGAAGAAAGAGCGATGCGCCCTTTGAATGCCTGAAGGAAATAACCGACAATATCCTCGGCAGGCGCATCGCTGAATTTCTTATTGAGCTCTGGAACCAAATCCTTTATATTACTTTGAACTTTGATCATTGAACTTTGAACTTTATGATTACTCTATATTACTTTGAACATTCAACATTCAACATTCAACATTTAACATTCAACATTATTTAATAAGTCCCGCTCCCACGGTCTCATTCGTATCCGGGTCAATAAAGATGAGGCTGCCCGTTACTTTATTCTCCGTATATTTATCGAATACCAATGGGTTGGCGGTGTGGATGGTGATTTCGGCAATATCGTTCATCTTCAATTCCGATACACCTTCTTCTTTCTCCAAGGTGTTGATGTTGCGGCGATAGTTGATGCTGCGAATCAAACCCTGGGTCTCGAAGGTTGCCTGACGGATTACGTATTTGTTTCTTACGGCAGCAGGACGCTCGTTAAACCAGCAGACATCCAGCGTGATATCCTGTTCGATGTTTGGCTGCTTCTCGTCTGCCTTTACGAGGGTGTCGCCACGCGAAATGTCGATGTCATCGTTCAGCGTCAGAGTAATGCTCATAGGGGCATAAGCCTCCTCCAAGTGTTCCTCTACTAAGTCGATGCTCTTCACGGTGCTCTCCGTGCCCGATGGCAATACTCTTATCTTATCGCCCGGACGGATGATGCCGCCGCTCACTCTGCCCGCATAACCGCGGTAGTCTGGGAACTGGCTGCTGATAGGACGAATCACATACTGTACAGGGAAACGGAAGAAATCGCTCACCGTCTTATGACCTACCGGAACCGTCTCCAGATAGTTCAGCAGGGTAGGTCCCTCATACCAAGGAGTCTTATCGCTCTTGTTCACCACGTTGTCGCCATCCTTGGCGCTGATAGGGATAAACACCACGTTCTTGATATCCAATGCCTCCGACATTTTCTTGTAGTCGGCAACAATCTTGTCGTATACATCTTTACTGAAATCAACCAGGTCCATCTTGTTGATAGCCACCAGGATATGTGGTATGCCGAGCAGCGAAGAAATATAGCTGTGGCGTACGGTCTGCTCCAGTACGCCATGACGTGCATCAATCAGAATGATGCTCAGGTCGGCAGTACTGGCACCCGTTACCATGTTGCGGGTATACTGAATATGTCCCGGAGTATCTGCGATGATAAACTTGCGTTTCGGTGTGGCGAAATAGCGGTAAGCCACATCGATGGTGATGCCCTGTTCGCGCTCAGCACGGAGACCATCTGTGAGCAAAGCCAGGTTCACTTCCTCATTACCGCGGCTCTTGCTTGCAGCCTCCACCGCCTCCAACTGGTCTTCGAAAATCGACTTGCTGTCATAAAGCAATCTTCCTATCAAAGTACTCTTTCCATCGTCCACGCTGCCCGCAGTAGAGAAGCGGAGCAGCTCCATATCTAAATAACCTCTTGTAGATTCCATCTTGTTCTCTTTTAAATGTTAACTCTAAACTTAAAGAGCTATAAACTATCAACTATAAACTATTAACTTTTAGAAGTATCCCGCCTTCTTGCGGTCTTCCATTGCCGTTTCGCTTCGCTTGTCATCGGCTCTTCCTCCACGTTCAGTAACGCGTGTAGAAGCAATCTCGTCGATGATATCCGCCACGGTTGTTGCTTTTGATTCCGTGAGTCCGGTGCAGGTAATGTCACCGATGGTGCGGCAGCGAACCAGCTTCTTTACCACTTCTTCTGTAGGCTTGCGCTTGATGCAAGGCAGGGCTGCGAGCCATTGTCCGTCACGGTTGAATACCTCTCTTTCGTGGGTGAAGTAGAGCGAAGGCATCGGGATGTTCTCCAGGAAGATATACTGCCATACATCCATCTCGGTCCAGTTGGAGATAGGGAACACACGGAAGTGCTCGCCCATGTTCTTTCTGCCGTTGAAGATGTTCCAGAGCTCAGGGCGCTGGTTCTTCGGGTTCCATTGTCCGAACTCGTCACGATGACTGAAGAAGCGTTCCTTGGCACGTGCCTTCTCCTCATCTCTTCTTGCGCCTCCGATGGCTGCATCGAATTTATATTCCTCCAGGGTGTCGAGCAGGGTAGTGGTCTGCAGTTTGTTGCGTGAAGCATAATAACCCGTTTCTTCCTTCACTCGTCCCTTGTCGATGCTTTCCTGCACGCTGCCCACGATGAGTTCGGCTCCGAGTTTCTTCGCCAGTTCATCACGATACTGGATGGTTTCCTCGAAGTTATGTCCCGTGTCGATGTGCAACAGCGGGAATGGAATCTTCGCCGGATAGAAAGCCTTGTAGGCGAGATATGTGATTACGATAGAATCCTTGCCACCCGAGAAGAGGATGACTGGACGCTCGAACTGGGCAGCTACTTCACGGAGCACGTAGATAGATTCTGCCTCCAGTTCCTTGAGATGTTTGATAGTCTTATTGTCCATAATCTATGTCTTTTTTTATTATTATTTTCTGGGTGCAAAGGTACTGCGATTTCCCCACTTGGGCAATACCACATGGGGTGTAAAAAGACTACCATACAGGGAGTAAAGAACATACCATACATTTGGTATAAGGCTGCCAAACGTATGGTATGTATGATGGATTAGGATGTGTTTCCTATATATAATAAGGTGTAATTGGTATAGACCAATTAAAATAGTATTTTCATTTTATTGCTAAATAATTATAAAGAAGTTGTTAGTATCAAATAAAAAGAGTATATTTGTACAATATAAAATTAATGATCCTGATAATATGATAGAGGTTGCACCGATAAGGGGTTGTGTGCCTAAGATGATTCGTGATACGATGAATTATCTCAAGACAAATATTATTCAGAAGACAATTCATAAGCCAGAGGATACAGAACGTTCCGTTGTTACATATAATTATCCTTATCAAGCTTTGGAAGAAGCTGTCGTAAACAGCCTTTATCATCGCAGTTATATTGAAAGAGAACCTGTTGAGGTAACTATTGAACCAGATAAGATTAGTATTCTCAATTTTGGAGGACCTAATCACACAATATCTATGCAGGCTATAAAAGAAGCTCGTATGCTTCGTTCTCGTCGATACACAAACCGCCGATTGGGAGAGTTCTTAAAGGAATTGAATTTGACAGAGGGTAGAGCTACGGGGATTCCTACTATTCAGCAGAAGTTGCAGGAAAACGGTTCGCCTCGTGCAATAATTGAGACCGATGAGGAACGTACATATTTCTTAATAGATATACCATGTAATTTAGACTATATCGGTGTGCCTATTGGTAAAGAATGCAAGAAAGAATGCAAGAAAGAATGCAAGAAAGAACTGTCTGAATTACAGATGCTTATCATGGGGGCGTTGTCTGAGAATGCTAAGTTAACAATACCAGAATTAGCAAGAAAGATGGGCATATCTGCAAGAAAGATTTCTCAGGAACTAAAGTCTTTACAGGAAGAATTTCAGGTCTTGAAACGTGAAGGAGGTCGCAAGAATGGTTATTGGGTAGTATTGAATAATGACGTGTAAAACGTATTATAATATACATATATTTCTGTACGATAGCAAGTGCTTTCTAAAGTAACTCGAATGGTATAGAGTTATTCAGAGCATAACTTGCTATCGTCAGATATTTCGTTCTGTTAAGGATAGATCTCGATATGGCTGCTGCCGGAGTTGCCATTCTTGATAATCCTTATCTGGGTGGTGATGCGCTCGCTCATCGTGTCGGTATGACTGATGACGCCCACCTTCTTGCCTTGCGAACTTTGCAGCATGGCGAGGGAGTCGATGACGGTGGCTAGGGTATCGGGGTCGAGGGTTCCGAAGCCTTCGTCGATGAACAGGTTCTCGAAGGAGATGTTGCGGGAGGATAATGCCGACAGGCCCAAGGCGAGACCGAGACTCACGATAAAGGTTTCGCCACCTGATAGGGAGGTGGTGTCTCGGATATCGTCGGCACGGTCGTGGTCGATGACTCGGATGCCCAGGGAATGCTTTACCTGCTGCAGTTCGTAACGGCTGTTGAACTTTCTGATTTCCTGGTTGGCGTGTGCAATCAGGAAACTGAGCGTATAGCATTGGGCTATCTTGCGCAGCGTCTTGCCGTCAGCTCCGATAGCATCCGTGATGGCTGTCCAGTCGTCCTTTTCCTGCGTTACGAGCTTCAGAGCCTCAGCCTTGTCGCCCAACTGTTTTATGGCTTCCTGATGGTTCTGCATCCTGGCGTTGGCAGCAATCAGTTCGTTGCGCTGGCTTCTTTCCTGATACTCCTGCTGAATGGCTAAGAGAGCATCACGGGTTTGGGCAGGCTGATGTTCCAAGTGCTGCTGATGCGCCTTTTCTGCACTCTGGTAAAGGGCGGTAGTTGAAGCCACGGCCTTCTCCTTTTCGTCCTTTTCCCGTCGGATGGCATTCCAGTCTTCGGCGGAGTGAAGCATCTCCCGGATGGTATTTCGGTCGATGAATGGTGGTTCGATGCTTCTTTCCTCGATGCCTTCCTCTTCGGAGTCTTTTCCTTCGGTGCTCTTTTCTTCAAGCTGCTTGTTATATTCCTCAATCCAAAAGTCGAGTTCCTTTTCCTTCTCTTGCAGATTCTCTTTCATCGTCTTGTTCTGAGACAGCATGGTTTGATGCGAACCTTTACTGTTGGCGAGTTCAGCCTTCAGTTTGTTGATATTCTCGTTCTGAGTATCAGCTGCTTTAGTTGCCTCATCCTTTGCTGCTGTCAGTCTTTGTTCAGCCGCATCTGGTTCTTCTCCATTCAGAATCTGCTTATATTTCTCCTGCCATTCCTCCATTTCCTTCTTGGCGCTATTCCATGCTTGAGTAGCTTTCTCATAAGCTTCCTCCTTACTCTTTTGTTGTGAAGTAAGGTTGCTGGTAAGTGCTTTTTGCTCAGCCAGTTTTGTGGCGCAGGTTGATGCGCTTTCCTGAGCTTTGTTCAGTATCGTTGAAGCCTTGCTTTCATACGCAGCTTCATCCTTTACAGCCTTATCCTTGAGTTGGGTCAGCCGTTCTATCTCTTTCTGAATCTTGTTAAACAGGCTCAGTTTGCTGCTCGCATCTTTCGCCTTGTTTTCATAGATAGGCAAGAGTGATTTCAGTTCTGCCTCAGCCTTCGGAATCTTTGGATACTGGGCGATGAGCGCCTTCCAATCCTCTTCGTAAGTTGCTATTTCTCCCGAGAGCTTTTCCTGTTGTTTCTGGAGCGTCTGTACTTCGCCGTCGTTCTGTTTTCTCTCGCCGGAAAGATCCTTCTCCTCTTTCTGCTGCAGTTTCAACAGATCCTCCTTGACTTTCAGAAGTTGCGAGAGTTCCGTGGTAGCTTCCTCAAACTGTCTGTTGTCGGTATGATAAGGATGAGTCGTGCTGCCGCAAAGCGGACAAGGTTTGCCTTCGGTCAGGTTGGCACGATGAATCTCCCATTTCTCGCTCACCATGAGGGTATAGGCATTTCTCAGCGTCAGGGACTCTTGGGTCAGCGCCTCGATGGTCAACTTGCCCAACGCCTCATCGATCTCTGCGTTTCTCTTGCCCAAGACCAGGATTCGCTCCTCATTCTTCTGCTTTTCTGCTGTGGCGGCATCGAGATGAGCCACAACCTTGATGGCTTGCTGGACATCCTGCAGTTTCTTTTCAGCTGCCGATTTATGGCTCTGCAGTTCCTCTATGTTCTGTCCGGCAGTCTTATTTCTTTCCTTTTCCCAAGCCTGTTCAGCGGCTTGCGTCGCTTCGTGCAGAACCTGTTTCTGCTTGGCAATCTCTTCCTGTGTCGCTTTGAGGGCAAGGTTCGCTTTCTCCGTTTCTGCTTCCCATTTTTGGATGTTTCGGGCGTTTTCCTCCACGTCTTTCTGGGCAGTTTGATTCTCTTTCTGAGCTAACTCCAATGCCTCTTTCTTTTCTTTCAGATTCGGCATTGCCGCTTCCATTTTTGTTTTCAGCGCTCTTGCTTCAGCGATGACCGGCAGCGCCTTTTCCAGCTGTTCCTGTGCCTTGCTTACTGCTTCCTTCAGACTGGCGAGAGTTTTCTCGCTTTCGTCGATGGCAGACTCTTGACTTTTGATGTTCCCTTCCGCTTTCAGGATTTTTTCTTCCTGTTCGTGGATGTTTTGCGTCTGTCGCTCTACTTCCTGCAGCAGGTTGACGGCAGGCTGTACTTCATCGTGCAACTGCAGACGGAGAATCTGGGCTTGCATCTCTTTGATGGCATTTGTTGCTTGCTCCATATCTGTCTGGTAGGTAGCGATTTGATTTATTTGCTTATCGTTTTCCTCAAACCATTGCAGGTCTTTCGAGATGGCTTGCAACTGGCTGTCGAGTTCCTTCTCAGCCTTTTCCAACCGGGCGATTTCCTCCTTCAGTTGGGCGAGTTCTTCATCGTTCAGTAGGTTCTGTTTAACGGCTTCCACCGATGCAGCCATCTGGTTGTAGGCATCCGTCGCCTGGTCTTTTGCCTTCTTGATTTCAGTAGCGATGTTCGTATAAGTTTCCTCGCATCCGATGAGTTTTTCCAGGAGTTCGTACCGCTCGTTTTCCTTCGCCGTCAGGAAGTTGGCAAACGAGCCTTGGGCGATGAGTACAGTGCGGAGAAACTGGTCGTAGTCGAGTCCGATAATGTTCGGCAGCTCGTTCCAGTCGGCAGTTTCCTCCGTTATCTCTTCGCCGTTTCTCGTGATTTTATAGAGCGCAGTCTTGGCGTTCTCGTAGCGCACTCTCTGGAATCTGACGTGCCATTCTGCGCGATAGATGCTGCCGTTGTTGGCAAGAAAGGTGAGTTTGCTGTAACCCTCTTTCTTTCCACGGGTCAGGATGTTTCGGCTGTCGGTAGGAGCCAGACGGTTACTTTCGCTGGCATCGGCAGCTCCGAAAATCTCGATGTTCTGGTTCTTGTCTCCTTTCTTCCTGGGATAGCGAGGGGCGCGGTTGTAGAGAGCCAGGCAGATGGCATCGAGTAGGGTAGACTTGCCACTTCCCGTCGGACCTACGATGCTGAAGATGGTGCTCTCACCTAAGGCACCTTCTTCAAAGTTGATGACCTCGCCACCCTGTTTGTCAAGCGAAGCGAGGTTGAGTATTTCGAGTTGTAGGAATTTCATAATGATGATGTCGTTAATAAATCGGATAACATTTTCTCCTGTCTTTCGTTCATCGGAGCGTTGTGTCTGATGGCGAAGGCTTCCTTCAGCGTATCGAGCGGAGGACGGTTGATGATGTCTTCTATGCTGGTGATGTGCTGGGAACCCTGGATGGTGGAGAGGTCCAGTTGCGGGATGATGCGCTGGATTTTGCAGAGCACGGCATCCTTTTCGTTGACGAGTTTCTCCAGTTCCTTGATGTCATCGCTGGATAGCTTTTCCTGTTTCACCTTCAGCATCACGTAGTCGAAGTGGTCGCTCAGTTCGCCGTCTGTTCTCTCTGAGAGTTCAGAATTGATGAGCTTCTGCCATTTCTTGAAGGTCAGTTCTTCCTCGTTTTCAGGCAGAATGCGAAGGGAGTGCTGAGGCTTGTATTCCAGGAAATCTACTTTTATATCCTTGCTCTTGCCGGTTTCCTTTCCTTCCTCCTCTTCTCCGTGTTCTATGGTGATGAGGTCGATGCCGTGGGTGTAGTCTTTCTCGGCAAACGACATCGGGAGGATACTTCCCGTATATCTTGCCCAGTCGGTATTCCAGATATGTTGCCGTTTGTGGATGTGTCCGCAAGTCATATAGTCGGGATGGTCGTTCCATCCTTCCAAGTCCACTTCCTCCTGTCCGCCGATGATGATTTTCTCGCTCGCATCCTTTTTGGCGATATCCGAACCCTTGGCGTACATGTGTGCCATCATGATGCATTTCCTGCCCGGGTATTTCTTTCGAGCCTCAGCCGTCAGTTCTCTCAGAAAGTCGTTGACTCCCTGCGAGTAACTGGCGTTCTGTACCACATCGCTTCTTAGGAAAGGTACGGCGAGGATGATGACTTCTTCTCCTTCCTCGTTGGTTACGGGGATGATGAGGTCATCGAAGGAATAGATCCAATGTCCGCCGGTTTTAGCATCGTCCTCGCTTTCTCCCTGCTTCCAGATTTTCCTTACGTTTCCTCTTATTTCCACGTGGTATCGGGTGAGCAGCGGACGGGGAGCCTCCAGTCGGCTGGCGGAATCGTGGTTGCCGGCGGTAATGATGACCTGCATGTTAGGGCACAGTTGGGTAGCATCGGCAAGAAACTCGTAATAAACGGTCTGTGCCGCTGCCGATGGATTTCCGTTATCAAAGATGTCTCCTGCGATGAGGAGAACATCGGGCTTTTGTCCAGCTATCTGCTCCAGGAGCCATTTCAGGAAATGCTTGTGTTCCGGCAGACGGTCGTTGCCGTGAAACAGGTTGCCCAGATGCCAGTCGCTGGTTGCTAATATCTTCATACTCATAAGAATGTCTAATCTTAGTCTTTTCCTTTGTCTTTGGCTTGCAATCCTTTAGCCTTTGGTTTGCAATCCTTTGGCCTTTGGCTTGCAATCCTTTGACCTTTGGCTTGCAATCTGACTACAAAGTTAACACAATTATTTGGGATACGCAAAGAAATAAGCTCAAAAAACGAAGAATTATGGCCGGAAAAGTAAAGATATTCAGGAAAAGTCTTGTTTTATATCTGATAAAGTTGTATCTTTGCAAGGTAGAAATCTTCGTTCATCGACGTTGAACCGACATTCACCGACGTTGAACCGCCGTTCAGCGACGTTGAACGGACATTCAGCGTCGGTGAACGGAGGTTTCTCCTAGGATAAAATACTTTTCTTCCTAGGTTTGTGGTCTTTTCTTCTTAGGTATAATCATAAATACTGTAGGATGCAAAGGCTGCTGCAATAAGGAGTGATAACAATCTTAATAAGAAAGGAAACTGATATGGCTAAGTACAAGTTGCAAGAGTTGAATGATTTGCGTGATGAAGGCAAGCGCAGAGTTTATCCCAAGATGGTGACCAACCGTACACTATCCCGAAAAGAGTTCGTCAAGATGATGCAGAACTACCATCGCGGTATTTCGGAAAGTACCACGGAGGCTGTATTGACCGATGTGGTTGATATGCTGGCAGACATGCTCTCCATGGGGTACAACGTGAATCTGGAAGGTTTCGGCACCTTCTCCCTCTCCCTTGCTTTCGAGGATGAGAAGCCTAGGGAAATTCTGAATCCAGATGATAAGATGACGTACCGCAAGGTGGGAGTGAAAGACATCAACTTCAAGGCGTCTCCTGAGTTTGTCAAGGATGTGAAGCGTGAAACCGACCGTGACCTGGAGCGTGATATGGGTGGCGTAAAGGTTATCCGTAAGCAGCTGTATTCCAGGGAAGAGCGCATCGCCCGTGCCCTGGAGGTGATAGAGAAGAACGGAGTCCTCACCCTAGGCGATTATGCCTCCATCAACAACCTGAGCCGTACTGCCGCCTCTATGGAACTGAAAGAGCTGACAAATGACAAGACTTCGCCGATAGATTCACTAGGCCGCGGCAGCCATAAGGTTTGGGTGAAGAGGAAAGAATAAATGCAACGATAGTATTAAAATAGATGTTTAATTCCAAATAATTATGAAACAGATTACTATAGATTTTAAGAACGCTTTTGATTGTTCCAAGAAGGAAAAGTCGAAGGTTTGTCGCTCTGGCTATGTACGTTTGGTTCGTTTTATGGATGATAAGAAGCATACTAGACCACAAGTGTATGAGGGCGATTTGTTGGAGGCTATTATGGGTGTAAAGAGGGGGAATGTCAAGAACTTCGATACATTGGAGGATATGATGAACTATCTGGAAGCTTAGACATGAGTATAAAATGCCTGGTTAAGAAGTAAATCATTGAACTTTTGCATGTGGTTCAGCCCGTTTCAACCATACAGTTAGAGCTCTTTTCTTTATAATTTTCTTTTGAATTGTCTGATCAGATATCTGGGGCTTCTTTTCATATCCCATAAATCTACGAAAATGATGAGGTCGTTGGCTTCGTCGTAGCGATAGATAATCTTCCAATTCTCCTTGATGATTGCACTATGGTAAGGGCGGTGGAATCGCTTAAGCAATGGCTCTCTGGGTGAAGAAAGAGGATGAAGCATCAGGCGATGCTTGATGTCATCAAGCTCTTTATTAAACCGTTTTACTGAAGTAGCTCCAAATTCGGCTAGTGTGTAAACCACCATATTTCGAAGTTCCTTCTTGAAAGGGTCTAGTAATTTTATATGAGCCATAATCCTTCAGATTTAAGTTCTGCTATAAAATCATCAAAATCTGTAGCCTTGCCTGTCCTTTCATACTCCGCCTCAATAGCTTCAATCCTAGCCACGGCTTCTTCTTCATTGGCAGGATACCAGCCAACAGGAATCTTATTCCAGTCAATATCTTCTTCTGCACATTCATCCTCGTGAAGTGCTATGGCGGCATTTCCGTGATAGGCTGGTGCAGGCTCTGCTGCGAAAGCTGCATCTTTCTGCTCTTCTGGCAATGTATATCTTTTCTCTTTCATAAGCTTGCGTATTTTATCTGCTGCAAATTTACGATTATTATCTGAATCATGCAAGAAAAATGGGAGAAATGTTTTATAAAGTATCTTATAATCAAGGTTTTTGTTCTTTGTTGGGCTTGGGGACGGTTCTGAAAAAAAAAGTCACAATACCTAGCTGATAGAGCTGGGTATTGTGACTTTGCTTTTTGTTATATGTGTTTATTCGATGCTTTCTTCTATCGATTTCAATACGTAGTCGAGTATCTCATCGGTGTGGCAGAGGGAGATGAAGTTGCCCTCAAACTGCGATGGACTTACGTAGATGCCACGGTCCAACATGTTGCGGAAGTAGCGGGCGAAACGTTCCTGGTCGCTCTTCTTGGTGTCCTGGAAGTTGCGGACAGGCTGGTCGTTGAAGAACATCGTGAACATCGTGCCTACGTGGTTCACCTGGATGCCCTTGCCTTCTACTATCTTCTCTAGACGGGAGAGGAAGCGGTTGCTGCGCTCTTCGAGGAGTTCGTAAACACCCGGTTCGCCCAACTGCTTCAAGGTTTCATAACCGGCTGCCATTGCTACTGGGTTACCACTCAGGGTGCCTGCCTGATAAACCGGACCCTCAGGAGCCAGAACACTCATGATATCGGCTCTACCTCCAAAGGCTGCGGCAGGGAAGCCGCCACCAACAATCTTTCCTACGGTGGTCATATCCGGAGTGATGCCGAATCGCTTCTGGGCACCGCCATAAGAAAGACGGAAACCGGTGATGACTTCATCGAAGATCAGGATGGCGCCATGCTCCCGGGTTACCTTGCGGGTTGCCTCGATAAACTCACGGGTTGGAGGAACTACACCCATGTTGCAGGCTACCGGTTCGATGATGAGCGCAGCTACCTTGTCGCCATTCTCGGCGAAATACTTCTTCAAAGCCTCGGTATCATTGTAGGGCAGCACCACGGTATATTGGGTGAAACCGGCTGGTACTCCGGCAGATGATGCATTGTTGAGCTTGGCTACGGCAGAACCGGCACTTACCAGAAGATGGTCGGCATGACCATGATAGCAGCCCTCGAACTTAACGAGGATGTCGCGACCGGTGAATCCACGGGCCACACGGATGGCCGACATGGTAGCCTCGGTTCCGCTGTTAACGAAGCGAAGGCGCTCCATGGATGGGAAGGATTCTCTTACTTTCTCGGCAAGGGTGGTTTCGGCGAGGGTAGGGATGCCGAAGCTGCTTCCGTGGAAGATGGCATCGGATGCTGCCTTGCTCACCTTGTCGTTATTATGACCTAAAATAAAGACGCCCCATGACATGCAGAAATCGATAAACTTGTTGTCATCGATATCGTAGATGTATGGACCCTTGGCGTCACGGACGAAGAGCGGGGTGGTTCCTACGCTCTTCAGGGCTCTTACTGGCGAATTTACTCCGCCTGGTATTATCTGTTTTGCCTGCTCGAAAGCGGCGGCTGAGTTTTTTCTTTCTTTCATGTTAACCTATCTTAATATTCCACTCTTCTGCTTTTTCTATAATCTCCTTGGCATAATAGGTGATGATGTACTGGGCACCGGCACGCTTGATGGCGATGAGGCTCTCGAATGCTACACGGCTCTCATCGAGATAACCGAGCTTGGCGGCTGCCTTCAGCATCGAATACTCGCCACTTACCTGATAGGCTACCATCGGGATGTTAGGGAACTTCTCTACGCCGCGGGCTATCATGTCGAGATATGGCATCGCTGGCTTCACCATCGTCCAGTCGGCTCCTTCTTCTATATCGGCAGCAATCTCATCAAGACCCTGGTCGTGGGTACGGAAGTCCATCTGGTAGCTCTTTCTGTCTCCGAAACTTGGAGCTGAATCGGCAGCATCTCTGAAAGGACCGTAGAAGGCTGAGGCGTACTTGGCAGAATATGCCAATACCTTGCATTGCTTGTCGAGACCACCTTCGCGAAGACGGTTCTTGATGGCTTCTACCTGTCCGTCCATCATGGCTGATGGTGCTACGAAGTCGGCGCCTGCCTTGGCATGAACGTAGGCTTCTTCGGCGAGCAATGGGAGGGTGGAATCGTTATCTACATCGTGATGATGCAGGAGTCCGCAATGGCCATGACTGGTGTATTCGCAGAGGCAGACGTCGGTGAAGACGATGATGTCCTTGCCAAATTCAGCCTTGATGGCTTTCACGGCACGGGCAATGAGGGCATCGTCGGCATAGGCAGCGCTGCCTCGTTCATCCTTCTGCTCATCTGGAATCACTCCGAAGAGGAGCACCTTGTTGATGCCGAGGTTCTTGATTTCCTCGATGTCCTTCAGAAGGGTATCGATGCTGAAGCGATAGATGCCTGGCATGGTGGAAATCTCTTCCTTCAGGTTTTCGCCCTCTACTACGAAGTATGGGTAGATGAAGTCTGCGGCACTCAATGATACATCGGCATACTTGTCGCGAGTAGCCTGGTCTTTACGTAATTCTCTAAATCTTTTCATATCTATGTCGGGTTTTATTTAATGTTGAATGTTGAATGTTGAATGTTGAATTAGGCTTGCGCCCTTCTAACACTTGAATTCTTCACTCTTTACTTTTTGTTCTTCACTTTCAAGACTTCTTCCAGATGCGCCTGGGTGATAGGACCACGGGTGATGAACTCGGTGTTCTCAGGCAACTTGCCATACAACTTGATGAAGTTGTCGATGGTAGAAGGTGATGTGAAGACAATGCGCTTGAAATGGTTGAGATTCACACGGCGCGGATTCTTCGGGAGTTCATTGTTGTAAACAACGGCGCTTAGCACGTTGAAACCTAATTCCTGCAAAGCCAAAGGAATATCTTCTGGTGATAGGGATGAATGAGGATAGAAAACTAATCTATTTTCATACCGATACACGAAGTCTGCTAACTCGTGATCATAATTATCTAAATCCATCTTTTCAAACAATTCATAAGAATGCTCGTATTGTGGTCTTGCAGCATCAAGTCTTTCTTTCTCTTTTTTGAACCATTCTATCACCCCATAGCGATTGTCTTGCTCTACCTGTATAACATTTTTGACGCCAGCCTTATGTAAAGCCTCTGTCGTAGTGTCACCAATGGAGATAAACACATGCTCTTCTTGCTCTTTGAATATCAAATCGTAGTAATCAAGTGTTGCTTGAACGCCATATTGGCTTGTAAAGATATAATATAAAGCTTGACTTTCATCCCACTCACAATACTCGGTAAAACTTTTTCCATCGTAATGCTCACAATAATTATCTTCGAGGATTTTCGTAAAATAACTTGGGTGATAACTAATCTCTATCAGCGGCGTATAGGTGTAATCTGCCTTGCGCTTCTCTATGGCAGGAAGAGTACCTGTATAGAGGGTTGGCTTGATATCCGATGCCTGATGATGCTTCAGACCTGCCACGTAGCCGATTAGGGCAATCAATGGGGTTGGGAGATTCTGCATCTCGCCGTTTCTCAGATTCCAAAGGGTGGTCTCGAAGGTCTGCTCATCAGGGCGGCTCACGTTGTAGGTGAGGAGTACAGGAGTGTTGAATGCCCAGCCTTCCTTGTCGATGAGCTGGGTAGCGATAGCCTGCAGCTGTTTGGCACCCATATAATACACCAATGTTTCTGCATCGGGAGTTACGGGCTGCGGAGTATGACCGCTGACCAGGGCTACGCTTGATGAGAAGTCACGATGGGTGAGACTGATTTTCTGGGATGCGGCAAGGGCTGAGGCTGTGGTGATGCCTGGGATGACATTCACTTTTATCAGATTACTCTCCAAGTATTCGATTTCCTCGCTGCCATGAGCGAAGATCATCGGGTCGCCACCTTTCAGGCGAACTACGTTCTTTCCCTCTCGTGCTGCTTCGAGGAGGAGACGGTTGATGTCAGCCTGCTCCTTGTGATGATACCCGGCACGCTTGCCCACGTAGATCTTTTCGGCTTTCTTATCTGCCAGATAGGAATCGTCGATGAGGTCGTCGTAGAAGATGATGTCGGCGGCATCGATGGCTTTCGCTGCCTTGATGGTAAGGAGGTCCGGGTCGCCAGGACCGAAGCCAACGAGGGATACAGAGCCTTGCTTATTGAGAATGCTTTTGGAAGCGAATGCCTGCTGCAATGCTTGGCTTCCTTTCTTAGCGGTGATGGCTAGGAAGCCCTGTAATGGATGAGTTGGGAAAGGAAGCACTTCGGCGATTTCATCCTCCATGCCGAGTCGCTTCAGGGCACAGGTTGCAACGATGGCAGCATCGTATTTACCATCTTTCACCTGCTGAACCCTTTCTTCAATACAACCACGTATACCTTTGATTGTCAGGTCTGGACGTAATTCATTTAAACCTTTCTTGCGGAGCGGACTGCTGGTTCCGATGATACTGCCGGCAGGGAGTTCTGCCAGTTTCTTGTGGCTTCTGCTCACGAGTGAATCGGTGGTGTCGAAAGCAGGGAAGAGGGCGATGACTTCGATATCCTCAGGCAGAGGATAAGGCAGGTCTTTCGCCGAATGGATGGCGATGTCGGCATCTCCCTGACGGATGGCATCGTCGAGTTCTCTCGTAAAGATATCAGCAGGAGCTTCACCATTCAAGAGTGAAATCTGCTGGTTCTTGTCGCCGTAAGATTCCAAGTATTTAATCTCGTAGGCGAGTTCCGGGAAGTTCTTGAAAACCTCCTCTACTTGCAGTCGGGAGAGACGACTGCCTCTTGCAATAACTCTAATCTTTTTATTCATCTTTAAAAATGTCGGTTAAGTTTATGAATAAAATTATTATGAAATATATTTCTTTCTCCTTTCCAAAGCCTCCTGCATCTCCTGAATCTCTTCTTCGATGATGGCTTCGGCTTTCTCCACTTCGGCTCCTCTCACTTCGATGTTCTCACGCACTTTCTTCTCCACGTCTCTGATGTTGTAGAGCTGCACGTGGGGGAGTTCGCTGAGGCGGGAATCGATGTCGCGAGGGAAGGCGAGGTCGATGGCGAGCAGGCGTTTCTGCTCTGGGATGTCTTCCTTGCGGATGATGAGATGAGGGGCTGAGGTGGCGCTGATGAGGATATCCGTTTGTGCCAGGAACTCCTGCTTCTCATCCAGCGTATATACCTTGATGCCGAGCGGATCGGCAAGGTAATGTGCCTTGATCTGACTGCGGTTGGCGAGGAATACCATCTTGGCTCCCTTATTCTGGAGGAACTTCAGAATGTCGGCAGTCAGTTTGTTGACGCCGATAATAGTGATTCTAGCATTCCTTAAATCTACATTTCCCAAAGATTCGATAATCTCGAGGGCTGCGAGGCTGTGGGATACGGCACCGTGCGAAATCTCGGTTTCGTTTCTTACCCGCTTGCCTACCTGCAATGCGCTTTGGAAAAGGCGATGGAGTTCGGCGGTTAATGGGCGCTGCGCCTTGGCGGTGTAATATGCTTCCTTCACCTGTCCCTGAACGGCTCTTTCGCCAACTATGGCTGATTCCAAGCCCGATACTACACGGAAGAGATGGCGGGCTACCTCATCGGGAACTTCGCCTTCGCCGTAGTATATCTCGCTGCGGTTGCACGTCTTCAGGAAGATATAAGGAACTTCCTCATCCTGTTGGCTGCTGATATGAACATGATGGGGAATTCTGTTTGTCTTATTGATATGACTTCCTTGTATTTCCAAGAGTGTATCTTGTAGAAAATCATCGAAGACTCTTTCCTGCTCCTTGATGTCGGTTCCTTCAGCGAACTGGCTTTGGTCAATCGATTTGTAATGTATCATTTTCTATCAACTCTTTTATTCTGTTTCTTACTCGGATGCTTCGTTTCACATCCCTCGAATCGCTTCCCACGGCAATGGTGAGATTGTCGTTGCGATAGATGGCGGGCGAGATGAAATCGCACTGTGCCGGATCATCGCAGACACTGGTCAGGATATGCCGTTCGGCTGCGAGCAGTTTAATCTGATGGTTCAACTCATGGTCGCCCGTACAGACGAAGAGGAGTTGCACGCCATCCAGGTCGCTAGGCTCGAAAGCCTTCTCTTTCGTTTGGAAGGGTAGTGCCTTGAGCTCATCTGTAATCTCTGGTGCCACCACCGTAGCTTGGTCGGTGAAGCGGGCGAGAATCTGAGCCTTGTGGGTCGCTACCTTCCCTCCGCCAACGATGAGTATGTTGGCGGAGACGATTTTAATCGTTATTGGAAGATAGTCCATTTAGACATAGATTGAATTTTATTTCTTTTTGATGAGAACCTTCCAGTAGTTTTCTACTTTCTCGGTAGAGAGGATGGTATGGCCCTCGTTCTTCACACTGCCCGGTACGTTCTCGATTGGAGCACCGTCGTCGAGGAGAATCTCCAGAATCTGTCCGCTCTGCATTGGGGTGAGAGCAATCTTCGTCTTCACGAAGTTCATCGGACACATCACGCCTCGGAAATCCTTCTTCACATCAGGGGATATGGCTGCAGATTCCGCAGATTCTTTTTCTTCATTCTCGTTTCCGTTTTTTTGTCCCACAGATTTCACAGATGACACAGATTTATCATTGGCATTCTTGCTTTCGGAAGCGCACACGGATTTCACGGATTCCACGGATTTTTCTTTCTGATTGTCCTTTTCCTTGGAATCTTTTGCATCCGTCTGAGAACTATCGCTTGGCAACTTAAATTGCAATGAATCATCCATGTTCTGATAGAGGTCATTGAGCAGCTGTGCGAGTTCATCAATCAATGGCTTCTCTGCTATCAATGATTTGTTGTTTCTTGCCTTATCGGTCAATACCTTGAACTTCTGAGGGATGATGCCGGCAGCGATGAATTCCTTCTCAAATCCATTATATACATCTTCATCGGTACGAGGGTCGAGACCACGGGTAACGAGAAGCATTCGGTTCTCCGAGAACACAATGTCGTGGAGGAGTTTCTCTATCTTCTTTGCGTCCTCTTCGTTTACAATATCCGTGAGATTCGTGAGTTCCGTGTGCGACTTATCATCGCCCAATATCTTGTCTATCTCTCGGAGTTTCTCTCTGATGGTATCCTGGTCGATTTCGATGATGTCGAAGAGTCCGGCTGAGCATTCTGCTTTTCCGTATTTGATGAGTGAGAACTTCTCGTCATCTCCGAAATCGAAGAAGGTATCAGGCTCTTCTGCATAAGGAGCCACCTCCTTGTATTTCGCAATCAGTTCCTTCACGATGTTCACGCCTCTCTTTGCCACATAGTCGTAATAATCGGCATAGTTGGCCTGTTCGGCTATCACATCACGGAGATAATCTTCAACAAATGCTGGAATCTTCTTGGCGGCGATATAACCCTGCTGCAGGTCAATCTCGTGCTTGCCCTTTACCGGAAGCCAGATGGTGTAGGCTGGATATGGGTCATCGCCCACGCGTCCTACACGTCCGCTGAATCCTAAATCTCCCCAGGTGGCTAGCGCACAGATGTTGGTACAGCCGTTCATGCGGAGTTCGAAGTCAGGAATGGCATCGAGGTTCAGATCGCTATTAAGAAGTTGCTTGGCGATACCGTCGATGGCACCCTTTGGCAAACAGATGCCGAGGCGGCATGTATCGGCTCCCGTACAGCAGGTGAGGTTGGTAACCACCACTGGATAATCTATCTGATAGACGCCCAGTTTCTTGAAGAAGGCGTAGATGTTGGTGAGATATTCCTCTGGGATATTGCGCACCTGAATCTGCTCTTTCTTGGTGAAGCGGATTACATCGTTGCCATAGTTGCCCAGATATTCGGCTACTTCTGCGAAGAAATCCGTGGAGTTGTTGCCGTGGCGCAATGGGATGTAAGCATACCAGAGGTTCTCCTTCAAGCCCTCGGCATTGGTCTGCTTGTGGGCGTAACGGCGCTTCCAGGTTTCGAAATCGGTTGGAGCATCCAAAGGCGAAAAGGACGGTTTGTGATGCTCCAATGGCAATGCCAGAGCCTCGAAATCGATTGAACCATCTTTCTTAAGTTCCTCAAACTCTTCGAGATACAATCGCTTGGCTTCTTCTGTGCCGTATTTGTAGAACACGTATCTCATGCGTGCCTTGTGGCGGTTTCTTCTGTTTCCGTATTTATGGAACCAGTTTTTCAGAGCCTTGGCTGCACGGTAGAGATCCTTCTCTGGAAGGAAGTCGAATACCTCCCAACCGGTGTGGGCGTTGCTGGCGGCACTACCGGCGATGAGCACTCTGAATCCTCGCTGTCCGTCCTTGATGCGTGCCTGCAGACCCAGGTCGGCGATGTAGGAGTAGTTGGCTGTAGCCACACTGGTATCTATTGCCACCTTGTATTTTCTAGGCATCGTGAACGAATCTTTCTCGGCGATGAGTCGGGAGGTGAGTTCCTCCACGTAAGGATAGACATCGAATTTCTCATCGGCAGTGAGTCCGCTCCGGTCATCCACCATCATGTTTCTTACGGTGTTTCCACCGCCACCTGCGCTGGAGATGCCCACCTTTTCCAGTTTCTTCAGAGCCGGAATGGCATCTTCGATATCAACATTGTGAATCTGAATCTCCTGTCGGGTGGTAACGTGGAGATGCGAAGTGGAGAGCTGGTGACCCACAAAGGCAATCTTGGCAAGCTGCTCTGGGGTGACGAGACCGCCGGCACAGCGAAGACGCAACATATAGTGCTGGTTCTTGCGCTGCTCGTAGATGCCCATAGGTACACGGTTCGACTTCAACTGATCAGCCTGAATCTCGCCCGCCTTGAATTGGTCGATGAGTGACTGGGTATAGTCCAAGTCTCCATTTAATGTAGAAGGTATTCTGTACATGTTCTTGTATCGTTTTAATTTTGTTCGAAGTGAACTTCCTTATCCACCACTTCTCCATTCAGAACCTTGAATGAATTGAGGTGAATCTTTCCGTCGAGCAATGAGAGGATGGCATAACGGATGTTGGGATCGTTAGCCAGCCGAAGGTCTTCCTGCGAAGGGCGGGAAGGCGATGCTGGGTGACTGTGCCAGTTGGCGAGAATCTTCAAGCCCTTGCTTCGGGCGTATTTCAGAGCCGCAAACTGGTCTTTCGGAGCAAAAGAAAAGTGCTCCTCGCTATGGTCGATGTTCTCCATCCAGTAGCTTTCCGTCACCACATCATCCTTGCCTAACAGAAGTCCGCAACTCTCGATGGGCGCATCCTTCTTAGCTTGCTCGATAATAACCTTGATTACGTCGTCGTTAATCTTCATAAGCTATAGCAAAAATAATCACTAATAAATAATCACTAAATCTTAGTGGTGTTTCAAATCGCAGGCTGCCTGCTCGTAATCGATGAGGTGGTCGATGGTAGGGTGATCGCCGCAGATTTCGCAGGATGCACGCTTCTTCACCTTGATGGTGCGGAAGTTCATCGTCTTGGCATCGAAGGTGAGCAATCGGTCGGTAAGCAGTTCGCCTACACCGAGGAAGTACTTCAAAGCCTCTGCTGCCTGGATGGTTCCGAGCATACCGGCGATGGCTCCCAGAACGCCTGCCTGACTACAGGTAGGAACTGCGCCTGCTGGAGGTGGTTCCTTGAAGAAGCAACGGTAACATGCCGTGCCTGGCAAGTGGGTAAAGGTCTGTCCCTGGAATCTTAAGATGCCGCCATGCGAGAAGGCTTTGCCCAGACGTACACAGGCATCATTGATAAGGAACTTTACCGGGAAGTTGTCTGTTCCGTCGATAACGAAATCCCATGGCTTGATGATTTCCTCGGCATTGTGAGAATCGAGAAAGTCGTGATAAGTGGTCACTTCCACATCCGGATTGATGGCAATCATCTTCTCCTTGGCGCTCTCCACCTTTGGAGTGCCCAGGTCCTTGGTCTGATGAATCACCTGGCGCTGCAGGTTACTGAGGTCTACCACGTCAGCATCCACGATACCGATATGTCCCACACCTGCTGCAGCGAGGTAGAGGGCAACTGGAGAGCCCAAGCCACCGGCACCTACGATGAGTACCTTGGCATTGAGAAGTTTCTCCTGACCTTCGAGTCCTACATCCTGAAGGAGGATGTGGCGGCTGTATCTCTCAATCTGTTCTTCTGTTAAATCTATCATCTTGTTTCTGATTTCTTTTATGGATGAATACTGTAACTTATTAAATGCGTCAACGATACAAAAAACGTACATCAACGACCGACGTAATCTTATATATAAGAACTGCCTAATAAGCCTTTTATTGTACTACTTGTTTACTTTTTTAGCAGGCGCCTCCTCCCATGAAGTAGAGGAAATCTACACGGTCGCCGTCCTTGAGCTGAATCTTCTCATAGTCTTCTTTTTCAGCAAAGTCCTCGTTCACCTGGATAGTTACCATCTCTGGCTGGAACACCTTGTTGATTTTAATGAGTTCTGCCAATGTCAAAGGAAGAGATACTTCCTGCTTTTCGTCGTTTACAATAATCTGTGCCATATTCTTTCAAATTTTATGTTGTTATATTCTTTTTAACTGTATGCCCCGTCTCCTTAGCTGAAAGCGCCATTGAGATACTCCTGGGTCAGCTCGTGCTTAGGATGATGGAACACTTCCTCGGCGCTTCCTTCTTCAATCACCTCACCCAGATACATGAAGATGACGTGGTCGGCGATACGGAGAGCTTGGCGAAGGGTGTGGGTTACCATCACAATGCTGTAATCCTTCTTCAGTTCGGTGAAGAGCTGCTCCACCTTCTTGCTACTGATAGGGTCGAGGGCGGAAGTACTCTCATCTGCAAGCAGATAACTAGGCTCTACGGCAAGACTGCGTGCCAGACAGAGGCGCTGCTGCTGACCGCCGCTCAACTTGGAAGCCGGACTCTTCAGTCTGTCCTTCACTTCCTCCCAAAGACCTACTGCCTTGAGATAATGCTCTACGATGCTGTCCAGTTTCTTCTTGTTGCGGATACCATGGATGCGGCAACCATAAGCCATATTGTCGTAGATGCTCATAGGGAGAGGGCATGGACGCTGAGGAACAAGACCGATGTTGCGGCGCACTTCAGAGAGTTTGCTGCTGCTTGCCTCGAGGATGTTATTGTCTCCGAGATTCACCTCTCCATTCATCTTCAAACCTTCCACGCGGTCGTTCAATCGGTTAAAGGTACGGAGAAGCGTAGACTTGCCGCAGCCTGAAGGACCGATGATGCAGGTAATCTTTCCCTTAGGAATACTTACATTTACATCTTTCAAGATTTGTGCACCATTGATATATACATTCAAGTTCTTGGTGTCGAGCTGTGCATGATTGTTGTGAACAAACTTTGTAGTCATATCTAAATCTCCTATATTTTAAGATTCATACTCCTTATATATAATAAGGTGTAATCCTCAGCGTTTATACTTCTTATTTTCGTTTGCAAAGGTACGACGATTTTGCTTATTGGGCAATACCTTATATGGGGTAATTTCATACCCTATATGTGGTATATGGGAATGGTACGATTGTGGTATTGCCCCATCTGCATAATCTTTATACCTTTGCAGCCAGTTAGAAATATATATAATAAGGTATAGATATGAGAAAGAAAATCATAGGAATTTTAGTGATAGGAACCTCCTTACTGTTAGCTAGTTGCGGGAGTAGAGGAGAGGTGAAGCGTGGTGCTGACGGCAAGCAGGTGCTGAGCGGTTACATTACGCTGTCGGGTGCTTTCGCCCTTTATCCGCTGGCGATACAGTGGGCAGATGAGTTTCATCGTCTTCACCCTGATGTAGATATTGATATCTCGGCAGGTGGAGCCGGAAAGGGTATTACTGATGTTCTTGCCGACCAGGTAGATATTGCGATGGTGAGCCGAGAACTGAAGCCGCAGGAGAAGGAGAAAGGTGCCCTGGCGTATGCTGTGGCAAAGGATGCGGTAGTGGCAACCATCAACGTCAGCAATCCGGTATATCGGGAATTGTTGAAGACTGGATTGAGCCGGAAACAGGCTACTGCGATTTGGGAGGGAAAGACGAAGATGAATGTCTACACCCGAAGCGATGCCTGCGGTGCTGCCGAGACCTGGGCTGCGTTTCTGGGAAAGAAGCAGGAAGACCTGAAGGGAACGGGAGTCTTTGGAGATCCGGGCGTTGCCGAGACTCTGCAGAAGGACGTGAACGGCATCGGATTCAACAACATCGGTTACGCCTACAACGACAAGACGCATAATCCTACGAAGGGTATCGCCATCGTTCCGATAGACGTAAACGGGAATGGAAAACTGGATGCAGATGAGAAATTCTATGATACGTTGGATGAACTGATGGATGCCATCGCCAAAGGAAAATATCCAGCACCGCCAGCCAGGAATCTCTATCTCGTAACAGCCGGTAAGCCCAAGAATCCTGTGGTGGTTGAGTTTCTGAAATATGTGAGAACCAAAGGCCAGAGACTGAACGGTCCTGCGGGATTTGTACATATATAGAAAAAGGTCGCAAGCAATCATAGCTTGCGACCTTTGATATTCTTTATATGAATTTCCGAATTATAAATTTCCGAATCTGCTGGATTTATAATTCTCAAATTCTTGATTTACTCGATAACTACGAGTGCATCCTCTTCGAGTACAGCCTGACCAGGCTTAACGCAGATAGCGGTTACCTTACCATCCTTCTCAGCCTCGATGTTGTTCTGCATCTTCATAGCCTCGAGAACGACAACAGTATCGCCAGCCTTTACTTCCTGACCAACAGCCACCTCGATGCTGGTGATAGTACCAGGGAGAGGAGCCTTTACAGCGTTGGCTGTATTTACGTTGGCAGCTGGAGTAGCCTCAGCATCATCAGATGCAGCAGCTGGCTGACCGAGCACAACCTTCTTCTTCTCTGGCTCAGCCTCCTGTTCCATCTCAACCTTGTAAGCTTCGCCATTCACGTTCACGCTTGCGATGTTACCCTCAACAGCGTCAATCTGAACCTTGTATTCTTTTCCGTCAATTGTATATTTAAACTCTTTCATTTCTATTACATTATGGTTTAGCTGTTAAACTCAAGAACTTGGCGTTCCACATCGTCTGACGTGGCTTGATTGTGATGATGCCAGGCTCCTTGTCGTGTACGTTATTGCCCTGATACTCATAGAGTGCCATGGCAATTGCAGCATAAATATTCTTATCCATTCGTTTTTTCTTTAATTTTGAGTGTTGATTGTTGAGTGTTGAATTAGGCTTGCGCCCTTCTGTTATGTTGAGTCTGTATATAACTCAACATTCTACACTCAACATTCAACATTTCTATATTACATTGGCATACAGCCATGCTTCTTAGCTGGCAAGCTCTGACGTTTGGTAGCGAGCTGAGCCAAACCACGGCAGATGCGGAAACGGGTGTTACGTGGCTCGATGACATCATCGATGTAACCATACTGAGCTGCCTGATATGGATTAGCAAACTTGTCAGTATACTCCTGCTCCTTCTCAGCCAGGAATGCCTTTACATCCTCGCCAGCTTCCTTCTTAGCCTTAGCTTCCTTACCGCAGAGAACGGCAACGGCACCGCTGGCACCCATTACGGCAATCTCTGAAGATGGCCAAGCGAAGTTCAAGTCAGCACGCAACTGCTTGCAACCCATCACGATATGGCTACCACCATAGCTCTTACGCAATGTGATAGTGATCTTTGGCACGGTAGCCTCGCCGTAAGCGTAGAGCAACTGTGCACCGTGGAGGATGACAGCGTTGTACTCCTGACCTGTACCTGGCAAGAATCCTGGTACGTCAACGAGAGATACGATAGGAATATTGAAGGCATCGCAGAAACGGACGAAGCGGGCTGCCTTGCGGCTAGCGTTTACATCGAGTACACCTGCATAAGCTGCTGGCTGGTTGGCTACGATACCAACGCTCTGACCATTGAAGCGGGCGAAACCAGTAATGATGTTCTTGGCGAACTTAGGCTGAACCTCGAAGAACTCTCCGTTATCGGTTACAGCACCAATCACCTTATACATATCGTATGCCTGGTTAGGATCGTCTGGGATAATCTCGTTCAGAGTATCGTCCATGCGGTCGATAGGGTCTGTGCACTCTACGCGTGGAGCCTCTTCTGTATTGTTGCTAGGGATATAAGAGAGCAGGCTCTTGATCATCTCGATAGCCTCTTCCTCAGTCTTAGCAGCGAAGTGGGTTACACCACTCTTGGTTGCGTGAACAGATGCACCACCGAGGTGCTCTGCATCGATGTCCTCACCAGTTACGGTCTTGACAACCTTAGGACCAGTCAGGAACATGTAAGAAGTCTGCTCCTTCATGATGATGAAGTCGGTCAAACCTGGAGAGTAAACGGCACCACCGGCGCAAGGGCCCATGATAGCAGAAATCTGTGGGATGACACCAGAAGCGAGGATGTTGCGCTCGAAGATCTCACCGTAACCAGCGAGGGCGCAGATACCTTCCTGAATACGAGCACCACCTGAGTCGTTCATGCAGATAACAGGTGCACCCATAGTCATAGCCATATCCATTACCTTGCAGATCTTCTGTGCCATAGTCTCAGAGAGTGAACCACCATTTACGGTGAAGTCCTGAGCATATACGTAAACCAGACGGCCGGCTATAGTAGCGCTACCAGCTACAACACCATCACCGAGGTACTGCTTCTTCTCCATGCCAAAGTTAGTGCAACGATGCAACTTGAACATATCATACTCCTCGAAACTGCCGGCATCTACCAACATTTCGATACGCTCACGAGCGGTATATTTGCCACGTGCATGCTGCTTTTCGATGGCCTTCTCGCCACCGCCAAGACGAGCCTGTTCGCGCTTAGCGATCAGCTCCTTAATCTTTTCTACTTGTTTGCTCATAATTGATTATTATGTATTATTTCTTTATTCTTTATAGAATGGTTTCCTGAATCCATGAAATGAGCGGACGAACCGTCATCGCATAATTCGGGCGCAAAGATACGAAAAAAACCGCAGATAGCGAACTATCTACGGTTAAATATTTAGAATAATGTGAAAAATCACTATTATTTGGTCCTAAAATTCCAAAAGAATGCGGGCATTGAGCTGTCTGCCGGTAAGATAATTAGGTACGGCGTATTGCTGGCTGGTTACATCTGTCACCCAGTAATAGCTGTTTACGTTGTCTATGCCGAAGAGGTTGAGACAATCTACCCCCAGCATCACATTCTTCAGGAAGGTCTTCTTCTCACGGCGGCTGTTGTCGAGCAGCTGATAACTCATACCGATATCTGCACGGCGATAGGCGGTGGCACGGAAACTGTTGGTCTCCAGCTCTCTGTGGGGTGCTGCAAAAGGAAGACCATCGGCAAAGGCGAGTTTCAAAGACATGCGCCATTTCTTGCTGCCCGGGAAATAATCGGTGAAGAAGAGGTTTACCGCATAACGCTGGTCGGTAGGCAAAGGGATGCTCTTGCCACCCAGTTTCATCTTGGTATCCATGAGTGAAAGACTGAGCCAGGAATCGGTACCCGGAACAAATTCTCCGTAGAGTTTGAAGTCGAGTCCTGCCGCATGACCGCTGCATTCGTTCTGTCCGTAATAAACTACCTTCACGTTACTTACAGAATAAGGAACCAGATTGCTCAAAGCCTTGTAATAGGCTTCGGCAGAGAATTTATAGCGTTGGTCTCCTAGCTTGAACCTATAGTCGTAGCCGGCGATGAAGTGGATGCTTCGCTGACTCTTGATTTTCTCGTTCAGCGATGCGATGGTTATGCCGTTCACCGTAGATGTATCTCTCAATTCCTTGAAGAATGGAGCCTGATAATACAGACCTGCCGCAAAACGGAGAGTGGTATTTTCGTGGTTGGCTGGTATGATGGCGAGCGACAGACGAGGACTCACGATGGTTTCTCTGTTGAAATTCCAATGACTCATTCTGATACCATAGTTCAGGGTGTAATGTGTCTGTCCATTACCGGTACTGTCGGCTGTTCCTCCCGAAAAACGGTAGGTGTCCTGGATGTAAGCTTCCATTCGGTTGGCATTCAGTTCGTTGCGAGCCTTCAGTGAATAAACCATATAGAGGTCTTTGCCATTGTGAGGAATACTGTATCCTGCAGAATCGCGCATCTCATATTCTACTGAATTCTCCTCGATATGTTCACGCTTCAGACTTACTGCGGCCTCCATCTGATGTTTCTTCACCTTGTGCTTGAGCATCAGTTTGGCACTCATCACGCGAGCCGTAAGATAGTTTCGGGCATGTTCGAAATAGGTACCTACACCCAGGTTTTCTGAAGTCTCGGTTTCGTCGAGCCAGTATTGTCCCTGAATGTCATATTTCTCCTGTTCCTTGGTGTAGAAAGCGCTGCCCAGAAGCGAGAGACTGGTGTTGGCGGTAAACTGGCGGGTAATGCCGAGTGTACCGAAGTAGGTGAGAAAACGGTCTTTTTCCTGACCGTCAAAATATACTCTGAAGCTCTTTACGTTTTCCATTGTTCCGAACTTCGTTTCTCGGTCTTCCGGTTCGAAGTTGTAGTGATTATCAGAGATGTAGCCTATGAAGTCAAGCTTCCAGCGTTTGTTGGGCTGGTAACTCAGATAGGTCTGATAGTCCAGATAGTTTGGCTTGTATTCGCCTTTGGTTTCCATCGAACCGAGCAGGTAAGAGGTGGTTTTGTAGCGCACGCTGTTGAGCCATGAAAGTTTCTGGGTTCCCAGACCGATGTATGCGTCAGCACCTAGCAGACTGGCAGCCAGACTGCCTTCAACCACCGGCTTCTTGCTTTTTGCTTTCAGGGTTTTGTAGGTGATGTCGAGAGCCGAACTCATCTTGTCTCCGTATTTGGCAGCATATCCTCCGGTTGAGAAACCGATTTTATCTACCATATAAGGGTTGATGACGGAGAGGCCTTCCTGCTGTCCGCTGCGAACCAGGAATGGGCGGAATACTTCTACGTTGTTGATGTATACGGAGTTCTCATCGAAGGCTCCGCCACGTACATTATATTGCGAAGAGAGTTCGTTGTGGGTACTTACGCCAGCCTGTTGCTGAACCAGACTTTCCACCCCATTTCCGTTGGCAGATGGCGTCATCTTCATGTCCTTAGTCTTCAGTTCTTGTATCTGGTCCGACTGTATTTTCTCTCCCTTGATATTCACCTCATCGAGGGTGGTGGATGCTTCGCGAAGTACCACCTGCAGGGTTTGTTTTCCTCTCGGTCTTCTCAGTACTTTAGTCTTTGTCTTAAAGCCTATATATGAGAATTTGACTACCACGCTGTCAGCAGAATGCAGTTTGAGGCTATAGTCTCCCTTGAGTGAAGTAACGGCAGTCTTTCCCTGGCTAGCCACCGAAACGATAGCAAACTCCAGAGGCTGGTTGTTTTCGTCTACCACTTTGCCGTGAAGGGTAAACTCCTGCGCCATCATCTTTATGGTTGCGATGAGGCATATTGTGAGTATCAATAATCTATTTTTCATACTTTTATTAACGAGAAAAACTGAAGATTATTGTAAAAGACCCAAAAAATAGCGCCCTGTAAAGGAAGTCATTTTGGCTTCGCTTTACAAGGGCGCTTTACATGTTGAGGCAAAATATTTTCTAGAGAAGGCCTTCCCAACTACTGGTATCTGTAGAGTTGAAGTCTTCGCTTTCAAGTTCTTTCTTGATATCTGCGGCAGTCATAGAGAGAGCGTTATCTTCTTTCAGATCAAGACCTTCCAGCTTGGTTGGATCAACTTTTGCATTGATAGGCTTACCTTCTTCGGTAAAGTTCTTCTGGTATTCTGCTAGAAGAATTTTCTGCTGTTTCAATGATTTCTTCTGTTTCTTCGCCATAGAAATGTCATCGATACTCGCAAGGGCTCCCATACCTGCACCTACAGCAGCACCGGAAAGACCATTCTGTAAAGCACCGATACCAGCACCTAAACCAACCTTTGCCAGAATAGCAAGAACACGCTGGTTAATGATGTCAATCTGGGCTTTTACAGATTGGGCACTTCTTTTGTTGCCAAACTGGTCTACCAGCAATACGCGGTAGTCTTGCGTACCATTTTCCAGCAGAACAGGATTACCATTCTCGTCAGTCATGTTTACTCGCTTTGCTGAGAATACAGGAATCTTATCCCAAGCAATGGATACAGAATCAGAAGAAGCTGCCGTTCCACCATCTGTCAATGACGATGCTGTTGAAGGAGTGGCATCTGCTGTCTTGCTTACTTCATCAAGCGCATTTGCTGTTGATTCTACTGTTTTAGCAGTTTTTTCTATCGCCTTACCCAGTTTCTTAAAGAACTGAGCGTTGGCAGATTGGTTACTTACAAATAACATACTTGCTACAGTTACTACTTTTACGATTGTAGTTGTTTTCATACCTTTTTATTTTATCATTAAATTAAACATTTGCTATTTGCCTACACGAGTATACATTTTCAGGCGAATCTGGCGCTTGTTGTATTCACCTTCTGACTGGAGCATGATTTCTGTGGCTCCCATATACTTGATCTTGATTCGGTCGCTGTAGCCTACTGGGCGGAAGAAGAAACCTTTAGGAAGATCCTTACGCACCAGATGAATGTCGATAACACCCTCTTCGTTAGATTCTCCTAGCTGCTTGAAGTCGTTGGCATGGTTGTTCACCATTGAGAGGAACTTCTTGTCGGTCTGATACATCTTAATCTGTGGCTCGTCATCGCCAGAGTAAGCCCAGATTTCCACATTACCCAATTTGCCGTCTTCGTAGAAACCAGCGTAATCGTTCACCCATTTTGCAATGGTAAACTTCAGGTCGAGTGGCATGTCCTCAATCAACTTCTCCAGTTTCTCTATTCTTTCTGCATAGAAGTCGCAAGGATTGTATTTGTTCAGTACGTTCAGGAACTCCAGAGCGCCCGATGCATACTTCACAACATCTTTCTGGTTAGCCTCGCCAGCCTGTCTCATCTGCTTCATCTTGACCAGCGATCCCAAGGCATACTTTTCGTAAAGCAGACAGGTATCACATTGCAGGATGTTTGTTTTGATAGAAGGAATGAGATCTCCAGGAGTATCCTTTGCATTGAGAGCCTTTACGAAGTTACGGCGGGCACCATCATACTGTCTGAGACCATAGAGACGTGCTCCTTCGGTCATCATGGCGCTACATTCTGTAACATATACTTTTTCTATCTGTTTAAGCAACAAGACACCATAGCAGAGTTTTACTCTCGGGCCGATAGGCTCCAGATCAATCTGCTCGCGGTTTGTACCGTTGGCATAAACACCAATGTGCATCATTGCGTTGAGTGCATTTTCAGCCTCATCAATCTGGTTTCTCAACATCTGCTCCTTATCAAAGTCAGCCTGTGTAGCCTTACTGCTGTTCTTGTCGATATAATCGAAAATCTTCTGGTGTTCAGCCTTAAGATTCTCTACCTCTTGCTTTGCCTTATTGATGTTTTCCAGTGGGATGACAATCGTTGTGATGTTGATGGAATTGTCATTCTTCTTCACTGATTTTGTAATCTTGGCATTGAGTTTAGGTGATACTACCACTTGAAGATCCTTGATGGCGGTAGAGATTTCCACCTCAGCCAGTTTCTCATCCAGAATGGCATTGTTGCTCTTGGTCTGGTCTTCCATGCGGATAGGCATCTTTACATACTCAATCTTGTAAGCACGCATCAGATCAGCCTTGAGCGATACGACAAAGTCAGTCTTGTAGATTTCACCGCGGCGGTTCACTTCTACCTTTGGAGTTTTGTTATCTTTCAGGTCAATCACGATTTCATAGACGTAAAGTCCATCTTTTCTTTTACCTTTTGGGGTAATCTGTGGGGCCTTTACATTATTAATGGTGATAGCCAGGTCGCCAAGTTCAGAGAGAACCAGGATGCCACCCTTGCCCTGAAGGTCGGCAAAACAGTCTTCTTCATTCACCGGACTTGAAGAGATAAAATCTGATTGGGCATGTATATTCATGCCCATCAGAACGAGAGTCAATATCAATAATAATTTCTTCATGTGTCGAAATCTTTATATTCGAAAGTTCTTGTTTCCGGCAGATTTAAAGATCGAAACCACCGAGTGTTGAGATGTCATCGTCTGGCTGCTGACGCTTTCCGCCTGCCCATTCTGGCTGCCATGTACGGACATGGATGATAGGGTCTCCGCCATTCTCAGGGAAGTCCCAAAGCAGGAAGAGATAACCCTCATCGCTATAGTTGCTTGATTTCCAAGACTGATGCAGACGGACACCATACTTCGTTGGGTCTACGGTAGAGCGGGTAATACCCTGACAACCGCCTTGTTCGCCGTTTTCACCAATCTGACTGAACTTCACATCAATCCATTTGTTGCGAAGGAAAGCCATCTTCAGGTTGTTGATATACTGCTGTTTGTTCTGCTTGGTATATTCCACCTTGAAAGCAGCATTCTCTGAGTCGGTCAGTTTCTTGGTCATAACTACCTTACCGGTGATGATGAGTGCATCATCGCTGAACATGTTCTTGATGGTTTCGAGATCCTTCATATTATAAGCGGTACGGAATCGCTCCACATATTGCAGGATAATCATCTGTTTCTCTTTGTCAACCACGGCACCGCATCTTTCCATACTCTCTGCAGTCTGTGCATCAAGAGCAAAGCGGAAGTCGGTCAGGTTTCCGTGCTGGTCAAATTCAACCACAGCTTCCTGATAAGTACCGAGTCCGAAGTCTTCTTCTTCAGGTGTGATGATCAGAGGAATGTGGCTTACCATCATGTTTCCGTTTTTAAATACCCAGCAGCGTTCTACCACCTCTTCATCATCACAGTAGAACGGAGTGACAGCCCATAGGCGGGCGAGTGATTTCTTGGAGAACTCGTCCATCTGCAGGTTCTTTACCGATACCGGAACATGAGCTTTCTGTGCTCGGTTGATTTCTGTGAGCACCGCAGCCAGATTTCGCTCTGCATTGTAGATGCCTGCCGGACGGTTTACGTTCTCATCGGTAGTGAGCGTCACGTCTACGGCTTTCATCTGTAGTGATGTTGCCATGCAGAGGAATAAAAGTATGATATACTTCAACTTTTTCATATTTATCTGTTCTTACTTTTTATTGTTTCAATAGCCATGCTTAAAATCTGGAAGATTCAATTACTTCACTGTGAATCCGATGGCGCCACAGCCGGAGTAGTTGCTTATCTTGTCAGCCTCTTGGGTCTTTACATTGATGCGCGAATCACCCGGTGTGAGTACAGCTACCACCTTTCCTGCCTTGTTGTAGATGGCAAGATAGTTGATTTCCGGCTTGCTGAGTTGAGCATAACGGGCATAGCTGCCAATCTTGCCTTCTTGCTGATATTGCTTGATTTTGTTTGCCATATCAGAATATTCTGTGCAGGCAGCAATCTCCATTACTACTGCTGGGTAAATCACTTCGGCTGTACTTTCCAGATTTTCTGCCTTTTCCTCCTGCTTTTTGCCTTTAGCTGCCTTCGTAGCCGCTTCGTCCTGCTCAGGAGTCATAGGGTTGGCATTTGTCATCACTTCCGTATTGTCTGCCGACTGGATGTTGCTCTTCTTCACATAGATGAAGCTGCGGAACATGTTGCCTCGGGTTAGTGAAACATTCGTCCAGAGTTCCTTTCTGTCACTGATAAGCAGTTCGTTGCTCTGGCGCAGTTTCTTCTGTGTAGCTACCCATTCATTGATTTCCTGATAGAGCAGTTCTTCAGCCAGATCTTTGGCTTCCTGTTCTGTGGCAGCCGTAGCTTCTGCGTAGATGTACTGGCTGTTTTTCTTGATGCTGTTGATTTCCTTCTTTTTCTCTTCAACGTTACTGTTGGTCTGTGCAGAGATAGTTAAAGCAGGAAGTAGCAGACATGCTGTGAATAGATTTCTTATTCTCATGTTTTGTTTGTTCTACGTTAAATGCTTATTTTCTTTGAGGTGCTTCTTCGTGGATGTCCTGAGTAAAGAATTTCTCTGTTACGTTTTGCAAAGGGATATAGGCATAAACTGTAGCGTTTATCTTTTCTTCTTTTCCATCCAGAATGTTCAGTGGGATGCTGACGGAGAGCACATGGTTGTATGCCATCTTTTCGTTGTAGGCGAAAAGGGTGCCAGTCAGCGTCTTTTCGTTCATAGTCTTGATTCCGAAGTAGAGTTTGCAGCCTTCGTTCTTGCAATAGTCTATGAACTGTTGCAGGGTGATGTCTGTTTCTTCTGCTTTGTAGCCGTATTTGTCGATGCGCAGATGCATCGGAATCACGCGCTGAAACTGTCCGGTAAGCATGATGTTAGTTATGCTGTTGCGGGCATTTTTTTTATTGCAGATGAGCTGCTTCTTGCCATGAATGTCTTGCAGATAAATGTCACCTCTTATCTGGTTGCTGAGATATTTGCCGCCTTCTACGATGATATGTCCCTGCGAGCGGGTTGTCTTTACATGAGTCCAGTCGGTGATGATGTCGTTGCTGGTTAGGGGTATGATGCGATTAACGTCGCGTTTCATCATGTTTTCCAGTTCTACGGCATTGGCTCCCATCAGCAATTGACAGTCGGCAGGGAAGGTAATCTCTACTTTCTTTCCCTTCACGGTCCATGTCACCTGATACATTCTTCTCTTCAGTTCATTGATAGAGAATTCTGTGTTGGTATTGATGGCTCGGAGCATCTGCAGATTGCCTTTTGAGATAACCACCTGGTCGATGTTCATTCTCTCCAGTGGGCTTCTTCCGTCCAGTCTCATGTCCAGTTCGAGCATGTATCTTTCGATGAAGTCGAAAACGGGAGATTCGCCATGCAACTGCATGATTTCATCGTTGAATAGCTTGTAGCCTATATGCGAGATGTCGCCATAGGTGTTGGTTCTGATTCTCAGTAATTTTCCATTGGCATATTTTTCTCCGGTAGGAGAGGAGGCTGACAGGTTGAGCACCTTTGCCATTTTCTCCAGTCTTTGCGTGTAGAATCCGTTGGCAGCCTGCAAAGAGGTTGCCAACAGAATCCATACCAATGTGAGAATTATTCTCATGGTTTCACTGCTGTTATGTCACCATCGTGGTACCAGTAACCGATACCGCCTGATACGATACCATCGCGGAATTCACCTTCGAACTTGTCTCCTGGCTGTGCAATGAAGTCCTTGCTAGCCACGATCTTATGAGCTGCGGTGTAAGTAATTGTTCCATGTCCGTGAGGCTTTCCGTTTCTCGTTTCACCCTTATAGGTACCATAGCCCAGTCTGATAGGTCCATTGGCATGTACGGAGGTTGTGGTTCCGGCAGTCTTAGTCTTCTCCTTAGTTTTTGGTTCCTCTACCTTTGGCTCCTCAGCTTTTGGAGTTTCCGTCTTCTCTGCAACCTCTACTGGTTTAGCTACGGTATCAGTCTTGGCTGTATCCTTTTTCTCGGCAGTCTGTTCCTGCTTAGGCTGCTCCTTTGGTGTCTTGTCCTTGTCACCTCCGAGCACGAAGAAAGCTGTTGCTCCACCAGCGATGGCGAGGGCAACAATACCACCGATAATCTTATTGCCGTTTTTCTCCCACGCTGTCTGAGGGCGTGGCACCTCACGTAGAGGTTTGCCACACTCCTCGCAAACGAAATCTTTGCGACCTGTGATAATCTGTACAGTTTTATCTTTACATTTCTGGCAAGAATCACTCAGGCAGATGCCATATCTTGCACGTAATCTATCATTGCTTGTAGCCATTTTTTTTTCTTTTTTAATCTTTATTTTTCTGTTAACTCAATCAGTAATCTTACATTGTCGGTGGCATTCCTCCTGGCATTGGAGGAGGTGTTGCACCGCCTGGCATTGGAGGCATGGCAGGTGGCATGGCTGGAGCAAAGAGAGGCTTCAGTATCTCTACCTGTCCGGCTGGTGCCCATGCTGGCATTCCGTCCATCCATACCATGCTCTGCTCGGTAAACTGCTTGTTGGCAGCCATCTGCTTGCAGGCAGCCCAGTCGTATGGACCATAGTTCTGCCCGTTGATATTCCAATAGAGGGCAATCACTGGGTCTGGCATTGGTGGAGTAAATGGTGGTGGAACGGCTGCACCTGGAGGAGGTGGAGGGGTTCCGGCACCTGGAGCTGCTACTGGCTGTGCTGCCTGTTGCTGAGCATAAGGCTGTGTAGCTTGTGGCTGGGCAGGTTGGGCGAAAGGTTGAGCGGCCTGTGCATAAGGTTGAGCGGCCTGTGGCTGCTGTGCTGCTGCTTGCTGTGCTCTGTAAGCCTCTTCTGCTGCCTTGATTTCTTCATCGCTTCGTGCAAAGAGAGATGGGAGTTGTGAACCATCGCCTTCACTATGAAGCAAAATAGCATTTGCCTGGTCGGTAGCCAGATTACCTGTATTGAGGAATCGCTCGTAGCGCTTCTTGTAGTCGCCCATCCAGTCGATGGCACGGATAGGGAAGCAATACTGTACGGTGATGATAGAAAGTTCGTCCTTGCGGAGACTCTTTCTGTTCACGGTAATTGTAGTACGGGCAGTGCTCTGGTTGAATGAATTCTTGAATGCAGCCTCCAACTTATCAGCAAATTTCTTCAAACCTGGATTATCGTCTGGTGATGGGATAGATACCAGAATCGCCTTCTTGTTGATACTTGCTGGGTTTGTAGGACTCAGGTTACCTTCGTTGTTGCGGAGGTGCAACTGTATCTGGTCGGTATTCAACTGTACGAATACGCCACTCTGACTTACTATCTTGGTAGCAAAAGCCTTGATGTCATCGTCGGTTCTCAGTTTCTGCTGGAGCTGGGTCAGAATGTTCAATCCCAATACCTTCTTGTCGCTGTCTGCCTTCTCGTCATGACGTGCCTTTACGATTTCAGAGAGTTTGATATCGAAGGCGTCGGTGATGTCGTCAATGCTGATGTCGGCTGCCAGTCTGCCGAAGTTGACAAACTCTTCTGGCAGGATGCAGTCTCTCAACTGACGTGCGATAATAGGCATTTCAATCTTGTCGCATCTCAACTCCTGCTCAAACTCAGACATGGTCTCATCCTCGCTCACTTCGATGATGGCACCCTTCATATCCTCCAGGCCCTTGTTCACCTTGCGCTGAGCTGTTACCAAACGTTCTGTTTCGTTGATAGCCTCATTGATTTTCATGCCGAAGGCTGAGATATCGGCATCCATCTTGCCCAATTCGTTGAATACCTTAGCTGCCAGTTTCTTGGCAAACTCGAGGGCTACAAGACGGGTTTTTGATGTATAGAATTCGGTAAGATATTCCTGATGACGGGCATATTTACGTTCACCTACGTTCACCATACGCTGAAGAATACCGAGGTCGCTCCATTCCTTGAGGTTTGCTTTTCTATCTTCGTCGATAGCCTTGTATTCCTCAATCTCGTCCTTGGTTGTAGCCTCCAGTTCGGTACGGATTTCGCTTACACGCTCGATGAGGAGCTTTGAAATCTTCTGGAGTTCGGTGATTGAGATGTCGCCATCCTTCCATTTCTCGAAGAAACCAGCTTCTACTGTATGTCTGATCTCCTTTGCCATATCTGGAATAGCCTTCTCCTTGCCGGCATAGTAGTTTTCTACACCGCAGTCGCGGAAGAAGTTGGCAAAAGAATCGCCCATGATGTTGTCAAGTTCGTTCAGCGGACAGTCTGCCTTCTTCGCATCCTGTGCATAGTTGATAGCCTTATCATGCCAGTACTCGTTGAAAGCCATGAAGTCGTTGTCACTAGGCAGAATCTTCTTCTCCAGAGTGAGATGCTCTTCGTCGAGCATCCAGTTAGCGAGATTCTCTTTATTGATAAAGTCGTTGCGATAGTCTCGGTTACGCTCTTCGTTGGCAAATCCCTGGTTCTCGCGCCAGTTGTTGTACTTAAACTGGTAGAGCACGCTTTCTCCGATAGTGTATGTGATGTGCTTCAGTACGCGGAGCTCCGGATACATAACACGCTTGATTCCGATAGAGTTTACCTTCTTGGTTCTGGCAACAGGGATGCGGCCGGTAACAGGATCAGGATTTCCTGCCTCGTCATATTCGAGGGCAAAATCGTCCATGTTCTCATATTTGTAAGCGCGTACGATATCAGAATTAACCTGGTCTGAATCATTGACGAAGAAAATTCTGGCAAAAAGATAATCGCTGATTACCTTAGGCAGTTCTGTGAAAGAATTGATAGTAAGACCATTCTCGTTTACATTGCTGTAGATAGTCAAACCGTTGGCTACACCCTTTACACGGTCTGAGTAGTAGTCTGCTTCTCCACCACCCGTTACGTCCTGTGGCTTCCATGCACCAGCCTGCAGAGCGTTGAGCTCATTGAGGGCAGCGTAGCCGTTCTGGTAATATCTTCCCTGGTCCATATCGCTCTTAGGAAGATTCATTTCCGGCATCATTGCGTATACTGAGATATAAGCGTTTGGGAATGCCTTGCGGGTCTGGATGATGGCGTCTATGATAGAGCCTGAACCAGTACCACCGCTCAAACCTGCAAAGATATGGATGGTGGTCTCACTGGAGTCGCCTGATACATTGATACAGCGGCTGTAGGCATCACGCAGACTGTTTACATAGCCCACGGCGTTGGCAGCAAAGAGTAATCTACCAGCTCTACGCTTCTGTCCGGCAGCCTGGCCTAATGAACCAATAGCTGATTTTACTGCACCCACGTTTTCCACGATTCCCTTTACAGAAGGGTAATGGTCGATGTGGTCTAATATGTGTTCAACATCCACTGCTTTGATGTTGAGAAACTCATTGTTGGTGAAAGAGGCGTCTTGACCCATCACGCGGAAGTCAGCGCGTGCTCTTCCGTCTTTCGACATCATTTCGTCGGTTGAGTCAACATAAAGCAGAGCTACAGGTTGCTTGCTTCTTTCCTCTTGTGTAGGAAACTCCTCGAACATTCTCATCTTGAATGCCTTGAGGATTTTTCCTCCTGTACCACCTAAACCTACCAGAATATGGTTACTTGTGCAAAAACTGTTTGTTGCCATGTTGTTTAGATTTTATTTTATGATTATTATTGTTTATTCTATCTTCTTCGTCTTCCGCTGGCACGAGGTCCTCTTCTGCTGGTATAGTCGTGTGAGCGTCCTTCACGTTTTGAACTTCTACGCTCCATAGCGTAGCCGAACGACATGGTCTTGATGACCACGAAGGCTCCTACTAAAACGAAACCGAGACACCAGAGCAGACGGTAGACGATAAATTCTTTCATGTAATCCCTAATGGTTTCAGCCATTGCATGGGGAAGGTCTTTTACGCGATAGCCTACAAAATAGCCTGAGTTGAAATAGTTGCTCAGAATAGGGTATTCCTCCACCAGCTGGTCAACGATTTTTTCAGATTCGGCTTTTGATACCTCTCTGTCTTCGCTGCTTCCCAGTGGATTGCTTCCCAGGTACATGGACATAAGGTTGCCCAGTATATCTTTTCCTTTATCTACTGCTGTAGTTGGGGTTGATTCTTCTACGATTCGTTCTAGCTGTTCTTCATAGTAGTCGGTTGTATTGATAATTTTGATGGCGCCTGCTATCATCGTGCATTGTATAGACAGCAGGATGAAGAGAATGCCTCCTACCAGATAGGTTGCTGGTGATGCCTCTGCGTGTTTGTACCATCCTTTAATCAGAAGGAAGAAGAGTACCATGCAGATAATGCCGATAAGGATACCCCAAAAGAGGCATCCCGTAGAAAAGCTGATGATATCAAAAAATGCTTTCATATTTTTGTTTTATTATTAAAAGTTCCTGGATCTTCTTTCTTCTTGTTACTTAAGCTTTCTGACCCATCGATTAAGTTGTTAAATGTTGTTATGAGTGCAAAGTTAATAAAATATTTTGGAAAAAGTTATATATTGTGTGTAAAAAATGCTTAATTAATCTCTTTTTTCTCCGAAGAATAGAAAATTATCTCCGAAGGATAAAATAATATCTCCGATAAATAGGAAAATATCTCCGAAAGATAAAATGATATCTCCGAAAGAGAATTGTCCCCAGATTATATATCCTGGCACAGATTGCTGCAGATGATTTTCTGTTGCATGCAGAACAGGATCTTGGATGTGATTTTTGGGAGGTGAAGGTGAAGGGTGTATTTTTAATCTTTATATTATATTCTTTATTTTAGGGTTTTTCCGATTTTTGACCCTAGGGTCTTTTTTTTCGGTTTTTACCCTAACCCTTCACGCGTATATATAAAAAGGAGTTTTCAAACCTTCACCCTTCACCTTTTTGGCGATTCTTTTGATGGTCAGAGAGTTACGGGTGAAGGGTGGTGAAGGCACTTTCTTGTTTTGTATTAAACACTTTTTTGCATTTGGACATTTTAAGGAGAGTTTGGTTGGGAACGGAGAACTATGAACTTGCTTAGGAAAAGAGAAAGAGGATCATGAAAAAGCCCGATAAAAGAGACTTTTATCGGGCTGGAATTGTTATGATTATTTACTTGTTGAATGCATAGAACAAACCATCATTCATAGCCATGCGAACCTGGTATAAACCATTGGCATCTGCTGGGACGTTGATCTTCTCACCACTTGGTAAGCATGCCTGGATGCTGCCATCCTCGTTGAAGCTGAAAAGCTCACGGATATCGCCATCCTTGCTGTATGACCAACTCTTGTGCTTCTTGTCGAACACAAAGTATGATTTCTCACCATCTGGGTCGGTAATCTCGTAGCCATTCTTCAATGTCTTGATGGCATACATGCGACCATCCTTACCCATTACGTCCTTAGTAGTTCCTACCTGGCCAATCACCTTGTTGCCTGTCCAGAACTCGATAGAGTTGAGAACGAGAAGGTCTGCAAAAGAACATACTGCGTAAGCAGGAGAGATGAGCACGAAGATAATCTCGTTTACAAACTTGTTGTCTGTTGCTCTCTTGTTCCAGTCAAGTACGGAATTTGTCAGGCCAAATGAGCCGATGCAAGAACTGAATGTCAAGGCGCCCAGCAGGACTGCGATGACAGGTTTAGTTAAATTTTTCTTCATAATCATAAATTAATTTATATGTTGAGAATCTTTTACTTTGCAGATTCAAACTCGCGCAAGAAGCGGGTATCGTTCTCAGAGAAGAGACGAAGGTCGCTCACGCGATATTTCAAGTTGGTGATACGTTCAACACCCATACCGAAGGCATAACCGGTATAGACATTGCTGTCGATGCCGCAAGCCTCAAGATCATGAGGGTCAACCATACCGCAACCTAAAATCTCAACCCATCCGGTATGCTTGCAGAAGTTGCAACCCTTACCGCCACAGATGTTGCAGGAGATATCCATCTCGGCACTAGGTTCTGTGAATGGGAAGTAGCTAGGACGGAGACGAATCTTGGTATCTGCACCAAACATCTCACGGGCAAAGGTAAGGAGCACCTGCTTGAGGTCGGTGAAACTTACGTTCTTATCTACATAGAGACCTTCTACCTGATGGAAAAAACAGTGAGCGCGGGCGCTGATAGCCTCGTTACGGTAAACGCGGCCTGGGCAGAGCACACGGATAGGTGGCTCATGAGTTTCCATATAGTGAGCCTCGTCGTTAGATGTATGGCTGCGGAGGAGCACATTCTTGGTAACGTCGTCAGAGTTGGTCTTCTCTATAAAGAAGGTGTCCTGCATATCGCGGGCTGGGTGGTCGGCTGCAAAGTTGAGCATCGTAAATACGTGCTTGTCGTCATCTACCTCAGGACCCTGGAAAAGGGTAAAGCCCATGCGAGCGAAAATGTCGATAATCTGATTCTTCACTACGGTCAGTGGATGGCGGGTACCGAGTGCTACAGGGTAGGCGGTACGGGTCAAGTCGATATCATCGCTTGATGCCTCGGCTTCTTCCATCTGCTCCTTCAGTCCGTTGATCTTCTCAAGGGCTGCGTTCTTCAGTTCGTTGATTTTTACACCAACCTCTTTCTTCTGGTCGGCTGGCACTGTGCGGAAGTCGGCCATGAGGGCGTTAATCTCGCCCTTCTTGCTCAGATACTTGATTCGAAGCTGCTCTACTTCTTCTGCGTTTTGGGCAGTCAAAGTGCTCACTTCTTTCAAGAGTTCGTCTATTTTTTCTAATAACATATCTATATTTTTATCTTTTTTGACTGCAAAGATAACATTTTTTGCTTAAAAGATGAAATAATTCAAAAGAAAGTTGTACTTTTGCATGGAAAATTTGAGAAATTTAATAGGTTTATGAAAAAACTCTGTTTATTAACGGTGTTAATGGCGGTGCTTACCATCGTTTGTTTCACGTCTGTGGGATGCACAGACAAGAAGCCTGCGCCTGCCATTGATTCGGCTTCATCTGATACGGTGATTGCCGACACCCAAGCGATGGACTCTACAGAACAGCTGATAGAGGAGACTCCGATGCCAAAGGCGGCTGACGAGCTTTTTGATGATTTCGTGTTTAATTTTGCAGCTAACAGAAAGTTGCAGAAAAGTCGTATTGTCTTCCCGCTGCCGGTATATCACGGTAAGAAACTGACCAGGAAGATAGAAAAAAAACATTGGAAGATGGAGCATTTCTTCATGCGCCAGGATTATTACACGCTGATTTTTGATAATCAGAAACAGATGAAACTGATGAAGGATACTACTATCGATCATGTAGTAATAGAAAAGGTGTTCTATAGTAGAAAGACAGTTCAGCAGTTTGTGTTTAATCGCATCAATGGTCAGTGGATGATGACTAGCATCTGCTACAAGCCTATGTATCAGAATAATAATGGCAGTTTCCTGAAGTTTTACGGCCATTTTGCTACAGATACCGCTTTCCAGGCTCGCCACCTCCATAATCCGGTGAAGTTTACCGGTCCTGATCCTGATGATGATTTCAGTACGATGACAGGCGATATAGAACCGGAAACATGGCCTGCATTTGCGCCTCAACTGCCTCACGGCATGATTTACAATATAATCTATGGTCAGAAATATACCGAGAGCAACCAGAAAATCTTCGTGATTCGTGGTATTGCCAATGGTATGGAAACCTCTCTTACTTTCAAAAAGATTGGAGGAAAATGGGAACTGATCAAGCTGAATATGTAGCTTTTTAGTTAGTAGTAATAGTTTTACCAGATATGAAAGATATTCGTAACTATGGCCTTTTGGCTCACAATACATTCGGGATTGATGCTAAATGCAGCAGATTTCTAGAGTATGAATCGGTAGAGGAAGCCCGACAGATAGTGGGCTTGCTGACAGAGGCAGATCAGCCACTGCTCATTTTGGGCGGTGGTAGTAATCTCTTGCTGACCGGTGATTATGCAGGTACAGTACTCCATTCGGCTATTATGGGTATTGAGGTTCTAGGCAACAAGACTTTGGCAGCTGCAGAGGGGGATGATGCTTTGTGCAATCCGGATTGGGTATTCCTTTCCTGTGGTAGTGGCGAGGTGTTTGATGATGTGGTAGCTTATGCCGTAGAGCATGGTTATCATGGAGCGGAGAATCTGAGTATTATTCCGGGTGAAGTAGGTGCCAGCGCGGTTCAGAATATCGGTGCCTATGGTGTGGAAGCTAAGGATATTATATATAAGGTGGAAGCGGTTGAGATAGCTACGGGCAGAGTAGTGGTGTTTGATAATGCTGACTGCGAGTATAGTTACCGTCAGAGTAAATTTAAGCATGAGTGGAAGGATAAGTATCTGGTGACGCATGTGATTTACCGTTTGCAGAAGACCTTCCGTCCGGATCTGGATTATGGTAATATCCGTTCTGCGCTCGAGGCTAAGCGTATTGCTGAGCCTACAGCCCAGCAGCTTCGTGATGTCATCATAGAAATTAGAGAGGCAAAATTGCCTGATCCTAAGGTGTTGGGTAATGCAGGCAGTTTCTTTATGAATCCTATTGTAGAGAAGGCTAAGTACGAAGAACTGGCTGCTCTTTATCCGGGTATGCCTCATTATACCATCGATGATTCTCATGAAAAGATTCCGGCTGGTTGGATGATTGATCAGTGTGGCTGGAAGGGAAAGAGTCTGGGACGGGCCGGTGTGCATGATAAGCAGGCACTGGTGCTCGTGAATCGTGGCGGCGCTACGGGCGAGGAAATCGTAAAACTCTGTGAGACTATCCAGGAGGATGTGAAGCAGAAGTTTGGTATAGAGATTCATCCGGAGGTGAATGTGAAGTGAAGAATTCGTTTGTTTTCAGAAAAATATTTGATAATTAATGAAGGTAACTTTATTAGGTACAGGCACATCGGGCGGTGTTCCTTCGTTGGGATGTAACTGTGACGTGTGCCGAAGTACGGATCCGCATGATAAAAGATTGCGTAGTGCGGCAATGATTGAAACGGAGAATACCCGTATTCTGATAGATGCCGGACCTGATATCCGACAGCAGTTGTTGCGTGTGCCTTTCAGAAAGATAGATGGCGTCCTGGTTACGCATATCCATTACGACCATGTTGGTGGTATAGATGATTTGCGCCCTTTCTGTATCTTTGGTGATATCAATATCTATGGCGATGAAATCGTTACTGCGGGGCTGCCTCATACGATGCCTTACTGCTTTCCGAAGAATGCAGAAAAACTCTATCCGGGAGCTCCTAAACTCAAATTGCATACCATTCATCCGCATGAGCATTATCAGATAGGTGACATTGAGTTTGTTCCTATCCGTGTGATGCACGATAAGATGCCTATTCTCGGCTATCGGTTTGGTAAGTTTGCCTATATTACTGATATGAAATCTATGGGTGATGAAGAATATGCTTATTTGGATGGTGTGGAAACACTCGTAATTAACGCACTCAGATTTGAGAAAACACATCACAGCCATCAGCTTGTATCTGATGCTATTGAGGTATCGCGCAGGATAGGAGCAAAACATACTTATTTTATCCATGTGACTCATCAGATAGGTTTTCATGATGAGGCGAATAAAAGGCTGCCCGAAGGCTTTGAATTTGGCTTCGATGGAATGGAGATATATGTAGAAAATAGATGAACTTTTATTGAAAAAGGTTTAAAAATAGGTCGAAAAAAGTTAATTAAATTAAAATAATAGGTCTTTTACTAAGAAAAATTTGCAAGTATCATAGATTATTTCTATATTTGCATGTGTGTTTTTCATAGTATTAGATTTAAGGTTAACAAGGTATTGGGGTCGCAGCGGCGACCCTTTTTTGTTTTTATCCCCCTTTTGGGTGACTAAAAAATACCTTTTTTCAAGGCATCTTTCCTTTCTCCAAAACGGTATATGGTTCATCTCTTCCGAGGTTTGAATCTCCGGTAAAGTTTCCAAGCCAACAGTGCACCGTCGAATGCTCCTGCTCCCACCTGCAGCAAACTCTGCAGTCGCTTGCTAGGACTCGCATTGCGTGACAGGATTTCAGGTTTTGTGAAAAGCGAGTTCCATAAAGTCTGAATCTTGGCATCATCGGCATCAATTTCCTTGCGTATCGTCTCTTTTTTGAGTCGGATATCGTTTAAGGAATTATATTCTGTGATTTCTGAATGATTTGTCATGTTGCGAAAAGGAGGTTATTTTTCCATTAAGAGGCTTGCCAGAAATCTGACCAATGGTCTCTCGATCCACTTATGGCGGAAAATTACAAATAATATTAATATAAATAGGTATACTGCAGCAACAATGCAGAATCCGATAGTCAGACTACCTATTAAGTCTGCCAATGCAAAAGCAGCGCCAAAGGATAGGTAAATGAGGGTAAGCGTAAGTAAGCCCAGGAGTACCACGGTCATGGTAATGACGGTAAGCAGGCGTACCACCTTATCCACAACATCGAGCTTCAGATATTCGCTCTGAAGCCCGATGTAATGTTTAAGCACCTCAATGAGCTGCCCGATAGTTTCTACATTTTTATCGTTAGAGAACATCATGATAGGTGATGATTAAACCTCAGGAGCTGCGTCCTTGATATCGTCAACCAGATCATCAACGTCCTTACGGCTCAACTTGATGTCGTGCTTCTTGCAGAAATCGTCTACTGCACCTGCAATCTTACTACGTGTATCCTCACCCTTCTCAGGAGCGAAAATCAAACCGAGTGCTGTACCAGCGATAGCACCGCCGAGGAAAGCACCAATGTAACCTAATGTTTTCATATGCTATAAATTTTAAACGTTAAACGATTATCTTCTTGTCATTTTCATTTGACAATGCAAATATACTAAATTCTCTTTAAAAAACAAGCCTTTTAGCCTTAATTTTTCATTAAAAATGTTTTAATAGCCTTATTTAACAAACTTTAGGCGGCATATTCTTCGTTTTTCGGGCATTTTTTTGTATTTTCGCAGAGTAAAAAACGCATAACGCGAAATTTATATTGAATGAACAACAATAATAAACAATAAAACGAATAAGAATTATGAAGAAAATTACAGTATTAAGCATGGGTATGTGCGCAGTTTTGGCGCTCGCAAGTTGTGGTACATCTAAGGAAAGTGCATACAAGAAGGCATATGAGAAGGCTCAGCAGCAGGAACAGCAGGCAGCTCAGGCTCCTGTTGCTCAGGAACCAGTTGTAGCTCCTCTCGAGACTCAGGCTCCTTCTGATGAGCAGACAGAGGTTGATAATGCTACTGTTCGTTCTGAGGATGTTTCTCTCATCTCTGGTTCTGGCTTGTCAAGCTATAGCGTAGTAGTTGGTTCTTTCTCTCTCAAGGCTAACGCTGAGGGATTGGCTAGTACATTGAAGAGCGCTGGCTACGATGCTCAGATTGCCCTGAACACAGAGCGTAACATGTATCGCGTGGTAGCTTCTACATTTGCTGATAAGGCTGCTGCTGTCAAGAGCCGCAATCAGCTTCGCGCTGGTAAGTATCCTGATGCTTGGTTACTCCTTAAGAAGTAATCTGATATTATATAAGGATAAGATATCCGTAGATTAATGCGAATTTTATCAATAGATTACGGTAAAAAACGTACCGGACTGGCTGTGACCGACCCATTGCAGATTATTGCCAATGGGTTGGCCACAGTTTCTACACATGAACTTTTCACTTATATCGAAACTTATATTCAGAAAGAACAGGTGGAGCGCATTGTTATCGGAAAACCGATGCAACCTAACGGGCAGCCAAGTGAAAACCTGGCAAGAGTAGAAAACTTCTACAACCGTTGGCGAAAGGCTCATCCTGAAATTCCAATTGAATATTATGACGAGAGATTTACATCAGTCCTGGCACATAGAGCCATGATAGATGGAGGTGTAAAGAAGAAAGTGAGAAAAGAAAATAAAGGATTGGTAGACGAGATAAGTGCTACCATCATATTACAGGATTATTTGCAATCAAGAAGATAATGATTTTACCGATTTATATTTATGGTCAGCCAGTGCTGAGAAAAGTGGCTGAAGATATTACACCTGATTATCCAGATCTCAAGGTGTTGATTAATAATATGTATGAAACCCTTGATTCCAGCAACGGCATCGGACTGGCTGCACCTCAGATTGGCTTGCCTATCCGCCTCGTTGTTATCGACCTGGATGTGCTCAGCGAGGATTACCCTGAGTATAAAGGATTCCGTCATGCTTTCATCAATGCCCATATCCTAGAGCGCGATGAGGAAAATACCGACTCTTCTGAAGAGGGATGTCTTTCTATTCCTGGTATCAATGAGAAGGTGGTTCGTCCTACACGCATCCATGTAAAGTATATGGATGAGGATTTTAATGAACATGATGAGTGGATAGGGGGATATCTGGCTCGCGTGATGCAGCATGAATTCGACCATTTGGAGGGTACAATGTTTGTTGACCGTGTGTCTCCTCTTCGCAAGAACATGATAGCAGGAAAGCTCAAGAGTATCATCAAGGGCAATTTCCGTGCTGCCTATCGTACTAAGATACGTCGATAGTTCTTCCGAAAATATAGTAAGCTTCATGGTAATCGTGACGATTGGGCTTACTATATTTTTTTATTCTACATTCAATAGGTTTTATTTCAGAGAGTTACGAACAGATGAAGAAGATTCTCTTAGTTCTTTTTATGGTAATGGGCGCCATGTCGACTTCTGCCCAATATCGTGTAGACCGACTTGTTACGGCCGGTCGGAGTGCATTGTATTATGAGGATTTCGTCCTTTCAATCAAGTATTTTAATCTGGCTATCGGTGCCAAGCCTTATCTGTATGAGCCTTGGTATTACCGCAGTGTGGCAAAATTTAATCTGGATGACTTTACGGGTGCCGAAAGTGATGCCAGCGAGGCGTTGCATCTCAATCCCTATATCAATGATATTTATGACTTGAGAGCCATCTGTCGCATCAGACAAAACAGGTTTGATGATGCGATAGCTGACTATAATGAGGCTATCAGACTGGAACCGCGCAACCGAAATTACTGGTTCAACCGGGCTATCTGCCAGATGGAAAACAAAAAGTATGAGGCGGCGCAGCAGGAACTGGATACCATCGTGGGAAAATGGAAAGACTGGTCGAATGCTTATTCGCTTAAGGCTGAAGTGTATCTGCATCAGAAAGATACCGTGCAGGCTGAGAAATGGCTAGACAAGAGTCTTCAGCTCAATCCGTATGATGGGGATGCCTGGACTACGCGTGCCTATATGGCGCTGGCTAGAAAGGAATGGAAAACGGCTGATGAGGCGCTGACCAAGAGTCTGCATTTCAAACCTAACAATGTGAACAGTTACATTAACCGTGCTTTGGCGCGTATCAATCTGAATAACCTCAGGGGGGCGATGAGCGATTATGACAATGCCCTTGAACTGGATCCGAACAATTTCCTGGCTCATTATAATAGAGGACTGATGCGTGTACAGTTGGGTGATGATAACCGTGCTATCACCGATTTCGACTTCATTATCAAGATGGAACCCCAGAACTTCATGGCTATCTTCAACCGAGCTCTATTGCATGACAAGACCGGTAATCTGAGAGCAGCCATCAGGGATTATACTATGGTTATCAATCAGTTCCCTAACTTCTGGACCGGTTTGTCTAATCGTGCCAGCTGTTACCGACGCCTGGGTATGACAGCCAAGGCAGAGATGGATGAATTCCGTATCTTCAAGGCGCAGATGAACAAGCATATCGGAATCCAGCCGAGATGGAGCGCAAAGACCAAGAAGGAGATGCGTAAGCGTTCTGAGGTTGACCCGAATAAGTTTGCTTCGCTGGTAGTAGATGACGAACCGAAGTATGAACACAACTATAAGAGCGAGTATCGTGGTAAGGTTCAGAACCGTCAGGTAGAAACCGCCTTCCTGCCTATGTATCAGCTCTCTTATTTTCCAAACAATCAGAATGTAAATGGAGTTCAGGCTTATGACAAAGAGGTTGATGCGCTCAATCAGCATACCAAGGCAGACAAGGTTTATATCGTTTGCAGTAAGGAGCAGCTCGATGAGAATGGTTCTATGAAGATATTCTCGATGATTGATAAACTTTCGGCAGAGTTGAGTGTGGCGAGCGATAATGAAACCAGAAAACGTCTCCTGATGCGCAGGGCCATCGCTCATAGTGTACTTCGTGATTTTGAGGCAGCCATCAGTGATTTCACCTATTATATCTCGCTCGATGACAAGAACTCTTTGGCTTACTGGCAGCGTGCAGTCTGCCAGGCTGAGATGGATGAATTTAACAAGGCTGAGGGCAAGGGTGTTCTGAACATCCATTCTGCTGAGGCTGATTTCAGTGATGCCATCCGCCTGAACAGTAACAATGCTTACATCTATTATAATAGAGGTAATCTTCATGCAGGCAGAAACGAACTTTCAAAGGCAATAGATGATTATACCATTGCCTTGAGAATTGATAACCGCCTTGCAGAGGCTTATTATAATAGAGGTATAGCACGAGCCAAGAGTGGCAATAAGCAGACTGCTATCCAGGATCTTTCAAAGGCAGGAGAACTTGGTTTGTATGATGCTTATTCTGTGATCAAGCGCTTGAATAAGTCGAAATAAAAAAATCCCGCAGATTTTCTCTGCGGGATTTTTTTTATGTATTTCTGTAAACCGGTTTTATATTCTCGTTACCTGCTTAACGCCCTTCACGGCGCTCAGTTTCTTGATGAGTGCATCAGTTTTGCCGGCATCATCAATCATCACGGTAACATTGCCAGAGAAGAGACCATCCTTGGAAGAGATGTTGATGCCTCGCATGATGAGTTTGTCTTCCTTGGAAATGATGTTGGTGATGTTGCTCACGATACCGATATCGTCGTTTCCGATGATGCGGAGCGTGATGGCATACTTGGATGTTCCCTTGCCGCTCCATTTCGCCTTCACGATGCGGTAACCGAAACGGCGGCGCAGTTCCTTGGCGTTAGGACAATCCATGCGATGTACCTTGATACCCTTGCTGATGGTAACGAATCCGAAGATTGGGTCGCCGTAGATAGGGTGGCAGCAATGAGCCAGTTCGAAATCGATGCCCTTGAGGTGCTCATCGATAACCAGCACATCGTCGCTCTGCTTCATCAGTTCCTCGGTAGGATTCTCAAACTCAAAATTCTCTGCACTTTCTGCAGGCTTGTTGGTATTGGCGAGGTTCAGGTCGTGGTCGCGCTCCTCTATGTATCTCTCGATGATGCTGTTCACGTCGATTTTCTCCTCGGCTACATCCTTATAGAAGTCTGAGTTCTCCTTATATCCCATTTTCTTGATGATGCGCGCCATGATGCTCTCATCAATTTCCAGTTTCCTGTTCTTGAATCGGCGCTCCAGAAGTTCCTTGGCATAGAGGCCGTCCTTCTTCTGGGTTTCCTTCAGCGCTAGACGAATCTTGGCTTTAGCCTTGGATGTCTGCACGATGTTGAGCCATTCGCGGCGTGGCTTCTGGTTGCTCTGTGTGAGGATTTCTACCTGATCTCCCGAATGGAGTTCCTGTCGGAAGGTGACGGCTCTTCCGTTAATCTTTCCGCCCACACAGGTATTGCCGATGCGGGAGTGGATATAGTAGGCAAAGTCGAGTACCGTAGCTCCCTTCTGGAAGTTCAGCAGGTCGCCCTTTGGAGTGAACACGTATACTTCGTCTTCCTTCAGATCGGTGGTAAACTGGTCCATCAGCTGCAGATCATCGTTGCTTTCCAGGGCAGCACGGATATTGGCAAGCCATTCGTCGATACCGCCTTCTCCCTGCTTGATGCCCTTGTAGCGCCAGTGGGCAGCGAGTCCGTGCTCTGCAATATCGTCCATGCGCTCGGTTCTGATCTGTACCTCTACCCATTTGTTTTCAGGACCCAGCACAGTGGTATGCAGACTTTCATAACCGTTGCTCTTAGGCACGCTGAGCCAGTCGCGCATACGCTTTGGGTTTGGCTGATACATGTCGGTGATGAGGGCAAAGGTCTGCCAGCACTGCATATACTCTTTCTCTCTTGGCGCATCGAGGATAATACGGATGGCAAAGAGATCGTATACACCCTCGAAGGCGCACTTCTGCTTTTTCATCTTCTGCCAGATGGAGTGGATACTCTTGGTGCGGCCCTTCATGTGATATTTCAGACCGGCAGCATCGAGCTTTTCCTGGATTGGCTGGATGAAGCGGGCGATATAGGCATCGCGCGAAGCCTTGGTGGCGTTCAGTTTGTCCTTTATCATATAGTAGGCATCGTGCTCGAGATACTTCAGACTGAGGTCTTCCAGTTCGCTCTTCAGCTTGTAGAGTCCCAGTTTGTGGGCGAGTGGGGCATAGAGGTAGCTTGCCTCTTCGCTTACTTCATGCTTTGCCTCTTTCTGTTCGGTATCACGAATCTGTCGCATCACGTTCACGCGGTCGGCAATCATGATGAGGATGACGCGCATATCCTCAGAGAATGAGATAAGCAGATTCCTGAAGTTCTCGCTCTCGATGATAGGGTTGCGCTTGTATAAATCGTGGATGCGAAGCAGACCACTGATAATGTGGGCTACGCTATCTCCGTATTTCTTCTGTATCTCTTCGATGGTCTGATAACCATCGATGACGCTGGTCTGCATCAGAATGGCGATGATGCCATCTCGTTTCAAACCGATTTCGTTTACTGCGATTTCTGCGGTTTGCAGGGCAGCGAGTATTGGGTTCATGCCGAAGACGTTGCGCTTGATCTGGTGGTTGATGAAGGCATGCTGTATGTCTTCACGCAGATGCTGCTCATCGCCTGGCTTGAATGTGTCGCCCACAGCGGTTCTCAGGCGCTCCAGAATCTGGAGTGTCTGCTCTCTTTCTTCGGTTGTGAATTTAAAAGGTGTTTCGTTCATTGTCGTTCCCTCCTGCTGATGATATATTTATTGAGTTGTTATAACTCGTCTATCCACTTTCTGCCAGATTTGGTGTAGCTCCAAATGGCTAAGCTCATACCAATAACAGCTCCTATACACATTACTAAAGCAAATCCTTCCATAATATAATGTTTTTAATCGTTATACTTCATTACATTGTTCGCAAATAATGCAAAGCTTATAGCGCTCAATGAGCCTGCAATGATGCAGACGTAATTAAATACACCCATCTCGTCACCGGTAATCATTGGAGATAATCCGCCTATACCGGTTCCGCTGATGAACAAGTTAGATACCCCATAGAGGTAATGTGATAGCCCCGACCTTCTGTCGTGCTCTTTTGATAATTTACTAACCATGTCGCAATATTCCATTTTAAATTTGACAAACAATGGCGATTCGGCGTTAAAAACGCCTACTTCGTTAAATTTTCAATGCAAAGGTACAAAAAAAAGCGGAAATATTTCTGATTATCAGAAAAAACTAGTATCTTTGTAGCACATATAGTGTAAATTTAACATAAATATGGTATTATGAATCAGCAAGATCTAAACCAAATCTCTGCTCGCGGTATCTCCGAGCAGCAGATTGAACATCAGTTGGAACAAATCAAGAATGGTTTCCCTTTCCTCAAACTTGAGGGCGCGGCTGCCATCGGTAAGGGTATCATGGCTCCTACAGCTCAGGAAGTAGAGGACTACGAGAAGGCGTGGAACGACTACAAGGCTGAGGGTCACAAGATTGTGAAGTTCGTACCTGCTTCAGGTGCGGCAAGCCGCATGTTCAAGAACATGTTTGCATTCCTCGATGCTCCATACGATGTTCCTACTACTGACTTCGAAAAACAATTCTTCGAGAATATCAAGAAGTTTGCTTTCCGCAAGGCACTCTGCGATAAGTGCCATGTAAACAACGAGAAGGGTATCATGTGCCTTATCAAGAAGGGCGATTACAAGGCTGTTGTGGCTAATCTCCTCAAGCCAGAGGGATTGAACTACGGTCAGTTGCCTAAGGGATTGCTCCAGTTCCACGAGTATGAGGACGAGGTTCGCACCCCAATGGAGGAGCACCTGGTTGAGGCTGCGCTCTATGCAAGCAGCAACGGCGAGGCTAATGTTCACTTCACCGTTTCTCACGACCACCTGGAACTCTTCAAGCAGATGGTAGCAGAGAAGGTTGACAAGTATGCACAGCGCTACGGCATCAAGTACAATATCTCTTTCTCTGAGCAGAAGCCTAGCACCGATACCATCGCTGCCAATCCAGACAATACTCCTTTCCGTAACGAGGATGGCTCTTTGCTGTTCCGTCCGGGCGGTCATGGTGCACTCATCGAGAACCTCAACGAGATTGATGCTGATGTGGTATTCATCAAGAATATTGACAATGTGGTTCCTGATCGCCTGAAGGCTGAGACTGTTACCTGGAAGCAGGTGATTGCAGGTGTATTGGTTACTCTGCAGAAACAGGCTTTCAATTATCTGAAGGTTTTGGATTCTGGTCAGTACAACCATGAGAAGCTGGAGAAGATTATACGCTTCGTTCAGCGCGATCTCTGCTGCCGCAAGGCTGATATCAAGGAGCTGGAGGATGCCGAACTGGTTATCTATCTGCGTAAGAAGTTGAACCGTCCTATGCGTGTCTGCGGTGTCGTTAAGAACGTAGGCGAGCCTGGTGGTGGTCCATTCCTTACCTATAATCAGGATGGCACTGTAAGCCTTCAGATTCTGGAGAGCTCTCAGATTGACAAGAATAACGAGGAGTATATGAAGATGTTCACCGAGGGTACTCACTTCAACCCAGTAGATCTCGTCTGCGCTACCAAGGATTACCAGGGCAATGCCTTCGATCTTCCTAAGTTCGTTGATCCATCTACCGGTTTCATCTCCAGCAAGAGTAAGAATGGTAAGGATTTGAAGGCACTCGAGTTGCCTGGTCTCTGGAATGGTGCGATGAGCGACTGGAATACAGTATTCGTAGAGGTTCCTCTCGGTACATTCAACCCAGTGAAGACCGTGAACGATCTGCTCCGCGACCAGCATCAGGCTGTAGAGGGTGGTATCAAGCACGAGCATCATCACGAGCACGGAAAGGGCGGCTGCTGCGGTAAACACTAATCTACGATTCCGTATATCTCGTTGATAAGATATAAACACAATAAAGGCTCAGTTCCCGATTTTATTCGAGGATTGAGCCTTTATCATTGATCTAGTAATGTGTCAGCTAAAAATTATAAGATGTTCTGAATCAAATAAAAAATAGCCTTTTGCTTCTGTTCTGCTAAAGGAAAACTATCTGATACAAAGGATAGGAATCCTTAGCAGGAAGTTCTTAGTTGTACCAAATTTCTCCACCTAATACTGTTGGATACTCTTCAGCTTTTTCTCTTTCTACAGGAGCCGTAATTTCTACGAACTCACCATACTTCTTTACCTTGTTAATGTTCATAATTTGTAGGGTTTGTTGATTTATTAATTTATATTACGGATTGGTATCTATTAAGGATACTGATCTTTTACTTTTTTTTCTACGCTGCAAAGTTACACAAAAAAATGATATGCAACAAGTTTTTTGGCTAAAAATCTGTCTATATTTAACCTTCTTTAAAGGTTTTCTGCATATTTCCTGCAATACTATTCAGTTTTAGTAGAATATTTTTGTTTGTTTCGCTAAATGACTCATAATGAGTGAGTAAATGACAGTTTGCCAATCTGTAGTTTAATCGTATACACTATCGGGAGACTGTCATTTACTTCATTGCTTCATTGTATGGATGAAGATTTCACCTTATATTATAAAGAGATTTCGCCCGCCAGGGATTCAGTCAGTTTTTCTCTTACCTTTTTATTGTCTGCATATCTTCCTTGCAGATACATCATCTTGGTGACCATAGCCTCTACCGTAGAATCGTATCCGCTTATCACATGAGCGGTTTTCAACTGGAAGCCGGCTCCGTAGCGTTCCATCTCTACACTGCCCGTAAGACATTGGCTGATATTCACGATGTTTACTCCGCGATGGGCAGCCTGATCCAGAAGACGCATGATCCATGGCGTGTGAGGAGCATTGCCTGAACCGAAAGTACGCATCACGATGCCGCGGAGGTCTGGTGATTCCATCACGTGGCGCACAATGTTATCCTGGATACCCGGGAAGAGACTGAACACGATGACGTTCTGATCGAGCTTCAGATGTGGAACCATTGGCTTTCTGTAATCCGGTGTAAGAATGTGATGGTCGTGATATTGGAAATTGATTCCTACATCGCAGAGGTGAGGGTAGTTGAATGATTCGAAAGCATGAAAACCCTCGGCATTGATCTTGATGGCACGGTTACCGCGAATCAGCTTGCCGTTGAAAAAGATGCATACCTCGGGCACCATAGGGCGTCCTTCGGCATTCTTGGCAGAAGCAATCTCGATGGCTGTCATCAGATTCTCCTTGCCGTCAGTTCGCAATTCACCGATAGGCAACTGGCTACCCGTCAATATTACAGGCTTGGTCAGATTCTCAAGCATGAAGGACAAGGCAGATGAAGTGTAAGCCATTGTATCGGTGCCATGAAGGATTACGAATCCGTCATAGTCGTTGTAGTTGTTGGATATCATGCTTACGATTTCTGCCCAGCGCATTGGATCCATGTCGCTGGAATCGATAGGTGGGTCGAATTTTCGCACATCGATTTCTGCCTGAATGAGCTTGAATTCGGGCATGGAAGAAACGAGGTGATTGAAATCAAGAGGTTCCAATACACCTGTCATCGGGTCCTTTCCCATACCGATGGTACCACCGGTATAGATGATGAGAATCTTTGGTTTTGCCATTTTCTATGTTTCTTTACATTTTGTCACGTTATCGGATGCAAAGATAATGAAAATATTTGTTTCTCCAAAACTTATTGGCTAAAAATGTATCTGGATTTTACAAAGTGTTACGAAATATTGGTAGAAAAGCAGATGAAAACTTCAATATGTCTGCATTTCCGGTCTTAAAAGCCCTTAATATAAAGAGGTATTAGCAAAGTTTAGCAAAATAAATGCATTTTTATTCGCTTGTTACAAAAAGAAATCGTACTTTTGCAGGCGATTTAATAAAAATACTAAGTTGTTATGGTAAAAATCACATTCCCAGACGGATCTGTTCGTGAGTATGAACAGGGCGTAACTGGCTTACAAATCGCCGAGAGCATCTCACCGGCTCTCGCTCGCAACGTTGTATCTTGCGGTGTTAATGGTGAGACAGTAGAGTTGAACCGTCCTATCAATGAGGATGCAAATGTAGAACTCTACAAGTTTGAGGATGAGCAGGGTAAGCACACATTCTGGCATACATCTGCCCACTTGTTGGCTGAGGCTCTTCAGGAGCTTTACCCAGGCATCCAGTTCGGTTTCGGTCCAGCCGTAGAGAGTGGTTTCTTCTACGACGTGATGCCAGCCGAGGGTCAGGTGATCTCAGAGAATGATTTCGCCAAGATTGAGGCTAAGATGATGGAACTTGCCAAAAAGAACGAACCTGTGGTTCGCAAGGAGGTGGCTAAGGCTGATGCTCTCGCTGAGTTCAAGGCTGATGGTCAGACCTACAAATGCGAGCACATTGAGCAGGACTTGGAGGATGGTACCATCACCACATATACCCAGGGCAATTTCACCGACCTTTGCCGTGGTCCTCACTTGCTGAACACTGGTCTTATCAAGGCTGTGAAGATTACAAGTGTGGCTGGTGCTTTCTGGCGCGGTGATGCCAAGCGCGAGCAGATGACCCGTATCTACGGTATCAGCTTCCCTAAGAAGAAGATGCTCGACGAGTACTTGGTTATTCTCGAAGAGGCTAAGAAGCGCGACCACCGTAAGATTGGTAAGGAGATGGAACTCTTCATGTTCTCAGAGCGTGTAGGTAAGGGTCTTCCTATCTGGTTGCCAAAGGGTACACAGCTCCGCCTCCGCTTGCAGGAGTTGCTCCGTTCGCTCCTGAAGCCTTATAACTATCAGGAGGTTATCTGTCCTGGTATCGGCGGCAAGAGTCTCTATGTAACATCTGGTCACTATGCTCACTATGGCAAGGATGCATTCCAGCCTATCCAGACTCCTGAGGAGGATGAGGAGTATATGCTCAAGCCAATGAACTGTCCTCACCACTGCGAGGTCTACGCTCGTAAGCCTCGTTCTTACAAGGATCTTCCTTTGCGTATCGCAGAGTTCGGTACCGTATTCCGCTATGAGAAGAGCGGTGAGCTCCATGGTTTGACTCGTGTTCGTACATTTACTCAGGATGATGCTCACATCTTCGTTCGTTCAGATCAGGTGAAGTCGGAATTCGAGAATGTAATCGACGTGATCCTGAAGGTATTCAAGATCTTCGGTTTCGAGAACTACGAGGCACAGATTTCTCTCCGCGATCCTAAGGATACAGAGAAGTATATCGGTTCTGATGAGATTTGGGAAGAGAGCGAGAATGCTATCCGTGAGGCTTGCAAGGAGAAGGGTCTTGAGACTCGTGAGGAGATTGGCGAGGCTGCCTTCTATGGTCCTAAGCTCGACTTCATGGTAAAGGATGCCATCGGTCGTCGTTGGCAGTTGGGTACCATCCAGGTGGATTACAACTTGCCAGAGCGCTTCAAGCTGGAGTATACAGCCGAGGATAACTCTAAGAAGACTCCTGTGATGATTCACCGTGCACCATTCGGTTCACTGGAGCGATTCACAGCCGTTCTCATCGAGCATACGGCCGGTCACTTCCCATTGTGGTTGACTCCAGATCAGGTTGCAATTCTCCCTATCTCTGAGAAGTTCAACGACTATGCCCAGAAGGTACGTCAGTATCTTGACAAGCAGGGTGTACGTGCTCTCGTTGATGACCGTAACGAGAAGATTGGCCGCAAGATTCGTGACAACGAGTTGAAGCGTGTTCCTTACATGGTCATCGTAGGTGAGAAGGAGAGTGCCGAGGGCCTCGTTTCTATGCGTAAGCAGGGTGGTGGCGAACAGGCTACCATGAGCATGGAAGAGTTCGCTCAGCGCATCAATGCCGAGGTTGCAGAGCAATTGAAGGCCGCTGAAGAGTAAAAATGAGATATAAATCCGCAGGTTTCTTTGGAAATCTGTGGATTTTTTTAAAATAACCCACTGAAAATTTGGTGGTTTCACAAAATAATCGTAACTTTGCAGCCGTTTAATCAAAAAGACAAAAAAGAATATATCGAATAGTTAATGAAAAATGACAAAATGAAAAATCAGTACCGCGTAAACGAACAGATTCGTGCACGCGACGTGAGAGTAGTGAGTGATGGTGGAGCAGAAGTGATGCCAGCACGTAAGGCGTTGGAGTTGGCACGTCAGCAAGAGCTTGACTTAGTCGAGATATCTCCTAATGCGCAACCACCCGTTTGCCGTATAGTTGACTATTCTAAATTCCTTTACCAACAGAAGAAGCATGCAAAGGAAATGAAGCAGAAGCAGGTAAAGGTGGAGACCAAGGAAATCCGTTTCGGACCTCAGACCGATGAGCACGACTATCAGTTCAAGCTCAAGCACGCTATGGAGTTCCTCAACGAGGGTAACAAGGTTCGTGCATACGTTTTCTTCCGTGGTCGCTCTATTCTCTTCAAGGAGCAGGGTGAGGTTCTTCTTCTCCGTTTCGCCAATGATTTGGAAGAGTACGGAAAGGTGGAGCAGATGCCAAAGCTTGAAGGTAAGAAGATGTTCCTCTACATGAGTCCTAAGAAGGCTGGTACTGCTAAGAAGAGCCAGCAGAAGATGGACCGTGAGAAGCGAGAGGCTGAAGCTAAGGCTGCTGCAGATGCAGAGCGCGCAGCTAATGCTGAGAAGAATGGCTTGCTCGCCAATGCTAAAGGCGGCGATGCCCTGAAGAAACTCGCAGAAGGAACAGAGGATTAAGAAAAAAAGATGCGTAACGCCCTGGTATATGCGTTGCCATCGCTATAATAAATAACAATTTAAAATTAAAAGTAAAAATGCCAAAAGTAAAGACTAATTCCGGCGCAAAGAAGAGATTCCGTTTCACCGGTACAGGTAAGATTAAGCGTCATCACGCTTTCCACAGTCACATCTTGACTAAGAAGACAAAGAAGCAGAAGAGAAATCTCCTCGGCGAGACTCTCGTAGACCGTTCAAACTTGAAGCAGGTTCGCGACTTGCTCTGCCTTCGTTAATTATTAACTTTTTAGTCGAACTTTTAAAGAAAAAAAATTATGCCAAGATCAGTAAATCACGTTGCATCTAAAGCAAAGAGAACAAAAATCTTGAAGCTCACTAAGGGTTACTATGGAGCTCGCAAGAATGTATGGACAGTAGCTAAGAACACTTGGGAGAAGGGTCTTACCTACGCTTATCGCGATCGTCGTAACAAGAAGCGCACATTCCGCGCATTGTGGATCCAGCGTATCAACGCTGCTGCTCGCCTCGATGGTATGAGCTACAGCCAGTTGATGGGTGCTCTTCACAAGGCTGGTATCGAGATCAACCGTAAGGTTCTCGCTGACCTCGCTGTAAACAACCCTGAGGCTTTCAAGGCTATCGTTGCAAAGGTGAAGTAAATCCGACGCTAGGCTCTTTTCTTCCGTGAATTTTTCTCGTAAGAAAGTGTTTAGCCTCTAGATTAAAGAAAACTGAAGATTGCATTGGTTGGAAGTATTTCCGCTGATGCAATCTTTTTTTTGTACCATAAATATTCAGACGTTCTCGCTTGTAAGAACGTCTGAAGCGCTACCTAATCAGACTTGAGTAGGCGAAGTAATATGGTTGAGCAAGCTAAATGAGACTGCTGGACAAGCTAAATGAGACTGCTGGGTAAGCAGAACGAGATTGCTGAGTAAGCGAAGTAAGACGTTTAGTCAGGTTCAAAGATATAGAATATGAAGTGAAAGGAGATAGATTCTAAGGTATAAGAAGACTGCTTCTAAAAGATTCCCACTAGGCTCGGCAGACCTGCTGAGCCTAGTCAGCAGCTCTGCCGACTGCAGTCAGCAGGTCTGCCGAGCCTAGTGGCAACACCTTTTAGTTGTACAATTTTGCCCCCTGTAGTTGTACGACTATACACCTTTTAGTTGTACGACTATACACCCTTTAGTTGTACGACTATACATTCTTTAGTTGTACAACAATAAATCGATTAATTAAACAAGGGTGTGTCATGTTCCATTATCATGGACTTATGACACACCCTCTGTTTGATATTTTATAGTTTTTTCTCTTTACTTGATTAACTCAAGACCAGCCTCAAACTTCGTAGTTTTATTCATTAACTCTGGCAACTGCTGTACAATCGCCTTAATCATTCCGGCAAAGCCGTTCAGGTCGTCGTCATTGAGGCTCTCAACCATTTTGACAAGAACTGGATTAGCTGCCAATTTTGTGGCAAACTCCTGATTCAGATAGAAGAAAGCAGTATTGTCGCTGTTGCTGAAACGAACGTTTACAGGAACACCATCCTTGAAAGCAGCCAGAACTGCACCGATGGCAGCCTGCTTGGCAGGATCTGTAATAGTGCCGGCAATCTTTTCGTTGCTCAGGAAAACGATGATCTGGTTCTCATCTACAATCTTGTAAGTTGCATAGCCTTCAGCAATCTGCCAGTTTGGAGTGGCAGGTGCCTCTGTACCAGTTTCGCCTAACTTAGCCTCTGCGTATTGAGCGATGATCTTGCCATCAGCTGTGAATGTTACAGACTTCAAGAGGGTTGGTAACAACTGGTTTACAATGCTTTCTGCCATCTGTGGTGCTGTTGCTGCAGGGATGAAACCCATGATAGGAGGGCAGTCTGCTGCAGTTTCCCAATTCATCTTGAATGAACCTTTCCATGCCGAAGCATCATCAGGATTGTCTGTCTGATTGCCTTTGTCGTCATACATGGTTACAGGCTCGAGATTCCAGGTTGCAAGAAGCTTGGAAACGGCCGGCTTTTCTGTGCTGTTGCCTGCTTTGAATGTACCATCTGCAGTCTTCAGTTCTACGCTGATATTCTTGTAGTCTGCAGAAATCTTAGCAGTGAAATCTACCGTCATTGTGTTGGTATTTTCTGTAGCCTTGGTTACATTGTCATTAATGGTCGCTGTTCCCTGACCTCTCAAAGTGTAACCATCCTGTGCAATAATGGTTGCCTCTGGTACGTTAACAGTTACCTCGCCATTCTTGTCTGTCAAAGTTACCTTGGCAGTTTGATTTCCAGCCTTTTCGATATTCATATCGAAATCTATGAAGTTATAATCTACTTCGCCATCTTCAGTATCAAGCTCCTGGCCCCAGACATTGTAAGTACCTGCCTTAAAAGTGTCCCATACTGTAGGATCATCATCATTGCTGCTACAAGCAGTGAAGAAGCCAAGGGTGCAAACCATGGCCATCAAATAAATA